>Ga0307508_10003241_pt1 | contig 16629 bp, 18 predicted proteins | sample 9_EM_MG_FD_203089 | JGI IMG/M metagenome (GOLD analysis project Ga0307508, IMG submission 203089) | Populus trichocarpa ectomycorrhiza microbial communities from riparian zone in the Pacific Northwest, United States - 9_EM | ecosystem: Host-associated > Plants > Roots > Unclassified | place...
AGCTCCGGGAGCGCCGGGAGCGGGAAGAGGAGCGCAGAGTGGAGGCGGAGGCGCTGGGTGCTGGGGAGGAGCCGCTGTTCCTGCCCACCCCACCCTTCATGGCATCGGCGGGGGAGGAGTAGGAGACAGGCGGTGGCTTCCTTCTGTCTGTTCCTTTGTCTATTTCCTTGGTGCGCAATAACCTTTCGGGAGGGCCGGGCGGAGGGCACAAGGGGAGCTTGCAACGAGCCGTCACTGCGCGGACTGCGGACAGGAAAACTGGGCAAAATGTACGCCGCCATGATCTAGATAGGTCGTATGCGAGTATGATTAAACAAAAAAAAAAACCACCACCATCGGCGTTTTGTGACTAACCCAACAACTAATGCTCCAATAGAGATGTAGACAGAAGGAGGTGATTCTCCAAGGTGTTATCTATCATCTCTGAGCGCCATTAAAAAACTTGATTGATTTTATATCGCTGGTTGTGGAAATTCGACAGGATCCAAACCATCACTCGCAGATTAAAATAGTATACTTTTTTGACAATTTGTGCAAGATTAAAGTTCTAATGTTACTTGCCGGCCAATCAAGAAGCCGGGCGATCAATGAATCATCATCATCACCATCAGGAAGCCGGGACGGTCCGCGCCAAGGCTGCCTCCCCGAGTTGCGACGGCGCCGGAAAAGACGGCGGAAGGATTGCTGCCTTCGGGTCTCTTCGGCTGCACGGCGAACTGACACTGGCGTAGTGGGCTTAGCGGTCACGTGGCGTAAGCGAGCGCAGGGATTGTCATCCCTTGGTTATTTACTTGGTGCGCTCTATCTTCTCCGGGACAGGCTGGGCGGGCAGTGGACGGGAATATCGCCATGACCTAGATAACTAGGTCGCATGCGATGGAGCGTGTAGCACCACGCGACGATGAGCCAGTTAAGCGCGTGGTAGTCGCCGTTGCCGAAACAACCATCGTAGCGTCAACGATGCTCTGCGTCGTCGACACCGGCAGTGCCAGCCGTGTCGCCATCACCGTGGCTACGGCTAAGCCGAGCTCCATCGAGAAGCGGCGCACGTGCATGTCGTGCATGTGCAGCATGTCGCCAGCGAGGCGCCCGTCGCGGCCGTGCTCCAAGAGTCCAAGATGACGTCCTTGGTGATGCCGAAGTGGATCGGCCATGATGAAGCTGTACTTGGCCGGGTCGACCGGGCGCTTGAGGACGCCGTACTTTCAGCAGAGACGGCGGCCGCGATCACGCACGAGTCTACGATCTGGGCGACTCGGAGGACGAACATGTCGAGGACGAGACTGGACTGACACCGCACACTCGCTCCCCCAGAAGGATGCATCACTGCTACTGCCGCGACTACGGCTACTGTCCTGCCTCCGTACTCCTCCTCTTACTCTCCCTCCTCTTCCTCTCCCTCCTCTTCCAGCTGCTCCAGTTCTTGCTCCTGCTTCTGCTCTCCTCCTCCTCTGCCGCCCCTACTTCTAGTAGTGTGTGCATAGGAATAAAAAGACACGGAGACTTGCGAGGGGCCTCGTCTGCTGCGACGCACGCCCACACCACCTTCGCCACCACTGCCTGCTGTTGCTCGTCCCCAGCCACCGTTCTCTTTTCCCTCACCGCCTCCGCCACCATTGCCGGAGACCCCACGACAATCCAGCACCGCATCCGCAAGTATCGCGCACCATATCTGCGCTCCGCCCGTCGGTAGCGATCTTGTCGCCCGCCTCGACAGCGAAAGTAGCAAGAAGACCAATCTGAAATATCAGTTGTGTGTATGGATCTCCCCCCCCACCCCCGCCCCAGTTACCATCCCGCCACAAAGAGGACGAATCTACGTACGTGGCACCGGGAAATACCATGGAACTGCGCATCACCACGTCTCGGCCCCATAGAACGCCATGAACAATCCGCTGACCGACTCCACTGTTGCAGGGCTTGGTCTCCATAACGGCTCTGTTTGCGGTGGTCCTGCCCACGATCATCACGGTCCGTCTCGAGCCCCCGCGGTTAATGCGTGTCGTATCTACTATTTTTCCCCACCTTCGGCTCGGATCCACTCCGTCGTGAGCAGTGGCGATTGAGGAGGTCGGGCTGACGTCGGCATCGCCTGCGCGCCTAGTGGTGCTACAGCAATGGCCTCGCGCGGCCCTCCGCTCATCCCGCCTCGAAGCCGTTGCGGCGCTGGCATCGAAAGCGTTGTCGCAATTTTTGCTGGTATTCACGACCACAGCGCTCTCACTCGCAGCTCGCCGTAACATCGTGAACTTGCTCGCCATCCCCGTGACCCAAGAGAATCTACGCACAACTAGACCGTCGCTGGTGGGTCGTTCGGTATCCTCCTCTCGAGGTATCGGGACGTGCTCTACGTGTTGGTCCAGAACAAGACGCTCGACCGCTGCTACCTGAACATCACCTCGGTCGGGGGCTACGATCCGTTGGACCTGAGCAAGGTGTACGATCGCGACTCGCAGGGCTTTCTGGACAGTATCGACAATGTGGCCGCGTGCAATGCGCCAGACGGCGCGCCGCCGGAATTCCGGAGCTTGGTGCCGACGCAGGACCGGAATGGGATCTCGCCGGCGGACAACAACACAGACGGCGTTTCCCTAGGCCCAGCGACGTTTCGAGAGGAGGGATCCGGGGTAGTCGGGGCTGTCTACGCGGCTTCACTCACGGTGCCGGTCTTCAACAACACCACCGCCGTGCCGAGTGAGAGGGCCACGCTGGGGTTCATGACGGTGGTGTTCAACATCCACTCGCTGCTGGAGGTGACGAACGACACCACGGGACTGGGGGATACCGGACAGGCGCTACTACTGGGCCGCAGAGCCGACTGAACCGCTGGAACAATGCATCTGGAAGGTTCGCTATCAACGGAGTCACCGACAATTTCCAGTACATTCTTCCACCTAAGAACAGGCCCGACATCGTTCTCTAGACATAGCCGTTCAGTCAATATCCAAAGGCATACGAGGCGTGGAACACCGCGGGCGGGATGGGCAGTCACAGCAGTGTGGATCTCGACGCGAAGGACCGTTTTGGAGAGCAGTCTTCGATAGGGTGGGTATCACCAGGCTCCCTGTCTTGTGGCTGGTTATCGCGGCAGCTGACGGAGAGATTGGCCGAGCTAGGTTTGCGACTGTTTCGTTCGACGCCACGAATTCGTCGTTCCTCCTCATCGCCCACTTCGCAGTCAGGCCCATCCGTCGACTGCACGAAGCCACGAAGCTCTGCGGACGACCGCCTGAGTACCGCGAAGAACCCAAGAAACAGCCCTGGTGGTCGCCGATGAGGCTGTTTGGCAGGAAGGGTGGGGGCACATGGGACGCCGAGAACATATCCGACATCTCCAGCAGGAATTCTTCCGGCCGACGCGACAACTTCCGGATCCCGCAGAAGGTGCCAGTGGGTCGTCATTTCGTTAAGGGTGAGCTGACGGCGCTGGTCGACACATTCAACGTGATGACGGAGGAGTTGCTGGGACAGTACGAGAAGCTAGAGGAGAAAGTTCAGGAGCGGACGGAGCAGCTGCAGCAACAGACGGTCCTCGCCGAGTCGGCGAACGATGCGAAGACGATGTTCATCACCAACGTGTCGCACGAGTTGCGAACACCGCTGAACGGCATTCTTGGAATGTGCTCGTTAGTCCTGGAAGAGACGAGCCTGCCACAGTCCACGCGGGAGAATCTTGGGGTGGTCTTCAAGAGCGGAGAGCTGTTGTTGCATCTTTTGACGGATCTCATCACTTTCTCGAAGAATCAGGTGTGGGGTGCACAGATCAAGGTGGAGACGGGCCCGTTCCGCGTGCGCGAGTTCATCTCCAAGGTCATGGAGTTCTTCACCGCCCAGGCCAAGGAGAGGGGGATCGCACTGGCCTACGAGGTATCGCCGGCGGACTGCATCGATTTCGTCCTGATAGGCGATGTCAACCGGATACTGCAGGTTGTCATTGTGAGTTTGCAGATGGAACGGGGAGGCGAGAGGAGTGCTGACTCGTGGTTGTGTTGTAGAACCTCATTTCTAACGCGTTGAAGTTCACCGGTGAGAATGGCTCAGTGCAGCTGTGCATCGTCGTCGAAACGATGCCCAATTGCGGCTCGATGGATATGACACCGTACACCGAGGCCACCGAAAAGGATTACATGGCATCGCCGATCTTCTTCAAGGACACGCCCGGCAATTGGGCACAGGCAAGTCCGCCAGCATCGCCGTCGGCCCCCGCGTCGGCGTCTCCTTCCAGTCCCGTCAGCCAGGCTCGACCATCGCGGCCGCCGCTGTTCACAAGGCATTCCACCGCATCCGGATCCCGTAATGAGGGCTCCGATGTGACGAAGGCGTTCCTGACACGGTCAAAGAAACTGTTGAATCCCGAGACTGCTGCCGATGCGCCTGGATCCCGTGCTGCTTCGCCGTCCACCTGCACGGCGACACACTGGGTTGAGTTCCGCGTCATCACACGGGGCCAGGAGTGCCGGAGAACATGCAGCAGAAGATATTTGAGCCGTTCGTGCAGGCAGACGTGGGATTGAATATGTTTCTGCACGGACACGCAGCAAGGCACGCCTTGAAACCAATAAAGCGATTATGAGCAAGGCTCACGAAGAAGGGGGTGATGTGACGTCTTCGGAACGCCTTGCCTCAGCCTTTCTGCTGCTCGGGATCGGCGAGATATCTGAAGACGAAGCCGAAATCGAACCAATCATTGAGCCTACCACCGTCGAGTGCGAGAACGAGAGCGAACCGCTCACCTACAAAGCTGCATTACGAAGTCCGCAAGCAAGACAATGGAAGGCAGCCATGCGCCAGGAATGGCAGGCATTGGTTGAGAATCACACATTCGATATTGTGGAAAAAGGTAATACCGTCCATACACCAATGACCAGTGACAAGACAGTAGAAGAGCTTATTGGATGCAAGTGGATCTACAAGAAGAAGATTAATCCGGACGGATCCACTCGGTACAAAGCACGACTAGTCATCAAGGGCTACGAACAAAAGGAAGGCATCGACTACGACGAAACCTACGCACCGGTGTCCAAGATGGCAACATTCCGATTGATACTGGCACTGGCCGCTCAGTATGGCTGGGACGTCGATCATATGGACGTGGTGACAGCCTTCCTAAATCCAAGGATTGACCGAGACAACATCTACATGGAAATGCCACTTGGAATTGACTGGCTCGCGTCGAACGGAAGCGCGTCGAACGGAAGCGCGTCGAACGGAAGCGCACCAAACGGAAGCGCATCGAGCGGAAGCGTTTTAATCCTCCGAAAGGCACTCTACGGACTTAAACAGGCGCCCAGACTTTGGTATGAGGATATCGATGGATATTTGCAATCCATAGGATTCCGACAATCAGCGGAAGATCCAAATCTGTACCTCCAACAAGGAGTCCTTCTAGTACTATACGTGGACGATCTGCTCATTGCGCACAACGGTGCAGAAGGACGGGGGCATCGAATCAAGCAGTTGCTGCAAAAGAAGTACAAGATGTGCGACTTGGGTGCGGCAAAGCGGTTCCTAGGAATCGAGATCGAGAGGACCAAAGATGGAGGATTCAGTATCTGTCAACGAGGTTACATCAACACAATCATACGACGATTCGGACTGATGGATGCAAAACCGGCTAAGTCCCCACTTGATCCTCAGACAGATCTGGCTAACACCCGCTGTGAGGACAAACCGGCAAACCGCAAAGAATATCTGTCAATGGTTGGATCACTCATGTATGCGGCACTCGGAAGCCGACCAGACATCGCCTTCAGCGTCACCGCTCTCAGCCGGTACAATCCGAAGTTCGGCGGCACGGGATTGGGACTGAGCATCTGTCAGCAACTGAGCAAGCTCATGGGCGGTGACATCCACCTCAAGAGTTTCGAGGGCGCGGGAAGCACGTTCACACTGCGGATACCGGTGCAGTACTCGTCCGGCAGCCTGTCCGCTGCCGGCTCTAGCCAGCAATACGCCAGACCACGATCCGTCACTCGGAGCGGGCGCAGCGCGCACACGACCAAGACCACCACCCGCAGTCTCAGCGCGTTCTCGGGCGGGGCATTCAGCGGCCGAAGCACCCACGACGCGCGGACAGCCTCAGATGGGAACATGCGCCTGGTTGGCCTGTCGCAGCCGTTCTTCGTCCCGAGTAGAGCAGAGAACATGAACGATTACGGGATGGCAGATCAAGCGGACGCGACGGCAAGATCCAGCTGTGAGGCCGATGAAGAGGCCGGGAAACATGTTCAGCACCATCCAGCAACCCACCCGCCCCTGATGACGCCGGTCATGGAGGTCAACACGCCAGGCATCATGAAGGGCCCGCCGCTGACGGAATTCCCGATGCGCATCGACGGACCTTCGGATAGCGAAGAGAACCCGGGGCCCGGGGGGTCGATCGTGTCGGAGGAGGATTCGGAACGCAACGTGACGGACGAGGAGGAGGAGGAAGAGGACAAGACCATCCGCGTCCTCGTCGTCGAAGACAACCAGATCAACCAAAAACTCGTCGTCAAAGTGCTGCAGCTGGAGAAAGTCCAAGAGATCTCTGTCGCCGAGGACGGCCTGCAAGCAGTCGACAAAGTCAAGGAGGTCATGGCCAAGGACAAACAGTTCGACATCATCTTCATGGACATCCAGGTGCTTTCCTCCCGTCTCCCGGTGGTTCTGTGCTAATGGAGGACAGATGCCAAACATGGACGGTCTCGAAGCCACTCGACAGATTCGCGCATTGGGGTACACGGCGCCGATCATTTCCCTCACTGCGTTTGCGGAGGAGAGCAACATCAAGGAGTGCTACGAGTGCGGGATGGACTGCTTCCTAACGAAGCCGATCAAGCGACCACAGATCAAGCAGATGGTCAGCCGGTACTGTCCCAGCAAGCTGGAGGCTGGGCCTGGGGCAATGTGAGTTCGAGACACAAATGGATTGTTCTGCTGGATCTCATTCTTTTTTGTTCCGGTGGGGATCTGCTTTCTTTACGGGTTTCTTTTGCGAGTTGCCATCAGCATGGGGGTTTTTTTTCGGTCGCTCGGTGTACGCCTATACCTGGGGTCTTTTGCTTTTTTGCCGGGGCCCATTTTCGTCATTCGTTTCTGACTCGATTCGATCTCATCTATCCGGGCAACCATATTTTGAGTTATTTCCACCGGCTCTTGGGTTAGGATTTTTCTACCTGTTTTTCCCTGGGGTTTCATTTTATTTTTTGCTTCGCTTCTCGGTCAAGTCAGGTTACATGTGGAGCGACGGGCTGTGGGATGAGGGATGACGGTCTATGTATACACGAAGCGGATGAGCTCGAGGGGATTCGATTGTAATTGTAGCAGCAGTGCACACCCGCTGTTGGTTGGGGGGGGGAGGGGGGCTGCGAAAATCAAAGCCTTTTTTTGCGAGCTCTCCAGTGTGATAGCCAGTTTCCACGCCGGAACCTCGGCCGAGGCGAGCAAAAGAAAGTTCTGCATTAACGTGTACGTACGATCCGCCCATACTCAGCCTTTGTTTTTTCACTTGTAATTGCTGGTGGCCTAGGTATCTAGAACACTGCAATGTACACTCCTTTTCCCGTTCCTGTTCAGTATCCTTACGGCTGCTCTTACTCATTTTTATTCATTTAGATATTCGGCGGCGATGACTGGATCTCAACAAAGGCCTACCAGCAGTAGTTCCGTCAACACAGCGGCATGGCCGCGGCGGCGACCCGATCCCCTGTTATGCTATGGTTAGGCCGGCGCCGTTCCCGAGGTGGAAAGCAAGGTCATGTAAAAGTGTTAACAAATGACTATATATATGTAGAAATATCGTGACCATCAAAATTCCCTTGGGTATAAATAGGCGGCCAAATCTATGCAGCCACCACTAAAAATACACTCTAGCCCTCAAATATGAACGTTGAACGAACAAAACAACATTTCGATCAAAAAACCTTTGATGACCCCGACAACCTGCGAAATTGAATACCGACAGTAAAACACGAAGAATTGCCAAATACGCCCCCGCTCTAGTAAGGAATGGAATCTAAATTAAATCCCACACAGGAAACTATCCCAGACTCGTACCCAATGGCAACAAGGCTGCCACTGCACGAAAAAGAGAACGGTTCACCCCGATTGCGGGGAAGCAAAAGTAATTTTCGCTCTCCTAAGAGTATCCAACCTTCACTGACATGCGAAAGAAACAGTGAAGTGGCTGCAAACTGGGACTCATCCTGAGTGCCGGAGGCGGGTTCCGCTAGTCCCAGTTTTGTGTCGAGGGCATGCCCGGTGGGTACCGACATAAATGGGGCGTCTCTTGATTGCACTTGCTGAAAATCCTTCGCCTGATCAACATCCCAGAACAAGACGGCATCATCATCCGCAGTTGATCGGAGGAGCTTGCTGTTCGGCGAGAATTCCACCGAATTGACCCAGTCTGAGTGGCCCTCCAGAGTGCTGTGACAGGTCCCCGTCGCCGGATCCCACAGCCTGACAGTGTTGTCATCCGAACCTGACGCAAGGAGCTTTCCATCAGGCGAGAATGCCACTGATCTGGCCCAGTCTGAGTGGCCCTCCAGAGTGCTGTGACAGGTCCCCGTCGCCGGATCCCACAGCCTGACAGTGTTGTCGCGTGCCCCTGATGCAAGGAGCTTTCCATCAGGCGAGAATGCCACTGAGAAGACCATGTCTGAGTGGCCCTCCAGAGTGCTGTGACAGGTCCCCGTCGCCGGATCCCACAGCCTGACAGTGTTGTCGCCCGACCCTGATGCAAGGAGCTTTCCATCAGGCGAGAATGCCACTGAGAAGACGGTGCCTGCATGGCCCTCCAGAGTGCTGTGACAGGTCCCCGTCGCCGGATCCCACAGCCTGACAGTGTTGTCATCCGAACCTGATGCAAGGAGCTTTCCATCAGGCGAGAATGCCACTGAGCAGACGGTGCCTGCATGGCCCTCCAGAGTGCTGTGACAGGTCCCCGTCGCCGGATCCCACAGCCTGACAGTGTTGTCGCGTGACCCCGATGCGAGGACCTTTCCATCAGGCGAGAATGCTACTGTGACCCAGCCTGAGTGCCCCTTCAGAGTGCTGTGACAGGTCCCCGTCGCCGGATCCCACAGCCTGACAGTGTTGTCGCCTGACCCCGATGCGAGGACCTTTCCATCAGGCGAGAATGCCACTGATCTGACCCAGTCTGAGTGGCCCTCCAGAGTGCTGTGACAGGTCCCCGCCGCCAGATCCCACAGCCTGACAGTGTTGTCATCCGAACCTGATGCAAGGAGCTTTCCATCAGGCGAGAATGCCACTGATCTGACCCAGTCTGAGTGGCCCTCCAGAGTGCTGTGACAGGTCCCCGTCGCCGGATCCCACAGCCTGACAGTGTCGTCAACCGAACCTGATGCCAGGAGCTTGCCATCAGGCGAGAATGCCACTGAGCAGACGGTGCCTGAATGTCCCTCCAGAGTGCTGTGACAGGTCCCCGTCGCCGGATCCCACAGCCTGACAGTATTGTCATCCGAACCTGATGCAAGGAGCTTTCCATCAGGCGAGAATGCCACTGAGCAGACCCTGCCTGAATGTCCCTCCAGAGTGCTGTGACAGGTCCCCGTCGCCAGATCCCACAGCCTGACAGTGTTGTCATCCGAACCTGATGCAAGGAGCTTTCCATCAGGCGAGAATGCCACTGATGTGACCGAGTTTGAGTGGCCCTCCAGAGTGCTGTGACAGGTCCCCGTCGCCGGATCCCACAGCCTGACAGTGTTGTCATCCGAACCTGATGCCAGGAGCTTGCCATCAGGCGAGAATCTCACACTATTGACGTCACGGGTATGCGCGTTGAGCACCTGCAAAGTCGAGTCCCAATCTTCTGGCACCATCGGAGTTTCTTTGATCCAGTGAGGGACATTGTGCCGAAATTGCTCCCTCACTGTGCTTCGCCTTGGGCTGAATATGAGCGCCGAGCAATATGCTTGGTGAGGTGCAGTCTCGATGACCGCTCGAAACGTCTGCGCGAATCGCACTGCATCTCTAGCCATCGCAAGTAAGCGAGGATTGGCATCGGACTTCACTTCAACGTCAGTATTACGCCAAAACCACGCCGAGTACTACTGGGGGTGATGCCGTCATCGCCAAACGGGCAACCTGCGCGCCAGCAAAGTTCCCTTCACTGGTTTCTGTTGCCCGAGGCGCTGCGTATAGCATACAGAAGCATCTTCTGACTTGTGCTTGACGGCGGCCCTCCAGAAGCGGGAGCACTTGGAATCTTTTGGGCTACTAACCGGAAGCATGGAGTTGATGGCTTTGACCATCAGAATGCCGTCATGCATTTCCCCCAGTAAGCTTAGCGCTTCAAGCCAATGGAGGAAGTGTTCATTCATGAAAGCGTCGACCTGATTGTGCAGTGGTTCGCCATCGCAGAGTTTGACGTTGCCTTGCTGAATATGATCGACCCAATACCGGCACGCGTACCGAAGCTCTGCTGGAAGAAAACGCTGTAGCGTCTCGGGGGCGATGTCGCTATTGAGGGTACCAGGATAATTTAGAGAGCAGATATCCTGTCGTAGACTTCTTGACATCAGCTCGAGACATCTCACCGCGAGGTCTCTGTGGGTGTTTTCGGCAACGACCGCGAGCCGGGGGTCTTGGCATCTCTGGTTGTCTAATAGAAAGTCGCGGAAAGACGGGTGTAGCAGCGTGATAGGGGCGCCGTCGCCATCGGAATAGCGCAAGACAGAGCCCAGAGTTCGCAATGCCTGCTTCACCTCCCACCCTTCCGCGTGTAAGAGTTCGGTTAAAGCAGCCGCAGTCAACGTGTCGCGTAGGACCACAATGGATCCCACGATCCTCCTGAAGCGTTGTGCGAGTAGCTCTTCTTCCTCCGGCTTGCCATCTTTGGATGTTACTGCGTGTCGTAGCAGCGTGGTGTACATCGAATCGAGTTGTTCCATTGACGATCCATGTTCTTTAGTGTCTTTCAACACTAAAATGAGGCGGTTTGGTGGATGACTGTACTCATACCCAATGAATCTGCATACTGTTGTGGCGTAGATGAAGAGCCCACCAGCCTTCCGAACAAGTCGGTCTAGGCTTGATGAGTCTGGCCACTCGTCGGGCAATTCGTGACGCTTCCGGATACCTTCAAATTCATGCCGGAAGAGGACGGATATATCGTGGTTGACTACCGTGTTGAGGACCGCATGAAGAGCAAAATCTCGATGGGCATCGTTCGATATATCGCGGAAACCAAGCTGAATTGGAGTTTCCGGTCGGCTGGTCACAAATATCTTCAACCGCAGGGAGCTGAGATAATTTGCTTGAGAAAGGAGATGAAGGATTAATCTGATATCCTTTTCGCCATCGCATTCGTCCAACGCGTCGATAACCAATATTAATTCAGATGGTAGATCTTTGACCTGGGACAGCGGTCGGCGGATTAGGTGTTCCCATTGGTCCTGTAGGCCTTGCTTCGTAATATCTGGATTGTTGATTATTGCTTCCCGCATCGGGGTGGCAAGGCTGGGCTGTGTACGTGCCAGCTGACAGGCAAGAGTTGCGAAGAATTTCGATGCATTTGCGAGATCGCCCTGGCCACGAGAAAAGAAGAAGGACGCTCCAAGTCGATTCTCATCGTACCACCTCCGAGCGACCGTACGTGATATGGTAGACTTGCCGGTACCCGCCATACCGCTCAGCCAAAAGATGCAGGCGTCGTAGGGATTACCCGACCAGCGGATAATATCCATAATGAGTCCGTAGCGGGTGTCCTGCAAGCAACTAGATTCGTGTTGCCTTAGTGCCGAGTTGAACGCGGCGCCATCGGCAGAGTTCGCTTTGGCTTTACGGGACGGCACAAGTTAGTGAAGAAAACAGTATCAGAGCATCTTCTAGCATACCAAATTCTCTCAAGGGATCTTCGGTCATATTGTAGTAATTCTCGGTGCGGTTGACGTTGTGGCTTTTGATCGTATTGCCGCAGTTGGTAGCTTGATCGAAGACGCTCCGTGGAACCGTTGAACCGACATTCGTGTTATTCTGCGGTAGTGGAGCCGGCTGTGTGATTGATGTTAGCTACGATATGACCTTGGTGGCATCCGGAAGGCAATGCTGACGCTTCCCGCTCGCTTCCTGCTCCCCGCCTGATTCCCGGATGCATTCGGTAGATCGCCTGTCGGTCCCAACATCATACCCATGACCTTGTTCAAAAGAGAACTCATCTTGAGATGTGTATGCTGAGGCAAATCAGTTGTATTGCTTGAGAAAGGTAAACTGTAGGATCGGAGTAAAGACCATGGGTGGGTGCGGGTGTTGTTCTTTTGGGGCTGCGGGGCTTGTCTGCGGGGTCCGGCCTCGCGGCAGTTATTGGACGTTTGATGTTACACTTACTTAAGTAGTTATAACCAACCAATAATTCGACCGCCTTTAGTACTTACACCTTCTATTATGGGGCGGCAAAAAATGACGCTAGCGCACCTGCATCTGAGTGATAGATAGTCTATGTGTCGTGGCTGGGATTGTCGCGCGACGTCATTTGGGAGGTTCTGCAAAAGTAGTGTGCACTACAACCGCCCTAGCAGGGGTGATGAATTAGGAATGGCTAGTTCAAATTGTGAGATGTAGTGGCAGTGGTAGTTTTGGAGGTTTGGCGGTTTTGTGGTTGTTGTCTGAACTGTAGAAATTTTTCTCGTTAGCCCCATCCCAGAATAATTAATCATCCACCCCCGGATCCAGAGTTTGCGGCACCATCTGCCCGAATCCACCTGCCCTAACCCACTCGCCCGAATCCGCCTGCCCGAATCCACCTGCCCGACGCCTGCCCGTCCTTGATCACCTGTGTCGGCCCGCATAGGAGAGCAGCTACATGGTTACTGACCATCTGGCGATGTATGAGGGCGTACGAGGTGGTAGATTCCAGCATCTCGAGAGTGGCGATAATTCGTCGTCTCTCAGTGCGCGATCGCGGCATGGTGGAGGTGGTTGTGGTGATAGTAGGTACAAGACGTTCTCGCGATGTTTTTTTTTCGAGACAATTTAAGTCACGTGGTCATCAGCTGATGCTGTGTTCAGCCAATCAGAGCCTTTGTTTACATGTAAACAAGCCTCATAGTTTAGTCGTAGTTCACACTAACGCTGCACTTCTATAATGAGAAAAGGTCTACAATGCCAGAAGATACGCCACAATGCCACAAGGGTTCTACAATGCCAGTTTTTAGTAAGCAATTTCTCGGCTCGGAATATTACGGGTAGCGTAGGTAGAGTACGGCTGGTGAGGCTGAGGATATATATCCTTATACGGAGCCGCCGCCCGCTCTTCTTTTCTTCCTCACGCAACCACCGGTCGCTCAGCCGTTTGTCAACTCGCTGTTCGTCATTCACTTGCTCGTCGCTTGCCATCCATCGCTCGCAATCCGTCGTTCGCCATTCAAGTTCTCATCGATCGCCGCTCACGGTTTCGTCAGTTCGTCCACTACCTGTAGCCCTACCTGCCCCATCACAATGGCGCTGCAGGAGGGCGACCGATTCGCTGACTTTTGGGCTTTCAAGACTGCCATGCAAGATTGGGGTCTTAAAGGGCAGATAAAATTCAACTTCAGGTATCAAAAATCCGATTCAACCCGCAAAATCGTCGTTTGCGCCCACGCCGGCTGCCCGTTTCGCATATATGCGGTTCTATCTGGCAATAAAGAGTATGTTTCGGTGGCGACCGTCGTGGACGAGCACACCTGTGTCGGCGCCCCTCCGGTCAAACGCGGCCTCGCCACACAGCAATGGTGGTTGCAAGAAATACTACCGACTGTGATCACTGTTACCAAGACCACAACTCCGAAGCAAATCATCGATGCTATGACCAAGTTGCTATCAGCTATCAGGCTGCGAAAAAAGCAAAGAGTTTTGCCCTTGGTGACGACATACAACAACAAGGCAACCAGTTCCGACTTCTACTTGCAGCTGTGGAAGGTTTCAGTACAATGGCGTTCCGTGCGGCCATGCGATTGCTGTTATCCAGGGATTCCGCGCTGCTGGGAACGAAGGCCCTCAGCGCTCAGCTCGCGTCTTCGTCTCCTATAACCTCACCGCCGCCGCTCTCAAGGCAACCTACGCAAGAGTCATACCTCCGGTCGATATCACGAATTTGCAACCCCAAGAAGAGTTTCCTTGCCAGCCACCTCGCTTCAGGAAGCTTCGTGGACGCCCTCAAACGAAGCGTCTAACGGCTGGAGAGATGAGAGGAAGGACTGCTGCATAGCGGGGCGCTTTACAGGATGTTCCGGACCGTATTCAGAAATGCTCCAGATGTAGGTAGGAGGGTCACAATGTGGCCCGCTGCCGAGCGTTGCCTGGGGGCATATGACGTCCAACCGCAAGACGATGACGGACACACTTTCAACCTCACTAATAGCCGCTTTTCATGTCAATCCGATCGAAGGGGGCTTGTCCGAAGACAAAGGGGTGTGGTGGGTGGTCGTTGCAAAAGTGATTTTACGAGTTGTGCATTCAAGTTGGTTTAATTCATGTACTTGTGCAATGGCGAGGATGGACACAGCGCGTCAATAGCCAACTTTCATAGCATTGAATATTGGTGGAGTTATATATATGTTGAGTTGTAGGAACTGGTGATCTTGGTCGCAGCGTTAGCAGTATCCTCAGCCTCACCAGCCGTATTCTACCTACGCTACTCATAATATTCCGAGCCGAGAAATTGCTTACTAAAAACTGGCATTGTAGAACCCTTGTGGCATTGTAGAACCCTTGTGGCATTGTGGATCTTTTTAGCGTATCTTCTGGCATTGTAGACCTTTTCTCCTTCTATAATGCACACTGTGACAGAATTCCTCTTTGAACTAACTTGAGCGATAATTAGTGGCTCTTGGCGTTTACTTTTGGCCTAGTCCGCTCAGACCCCTGCCGTTACCGTGGAAACCTGTTTTCAAAAAAACTGCAGAACCTCCCTATTTTCGTCACTGTCCCCTGCTCCAGTGTGGGCTGGAATCACTCTTGAGTTGTGCCTCTCGAGTGCTTTTTAAAATCGAACACATGCCGGACGGCGGGTGTCTTCGTCATTCTGTTTACCACTGGTTTTCAATATGTGGATTTTGTTACTTATGTACATAGTTACCTAGTTTGAAGAGTATGGACCTGTCGCGCGTTCGCCTTGCCTTTATTACCCCTCACGAAAAGCAATTATCGGGTGTATATAGCCCCGTGCGTTCCGCCCGCGTTGGCTCACGGAGCTCATGCAGTTGAATTCTACTCGGCTTGGGGGTCATTTCTGTCTTGAGCTATTCCGGCTGAGAAACGATGGATTTTGTTCGGGTTCGGGCTGGGATAGCACATCGAAGATGCCTGGCCTCCCCGCGCCGCCGCGCTCACGACGACTTCCGTCCCCGACACATCATGCAGAGCGCGTTTTATGGCTTCTCGGTCCGATCCGTTCCCATTTCGGTTCGGTCGGCCGCTCCATGCTTTGGCAGAGCCGAGGCATTCCCGATGACCGTGCTGCCGCTAAGTGGAGTCACCACTCGCCACACATGCGCGTACACTTACGCATCGCTTGTTAAATCGCACGAGGAAATCTAAGAGTTGTACGCGACCTAGGGATATCATGAAAACCGCCACCTGTCTTGGGAATACAGATGAAAACTCACTCGGGGGGTTTTGGGTCTGGAGATGTTACTTGTGCTATCTACGGGTCCCAGCTCTGGCGGCGGCCCGGGGGTGCACTCCGTCAGCCAGTGACATCATCTATCTAGAACGCCGACGACTTGCAGAACTTACTGGCCAATCAGGAAGCCGGGACAGTCCGCGCCAAGGCTATCTCCCCGGGTTGCGACGGCGCTGCCGGAAGGACTGCTGCCTTCGGATCTGTCCGGCTTCACGGACGGCGCGCGAATCGACACTGGCGCGTTTTTTTTTGTTTAATCTTTACTCGCATGCGACCTAGATATCTGGATTATGGCTACGGTCCGTTTCCTGTCCGCTGTCCGCGCGGTGGTCGTGGCGGTCACGTGGCATAAGCGAGCGCAGTGATTGTCATCCCGTTGTTATTTACTTGGTGCGCTCCTTCTTCTCCGGGAGGCTGGGCGGAGGACAGTGGACGGGAATAGCGGTCGCGACCACGCACGAGTCGACGGTCTGGGAGACCCGGAGGACGAACATTTCGAGGACGAGACCGGACTGATACCGCACACTCGCTCCCCCGAAGAAGGATGCATCCACCACCACTGCTACTCTGCGGTTGCTGTCCTGCCTCCGTACTCCTCCTCTTCCTGCAGCTCCAATTCCTGCTCCTGCTTTTCCTCCTCCTACTCCTAGCAGTGAATGCACAGGAAACAAAAAGACGCGGAGACCTGCGAGGGAGCTCGTCTGCGACGCGCCCCCCCGCAAAGTTCACCACCACGACCACCACCACCACCACCACCACCACCTGCTGCTCGTCCCCGGCCGCCGTCCTCTCTTCGCTCACCGCCTCCGCCACCATTGCCGGAGACCCCCCGACAATCCAGCATCGTATCCGCAAAAATCGCCCACAAATCTCTGCACCGCCCGTCGGTAGCGATCTCGTCGCCCGTCGTGACAGCGAAGGTACCAAGAAGATCGATCTATGGATGGGGGGGGGGGGCGGGCCCCCCCCCCCCCCCCCCCCCCCCACCCCCCCCCCCACCCCCCAACACAAACAGAAAGGAG
>Ga0307508_10003243_pt1 | contig 16626 bp, 27 predicted proteins | sample 9_EM_MG_FD_203089 | JGI IMG/M metagenome (GOLD analysis project Ga0307508, IMG submission 203089) | Populus trichocarpa ectomycorrhiza microbial communities from riparian zone in the Pacific Northwest, United States - 9_EM | ecosystem: Host-associated > Plants > Roots > Unclassified | place...
CAACTTGAAAGTTGCGCCCGTAAGCAAGGAAATCGTTAAAGGCGCAAGTATATCGTAAATGCATGACGTGATATAGGATGATATTGTTCAACGTGAACAGCTAAACTGCGCGAAGCAGGCGGGCAAGTCCTTGCAGTCTTGTTTTCCATTTGTAGCCGTATAGGAACCCAACCAGGCCGCTGACAAACTCCCTTTTATACGCGAGCAGAAATCAGAGGCCAATTTTACCCTCAGTGGATGCTAAGACGCACCAGCTTTGAACAAGACTCCTAACGGGATAATCCAACGCGACAGGGATCGAGGTCTGAATGAACCATGGATATTTGTCCACAACGATAACCTTCGGATTTGTGAGGGAGCGAAGACCCTCAGGTCCGCCTACGAGTTCGAACGACAGTCAGAAACGGGGACACTCCATGCAATCATAATGCGCACCAAACCGGCCGTAGCCACTAGCTTTGGTCCCTCCGAATGGCAAGTCTTGACTGTAATGCAAGACATAAATTCACGACACTTACAAGGGGGCGCCAAGCTTACTTCAACTACACCCATTCAATCAGTGTGGGAAAAGATACCGAAATGAAAATACTCACATAGTAAACCGCAAAGTCATTTACAGAAACCATCCCACATTCAAGTGCTAGGGCAACCTCCTTGCACAACCTCGAGTCAGGCCCAAAGATTGACGCGCCAAGACCATATCTTGTTCCGTTGGCTATGTCTACTGCTTCTTCGACATTGTCATATTTCATAACCAGCATGATTGGAGCGAATACTGGAAAGGGCAGAAAGGATCAAGTTGGGCTAGAATCCAACGTAAGCCAGAGTAAACGCGATAGCTACCTTCTTGCTGCGCAATTTCCATGGTGCGCCGGACGTTTCCGAGTAATGTTGGCTGGAAATAGCTCCCATTCTCTACATACGGATGGCGCCATCGAGCCCCACCGCAGACAATGTCCGCACCCTGGTCCTCTGCATCTCGGATAAGGCGCTCGAGGGTCTCAAATCGGTCGTCGTTTATCATTGCGCCACCATCTACCACCGAAACGAAACCCTCTGACGACGGTGCGAGAACAGACCCAAGACGGAGCTTGCGAACGCGATCAGTCATCTCCGACATGAAATCGTCGTATTGAGAGGTATGAATGATGAAACGCTCGATGCCAATACAGTTCTGACCCATGGCTTGGCTACATAAAGGTGCGTGAGCAATCAATCATCGACGCAATCAAGAAGGGGCCGCCAGCATACAATGCACCACGCATCCATACACTGGACCATTTTTTGATGTCGGTCCGCGGAAGGATAACACACGGGTCCTTTCCACCGAGCTCAAGGGTTACAGGGGTGAGATTAACGGTAGCAGCCATGGCCACTTTGCGTCCAACTGTCTCTGACCCAATGAATGTGATATGCTTGATGTCTGGATTCGTGGTCAATGCCTCCGCCTCACTCGGATAGCAAGTAACGAGCTAAAAATAGCTTATGACCATAAATACCAAAATTTTAAAGGACTGCACGCACCTGGACAAGGTCTGGGTTCCATCCACACGCGAATAGGCATTCCTTGAACGCGCCGACGTAGAACCGAGATGACCAGTAAACATACTCCGAGCATTTGATAACGCAGCCATTTCCGGAAAAGATGGATGCAACAAGTGGTCCAATCAGATTGTGCAATGCTGGAGCACAATTCTTAGTCACACGAGCAAGTAACATGGCGAGCGAATCTCAGCTCACGATAATTCCAGGAGACGATGGCGGCAACGACACCAAGGGGCTCATAATGCACACTGCTAGACTTGTAGCTAAGGGCCAGGTTAGAGCGGCGCTTCTGCGGCCGCAAGGCTCCTTCTCCATAGTTGATCAGCCATTCGAGTTTGCTGCAAGTCGTAATTATTTCTCCAAGGGCAGCATCGATCACTGTGCAAGATGTGTGAGCAAGGATGACACTCAAAGGTATCACGGTCTTGCATACTTGTTTTGCCAGTGTCGCGACATGCTACTCTTGCACATACCTCCTGTTCCTTGATGAGCCATGTGAGGAAACTGCGTAGCACGCGTCGTCGATCGCCCCAAGAGCTCTCACACCATTCGACCTGCGCTCTTTTAGCAAGCTCTATCTTTCCGATGATATCTGCCTCGGTGTCGGCGGGTAAGGTATCAAGGTGTACTCCAGTTGAAGGATCGTAGCAGGTAATATATTTGTACCCCACGACGGCATTTGCAGGGGCCAAGCGAGGATCTACCTCGTGAGATAGTAAGCTGGGCCCATTGATGACGATCGACTCGTAGTTGAGGAATGAGCCCGCGGGCTGATGAGGCGTAAGTTAACGAGGTGCGACAGCGCGTTACCGAGGCCTTGAACGCACCGCCGGCCATTCGAACGGTACAGGACGCGCTTTTGCATTCGCATACCGTCGGATAGTGATGTAGATCCCAGTCGCGAAGAAGCCTGTCCAAACAAGGATGATGTTGCCTTCAACAAATCCCCAAATCCCCTTGGACATCGTGGTCATTCAACGTTTCGTTCGTGAGCGGTCGTATCTGAACGGGATTTCCTAATACCCCAGGTTCGTCGAAGGGGAGCAGCGAGTGGGCGGAAGGAAAACGCTTCAACAACACCTCGAGGCACTTCAATTGTTTGCTAACCAATTCAAACATTCATTGTTTTTGTTGTGGCCGACGCCGGACTGCGTCTTATTGCCTATTGTTTACTGGTCAACCTTTTGGCCATGCGCACCAAGCTATTTGTGACATTATGGTGCCTTGGAAGGACGCGCGTACCTGCACCGAACCCGATAATATATGAACATTCACACGAGATACACCAGCACCCAGCACGCATTGCATAACGAGCCCGAACCCGCTGCTGTATTGCTCTTAGCTAAGTTCAGGCGGTTTCCCCCACGCACACAGCTGAAACACAGCTGAAGTTGAGACGGGCACATGAATTTTCGACTCACGCCTCAGCTCCGTCAGCGCAAGTTACAGTACATGTGCCGGCCCACAAGATTAAAGGTTGGCCCGCTCAATCTATACTCTTGTTTCCTGTTTCCGGTCGACGCGTCGCTTCGTTTTTCCTTCACTAGAACGCCACTGCACATAGTCTCAGTCCGCCGATGCGCCGCTTTTTTCTTGCGGAAACCGCAACTACCACTGAGCCCGTGGCTCCGCGATATGAAGGGTCTGGGACTGAGTCGAGCCCTTTTGTCGTACGCTGCATTTTTCTTCTTTACACCAAAGTTCGACAAGCGAATCGGTAGGTCACCTGGCATACATCGGCCGGAGATCCGGATAACCCTAGAAGCTGGAGTACAGCTCGCAAAGCGCTCATGACCGCTCAGCTTGCATTTGGAACATTCCTCGTGAGCATGTGTTCGTCAACATACAGCGGAGCGCTTTCCCGCATGATGAAAGATCTGGAAATGAGCGAGGAGGTCGCGGTACTTGGCCTGTCCGTCTATGTTGCTGGCTTTGGATTGGGCCCTCTTCTATTTGCTCCTTTGTCAGAGGTAACGATAAAGGAAAATTCGCTGAAATTACGACACCTGAATCCCTTTATTTCTTTGGCAGCTGTATGGCAGGGTATGTGGCCTAAATATCCCTTCTCTGGATGTCAATTTACGCACTTGATCCAGCGACCCGTATTTCTGGCCACCTACACGCCATTTACTCTGTTTCACATTGGGAGTGCCCTTGCCCAGAATCCTCAAACCATGATTATATCAAGGTTTTTCGCTGGAGCCTTTGGGTGAGAGTCATTCGGCATGTTGTTCTCAGCGGCTCACGTTCGGATATCCAGATCGGCACCCCTAACGAACTCCGGTGGAATGATCGCAGACATGGTTTCCCCTTTCGAGAGGGCAATTCCTCAAACTCTATACGGCACTGCAGCGTTACTTGGACCCGCTGCAGGCCCAATCTTTGGGGTAGGTTAGCCGAAAATCTTCACTTCTTGTGGTTAATTCGTGCTTCTGTGGTGTTATTGTCAACACGCAGGGTTTCATAGCTCAAAGTCCCAACCTTGGATGGCGTTGGGTGTTTAGATTACAGTGTATAGTGTGTGGGTTAATCTCATTGCGGCTTTTGTCTACTTTCCCGAAACGGTAAGTTTACGATGCTCGGGACGGAATATCTCCATTATAAGGCACCCTACAGTACGCTCCCCGCATCCTACAAAAACGAGCTCGCAGGCTCCAGTCAGAAACAAATGGAAATGTCCATTATGTTGATTTTTACCATCAAGGCCCTCAAAGCCATGATTCCCTCGTTGCCAAGCTCAAAGTGTCTCTGCGACGACCCTTCGGTATGCACGACTTGCTCCCGCACAACATTTGAATTCTGATACATGTAGGATGTATTTCACAACAGCGTTTTTATTTCAGGAGCCAATTGTCACTGCCTTGGCCATCTACTCCTCCATATTCTATAGCACTCTATATGCGTTTTTCGCGGGATTTTGTAAGAACATATCACACTCGAATGCGGTACAGGCAACTTACACTTGAACATGCTTATTGCTTATGTGTCCTGGGACTTGATTGCAGCGATTGTGTTCGTGGAAGGTCACCACTTCAGCGCAGGCAAAAACGGACTCGCTTTCCTCGGGGTGGGCTTTGGCGTCACAATAGGCGGTCTCCTCACTCCTGTGCAAACTGCATTGTACAGACGCCACGGCCGAAAGTATCCCGGGCCCGGAGGTAATCCTCGACCAGAAGCTCGGATGCTACTGCCGATGCTAGCAGCCATATGCCTTCCCGTTGGGATCTTTTGGTTCGCATGGTGAGCCGTTCGTCCTCGACAACCACAAGCAGAAACTGGATCACGATGTTATTCCGTTGCACAGGACGTCGACGCCGAATAATCACTGAATCATGCCGATCCTGGGCGGTGTTCCGTTTGGCCTGGGAATGGTGCTGCTCATGGTGAGCTGACGTCGCCTTTGCCTAGTTGAGATATGTCCGAGAGTTTCACGCATGATGTGGCCATTTTATAGATTGCAATCAACGCATATCTCATGGATACATACACGGTACTTTGCGCCAGCGCGATCGCCGCTGTCGTGGTTGCACGCTCTCTCACTGCCGCCACTTTTCCCATTTTCACTGAGGGCTCGAGGAACGGAGTGGGGTCTTTCAATATTTGGCATCCTCTCTCTTTTCTGCGCACCGCTGCCATTCATCCTCTACGTGAGTTTTTCAGACATTAGGTCTCGCACTCGAGTCGACATGCGAGCTGACCACGTTCATCTTTTCATTCTGTTCAGAGGTACGGTCCAGAACTGCGAGCGAGGTCCAAACACGCCACGGATCTTGCAGCTCTCGCAGGAAAGCTCAGTGGTAGATCTTGATGTCCACAACGCGCTGCCGCGTGATATTTCGCCCCAAATGATCAATTTCCCAGCACACGTCCGCTATACTACCGCTTAGCTTCATATTTCTCATATTCACACCGGGTGCTGTGGAGTCGATGAAAGAGAGACTCGTGAAACTATAGTTGGATAGGCTTACATGAATGAGCGCGGTAAGCTGGACAAGCAGTAACGATCCCTACGTATTCGAATCAGGAGATAAGAGAAGTGCAGGAACTAACAGAATTAGTCAGGCGGCAGGCTATCAGGGAGACGTACATCAAACAGGAGAAAAGCTGCAACAGGGGCATTCCAGTGTACATGGTACAAGGGCGGAGGCGAGATCGGATTAAGAGAGCGACGGACAACATTAGGATGGGGTAAAGGAGACGCAGAGATAGGCGCGGGCAAGAAAAAAAAAAAAAGGAAGAATGAAGAGGGACTCGATGAATATCCATCATACTCTTCGCTTGGCAAAGACTCTATTCAGGAGCCCAAGTATTTTCGGCACGCTGAGTTGAACGTATTCCAGGTCCAAGAGGTGCTTGTTTTCTTGTTGCTGCGGAACATACGCTGTCAGCTGGGACCCATCGTGAAGTCCTGAATACGAACCTTTTCGAGCAGGTCATCGATTTTGAGGTCCATTTCAAGGATGGCTTTGTCCCTGCCTTTGTAGTGCAATGCAATGATGAAGGTCCCTGGACTCGGGGATGTGATATTGAAGTAAATATTAGGGCGTCTGTCAAGCGTGTCAGGTCGACATTCCTGTTGCTCTGGTTGTGAATGTACGCCACCTATTATCGGGCACATTACTCTCAACGATGATGCCATCCTTCTCGAGCTGCGCGTGCGTAAAACGATAAGGACCTTGCACAGTCGTCTTCACGGGTTTCTTCTCTTTTCCGTTGACACTGACTACACCTACACCTACACCGACGCCCTTGTCCTTACTGGACGTGAGACGAGAATTCTGCAGGTAAGCCTTATACTGCTCCAATTGCGATCGCAACCAGTTGTTGTGGTCGCAAATCGTTTTATAGACCGCATCCAGAGACCGCGTTTCTAGTAAAACCTTCTCCCGCATGTTGCCTAAGTGTGTCAGCTCTGCGGCGACTTCTTCGCGCATGAGTTTGTAGTCGTCCTTCTTGTCAACGACACTGGCCTCCTCTAACTCTCGTAGCATCTCCTTGACCTTAATTCCTTTCCGCACAAGCATGCTGTCCTTAGTAGTAGCAGCTCGCTCCGCAAGATGAACAAGATTGATAGGCCGTTTGTCTGCCGCGTGCGGGATGGACCGAATGAGTTGGACGAAGATGGACTTGGCCTCCATGTAGAGGATATCGTTCTGGGTGAGGTTGTTGTCTTGCATCAAAGACGTCGTGATATCCTGGATGGGTACTTCCCAACGACTGAAGAGAGGGAGTTCGATCGGCCGGTTCTCTTTACGGGGCACCTGCGCTGGTGCTGAGCCGAGTTCGTCCATTAGAACGCGGAGGTGCTGTTTGTCATTCGGCGCCTTCAGAGCAACAGAGAATGATTATAAAGATTTCGGATTTCAGATAAAACCGACGTACCAGCGCATCGATATGTTGAAGGATTAAGGCATGAGTATTATACAATTCATTCATAGTGATGTTTATCATCAGTCCCTTCTTAGAAAGCGCCATATATTGGTCCAGCTAAAGGATTCAAAACGTGAGATGTTTAGATTTTATTCTTGCACAATTGTGCTCACTTCAAGGGTATCGTAGAAATCTGCAACATCGCATAAGTTATTAAGGAATTGATTAATCCTCGCCTTATTGTTCTCGACGAAGGGATTGAGGCTCATCATGTACTGCTCTTTAGCGTACGAAGGTTTGTTTGCAAGGTTTTGCAACATTTTCGCGATCTAGAGTTGTATGGGTTAGACCTCAATCGTTTGCATCAATGGTACGCCTTACGAGTGTCAAAGTTCGCCGGGGATATTTAGCAGGCACGCCATCCACAAGCATGTAAGCTTGTGGAGTGACTATGGCAGGGTTTATGAAGCGAAGGAAGAAGAACCCGCCAATAAGTGAACAGATAGCATAATCCGTTGCATCGGGATATTTTCTCTGTTTACTAAGGTTATTTCCCTCGAATAGTATTGACAACTGTATTTCATGCTTGCCTTTGTTAAACTGCGGATCTGCTTGCAAATCCACCTAATACCGTAGGGCACGGTCTCAAGGCTATCGATAATTGTTAGGAGGAAGCTGTTGGCGATTTCCATCAACATGGTAAGGCGGGGGGTGATGATCGCTAGAACATCTGGATTCGCTTGCGCAACCTCAGGTGGAACGCTTTTCAGTAAATTAGGCGGCAGTTGTCCCGTTTCCTCTTCAATCTGCTGAATCATTTGCTCATAAACCTTAATTGATCATGAGCGTGACTTATTTAGCAGGAGCAGATTGTGTGACGAACTTTCAGCGGATTAATCTCCAAATTCAAGTCCTTGTGTTCAATAAGACTGTTGATTCGATCGGCAAGAACACTCTTCAAGTAGCTTTGGCCTGGTCCGCGCCGGGTATAAGTTGTCATCATTCGGGAGACCGGCGTGTTTGCCCTTAGTAACGACCCGAACTCGGTTGCAGTTTCGAATTGGGCTGCAAGTACAGACTGGAGCGTAACTGCATCAATGTGCCATGCATACAGACGAACAGATTGAACAAATCCAAATCACCTGGAACATAGAGAGCAGCAGATGTTCTTCGCGGCTTTCGTATTGATTGCCATAGAGAGTAAACATCACCGTTTGCAGAAGGGTGTCGATTTCAGACAAGCTGACGAGTCGACATAATGTAGCGATGTGACGAGGTTCAGATTGGAGAAGGAAGAAGAGATTCGAGTATTGCTAAATGAATCCTATCAGTTTGACATCGACGCCGCGACAACGGGGATACCGAACCTGAAGCTTTCGGTCATCGGGGTACGCGCCTTCCGTTGTGTCCACGTCTTCGAGATGCCTTTCCACCTCAATGCGCTGCATAAAGAGACTTAATCAGCAGCGAATGCTACAGGTAACGCTGAGCCTCGACGAACCTCGTCAAGCGCCATTCGATTCTGTATCAACAGGGCGATACGCGTGTCAAGGTATCTGACATCTCTATCGAGGACAAAGTTCTTCTTCGACTGGGCGGATATACGGGCTTTCAGCTCCCGGAGCCGTTTCTGGGCTGCATAGCACAGTTTCAATCAACCTTCGCAACGGGCGAGTGGTGTCGATTCGGTCGTACCTCGCGCCAAATCATCTTCTACCTCGACATCCTGCTCAGCTGCCATGCTGAACAGGGCGGTAACACTGTACCGATTGGTGTTCCTGTTCGTCAAGCGCTTGGACATCGAGTCTGGTGAGTAGGACATGGTGATCGGAGTTCAAGGGATAAGACAAGGAATGTAGCAGGCAGTGTTCGCGGCCACTGTTTGTAAGTCGTCGCTGGTCAAAGCGTGGAAGAGGGATGAATGAGAAGCTAAAGAAGAAAACCAACGAGACAACTCGATTTGTGATGTTTATAGCTATTTACATTGCCTTGCCCTGCCAATGCGGCCTAATTCAAATATTTTCTGTTGGTTGATAACGATCTGAACAGCTGTGACAATCGTCGTATCATTCTACGCCAAAGCAACAACTAGCAGTGGAGATCGTGTTACGCTAGCAAAGCCATTCCTCTAAGCATTGTCTTTAGCTCGTGTCGTCCTTGCAGACGAAGGCGGACGAATAGCGGGTGGCAGTTCGGTTGACTGCCAGGCACTCGAGTTAGGATTCGGGAGGCGTAATGGAGGCTTTTTACTGGGAGTTGTTGAAGTAAGGATGGGGGTTGAAGGTTGGGTTGAGTCAAAGGGTGTAGCAGCTGGCGCTGCTGGCTCAATTGTTGCTTCGATCTTTCCAGCCTTTGGAGCCTTCGGCGCCAATGCTTCAGGTACAACCCGGGCCGGCTCGGTACTCGTTGGTATCGAATCGGGCGCGCAGCTTTTTTGTTGATTTACATCATCATCAAGATCATCGACTGGATCGAGTGAATCTATCAACCATCTAACGCCTCTGAGGTCGGCGAGTCTCCTCCAGTGTATAAGGAATAAACGCACTTGACACTGTTGCGCCGCTCATTAACCCAGGCCTGCGTTTCTGCCTTTAGCCTAGCACCTTGCTCCGCGAAATCGTTGTAAAACTAGGGCCAACGTAAGCAAGCATTTCCGCTGGTACTGAGGCTGCGAATCACCTTTAGCCCCTCTTCAAGGTGTCTCGTAATGTCTCGGTATTCCTGGTACGCAAGATCCAAGTCTCTGAGAGTTGCTTCCCGATCCTTTATAGACGGGTCAGCCTTCCTTGATTCTAAGAACTTCCGATTTTGTTCCTGTATACAACTGGAATATCACAAAGGATTATCCGTCCTGCAAAATCCAATTTACCTCAATGCGAGCCAATAAGGCTTCCTGTTTCTCTCTATTTTGTTTGAGATCGTCTTGGAATGTGTCATACTTTGTAAGTTCAGCGTCGAGCACCTGAGCGAAACTGGCTGGGTCTGCGTCGGCCCATTGCTCTCTCACAGCGTCCGCCGCGTGCTGCAAAATGCGAGGTTTAATGTCATCCATTTCTGCGGCGCGCCTGGCTCGTTCAACAATCTTCGCTCGAGCTCTGCGGAGATCATCCAGCTGATCAAGCAGACGGCGCAGCTCCATTGCATACGTTTGAGTGATGCTGCGGGGTTTCGATGAAAGTGCTTCGCGGGCAGAATATGTTGTTTTGGGCACAGCAGCCTCGAGGACGGCCTACGCAGCGAACAGTCAGAGGAGTAAGTGGTATGAAGAGGGCCAATGCACGTGCCAGCTCTCGGGATAAAAGCTCAATTTTCTCTCTCCACTCTTCCCATTTTTGCTTCACTGAGTGATCAGTATTTTTGGCTTGTGTTAGCAGGCGATTATGTCCTCGCAGCTCCTCTACAATCATCTTGTTTGCAATATTGGACGCCGGTCTTGTCCAATGGTCGTATTTGGCGTACGCTTCTTGGAGTTCTTCGTCATCTACGGCTTCTTCGTCAAGAAGGTCAAAACACTATATCATCAGATCAGTGTTACCGCAGTGCGCCGTAATCGGCATCCAAAACAACTCACGTCATCAATAGTATCACGACAATTTTTCGAAACGACGAGAACATCGTTGAAAAATCTCTCCAAACGATTCGGCCCATCCTCTTGCCGAACCTGCTCCGATTTACTGAGTAAGCTGGGAGGTAGCCCAACGGGCTGAGACAGCGCGTCCAAGGCAGCAGGAAGACGCATTGCGTTCAACACGCTGAAGACCGAGGTTCAATTTCATGGGTGCGTACATTCAGCGTAGTGTCGTACCTGCTTGATGCTTGGTCAAGCTCATGTTGTGTTTCCACCAATTCGTTGTCGATCCAGTTCTCACGACGGTCTCTGTATATTTCTGTCACATGAAACAGAATTTTGACAACAGGAGATGAGTCATTCATGCATCGCCAGGTTTGTCTGGCAAAGACCGCACCACATGCACGAGTGATTCCCCAACTCTCAAGTTTGGCAAATATTAGTTCGTCACTTGCGGCTTGTGAGATCGGATCGACGACAGGATCCTCTCTGACGATAACCGTGCCTTTAATAAGAGGTATGGACGAGGCAGGCGGGATATCCAGATGATAGATCATGTCATTCACCCGTTCCGCTTCTGTAGCAGCTTTCTTTAAGGCAGTCGCGAGAGACTGTTGAATTGCGGATCGTCGTTCAACTTGTTCATGCGGGAGCAGAACTGCAAGACATGCCTTTGCGTCATCCACGACCTCACGTGCAACCCCGCTCTTATGTGCTGCATCCATTGCTTTCTGTATTGAACTCGATGCAGTTTTCAGGCGAGAAATTTCGAAGCCGTGTCTAAAGCTGCAGAGTGAGCATGCTACATAGAGCGTATGCTGGTAACATGGACTCACCTGTGTGCATCATTGTCATCCAAGCTCTGGCGATACTGCGCGACAGCTTCGAAATGATTCGCTTTAGCGGTGATATGGGATTGCCAAGCCTGAGGTGTAAATATAAATGACCTCGCAATTGATTAGTTGCTTTATGAGGAAATAGCTACCTTTGGAATCTGAGAAGCAATTTCCGCGTTCTTGGTGAGAGCTTGGATTGATTGATTATAGAAAGAAGACGTCTATCCTCAGTGTCCTTTAGTTTGACCCAACATAAACCAATCAAGTAATGAGTCACACCTCAATGGCAAGTCTTGCCAATATCCCGTTCTTCATCGTGTCTGCAATTCACGAGTTCAGTGACCTCCAATGCGTTATGGACACTCACGCACCTAGCAATGCTTTCTGCCAGGCACATTCTTGCCCTTGTGCCAAGAGAAGCAGCCGGAAGCCTCGCAGCACGTCCTCATTGAACTCGGGTGGCAATGTTGTCCCCGATCCTTGCAAAGCCTTCTGAACTGCAGGGAGAGCATTATTTATTATATAAGATATGGTTGCGGCGGCCCGCTATGCAAGGTCAATGAGTGAAACAGAATCGTAAGGCAGTCATGGAATTTACCGCGAAAGATGTTACCGCGCGCTTGATTCCTTCAGTCGTCGAGCGATTCTCATTCGTAGCGAGATGACAATAAAGAGAGACGAGGTTCAACAGCAAACACATTCGCTCATAGGCGATATTGGAAAGTGCTAGAGGCGACGTAGGTGGAAACATAGCATCATAGGCGAAGGATAAACCAACCTATCGCATTAAGTTTGGGTTAGGGGTTAAAAAGTTCTGGCGCAGTTGCATTGTCCATACATCAGCTGGTAGTTTCGTCAGCACATACACCAATTGAGCGTGGTAGCTGCAACAGAGGGAGCTAATAAGTGTGCGCGTACTAATGCGTCCCGTCCAAGGGAAGCTGTACACACGTCAGAATCTTGGGTATGCGCTCTTCGTGCACGTAATCCTTAATGGCTTCGGCCCTGCATGATTCCCACTTCGCAATGTCCCATTTAAACGCGTCAGGGTGAGTCTCAGGGTGTTTCTCGTGAATGTAGGCTTTGAGAGTCGATCGAACATCGGCAGGATATGACCGTTTCGAGGGGAACGTGAGTTGGTTGGGCATCGTGAGGTAATGTGAACTTTCAAGGTACGGCGCCACTTTCGTGGTGGAAGCTCGAGACGAAACAAACGACGCGAGTCACAAACTTCTAGCCACATCCTACTTTCCAAAGACAAACGATTGCTTCGCAATGTCGAATGCTTCTAAACCAAACGCGTCCGCGAATGCGGATAGTCTTCATGCTAACATACGTGATATGACCCTGCAGTCGGGCCTCACCAAGGATGCAGACGGATTCTTCTCTGCCTCGCCTGCAACGTCCGCAGCTCCAAACGTCAGCTCCAAGTCTGGTGAATAATGTTCAAAATTCACGCATCTCATGGCCATTATGAAATCAATGATACGTAGAGCCCGACCGGGAAGCTGAAGAGGGCGTACCACAGACAGGTGACCTTTCTTGTTCATCGGGATAATCTGACTCCTCATTCTTCCTCAGCCTCTCAGCTGCTCAAGTCCTCATTTGAAGTCAAAGTGCGTAGCACGAGGTATTATTCGACACTCGACACTCACGCTGACTTCTTCTGGAAGGTCACTCTCGCCGATCAACAAGCGGATCCCAACTCGCCATTACATAGCGTGCAGACATTTGAACAGCTCGGCTTGTAAGAACGTGTCTACTTAGGGTCGCAATATTCGTTTTTTAAAGCTCGATTGCGCCAGGGATCCCAATCTATTGAAGGGAGTATACGCAATGGGTTTCAAGAAGCCATCCAAAATCCAAGAACGCGCATTACCGTTACTCCTCCAAAATCCGTTCGTGATTCAGTGTAATTGGGATAATACACCTCCCCTTAAAGAACTTACCACAGGCCAAGAAATATGATCGGTCAATCACAATCTGGGACTGGGAAGACGGCTGCTTTCACGCTTGCTATGCTCAGCAGAGTCAATTTCGAGCTAGACGCTGTGCAGGTGCGCCTCTGCTATGAATCTTAGTTTGCTATCTCCCTAACACCATGCGACAGGCACTCTGTATTGCGCCCTCACGAGAACTCGCGCGCCAAATCATGGCCGTCGTAACGGATATGGGCAAATTCACCCCCGTAACTACCGCCTACGCTATCAAGGATTCCGTCTCACACGGGACCATCCTTAGGCAACATATTGTTGTCGGGACGCCTGGAACACTTACCGACCTCATACGAAAACGGAGTATTGATCCCAAACAGATCAAGATTTTCGTGGTCGACGAGGCAGATAACATGCTCGATCAGCAGGGCTTAGGCGACCAAACATTACGGGTGAAGAAGTATGCACCGTCTATTTATGGGGTACTGGCTCCAGCTCATTGTGATACCTACCAGTCAGCTTCCCCGTGATTGTCAGATTGTACTCTTTTCCGCAACATTTCCCGACAACGTACGAAACTTCGCCAACAAATTCGCTCCCCAAGCGAACGAGATCCGCCTCAGGCAGGAAGAATTGTCCGTAGAGGGCATCAAACAATTCTACATGGATTGCAAGGACGAGAGTCACAAATACGACGTGCTGGTTGAGTTGTACAGTTTGCTTACCATAGGACAGAGTATCATATTTTGCAAAGTATGTCCCACAGGTATACGTATTCATTCGACGTGACGTGCTGACACGCTTTTTCGAGGAAAAACGCTCAGCGGATATTATTGCCGACCGCATGCAGAAGCAGGGGCATCAAGTCACCGTTCTCCATGGTAGCAAAGATCCTGCAGAACGAGACAGGATCATCGACGAATTCCGAGAGGGTCTCTCCAAAGTGCTTATTACCACAAACGTTGTTGCCCGAGGGATCGATATATTGCAGGTGAATATGGTAGTGAATTACGATCTACCATTAACCGTAGATCGACGTCCGGACCCTGAGACATACATTCATCGGATTGGTGAGTGAACTCGTGGATTTTGGCTATCCTAATCTGAACGTGCCAGGAAACTGAACCACATTCTATCTCTAGGACGAACTGGGCGGTTTGGTCGGCGTGGAATCTCGATCAACTTCGTACACGATAAACAGTCATGGAAGGATAACAACGAGATAGAGCAAGCGCTTGGAAAGAAGATTGTTCGCGTGAAAACAGATGACTTTGACGAAATGGGGGAGGTACAGTACCAGTGCTGGATTTGGATTCAGATATAGAACTGACCGTTCACGCTTTTTTTCTGCAGCAATTGAGGAAAGCTTTAAAAGATAACAAAGAATGATCCATCCGTACTATCCCCCTGCGTACGGGGTTATCAATGCACTATGTTTTTGTTCCATGCAAAATTTCGGACTTCGGCTCTGCAAAACTGTATGTATGCATTATGGAATCTAAAGACGTAACCCATGTACATGCCCAGGCGGTGAATAGTGAAGTGTAGATATGCGGTTCATAATGGTAAGTGTAGAAGTCTAGGTGGTGAGGTGAGGGATTAGGAGGATAGCGAAATCACATCATGTGGAAGCTTGAGCAAAAGCGATAGCGACGGACTGCGAATGCGTGGTTGTTAGTCTTTGAGTCAGATTGTGGCGCATTGGAGGAAATACTCACGTCCGAATGACTGAGCGAGACTAGAATTTTCTTGATACCCTTATTGCCAGCGGCTGTCTGAGCGTCTCCGCGTAACGTGACTTGTGGCACACCTGCGTCATCGCGGAGTATTTCTATGTCCCGCAAGGATGCAGCAGCGCCTTTTCCGGCAACGCCGAGCGACTTGAAGACGGCTTCTTTCCCTACCCATCGTGCGGCGAAAGAAGCAGGAGGATTGGGCTGAGATTGGCAATACGTGACTTCTGCGTCAGTGTAGTTGTGGGAAACAAAAGTTGGGTTCCATGATGGTACGGATGAAATAAGCTCTGCAAAGCAAAGGATTATGAGACTCTGCTCAAACGAGCAACGAAACAAAGCAGACCTTGGTCAACACCGACACCCGCTACATCATCACTAGCTAATAAGCGCGAGGCAAGCTCCAAGTTGGCAGAGTCGACTTCCACTGTTTTCGGCAGTTTGTTCGTGAAGGCGTAGCTGCCTGTTTTGTCTGGAGTGGCGCGTGCCCTGGAGTTCAAGAGGACGGGCGCCTCGAGTTCGGCTGTGTAGGGCGGATGTTCCTTGATCTTGACAAGGTTGTTGGCGATCATCATCTCGCTCATAGACTTGTATGATGCCAGCGCCCGGCCGCGGTTAAGCTCCCGATATCTCGTATAAGCAGAAGGTTCGATGGTGCCCCAGAGGTAACGAGGGTGTATGACGACCGCCACGCCGCCAACCTGGCCGAAACCGAAGGACGTCATGATACCGGCTTTGATGCCATCGGTGTGAATCGTCTTTGACGGGAACAACAGATACTTGTGTGTCTGAAGTCGGGTGTCCACATTACTATAGAAAGAGTTAAGTTCACGTAGTTGGGACGCGATAAAAACCACTTACTCCGCGTTCCTGTTGCCGGGGACGATCCCCGTGATGACGCTCTGGCACAGGCCACCCAGCATCCAAGCTGCGGCGCCTCCCTTAGGATGGCCTGGGGGGGCCTGTCAGCTTGATTGCACTTAGTTTGGGAAATCGAGACGCACCGGTCAGATTCTTTTGGGCAATAACTGGGACAGCATTGCCTGGCGTGCGCCCAATGTTGGTGAAGACGTCGTTATACACCGAAGTTTCATTCTTCTCGTTCGCCTGGGTGCTAGTCCCGTGAATGGAAACCACGCCCAAGTCATCCGGAGTTAGACCCCACACAGCCAAGGCACGCCTAATGGGTGCAACACGATCGTCATGGCCCACCAGCATGCCAAACGTCGCCAAAGCATCCTTTTCCTGCCGAACGGCTTCGCTCTCAATAAGCGCAATGCGCTCGTGAAGGAATTCGTCTCTGCCCTCCTCAGCAACTGACTCAACTTCGAGTTTGAGAAGCTCATGCTCGTTGTCAAGCCATTGAGCAATTTGCTTCCGGCGGAATTGTAGTTGTCGTGACCGATAGGCAACGTCGAGGATAGGTAGGTCGGCCTTGGCGGAGACCTGACGACCGATTGTGAGAACGCCTTTGCCGGGCGCGGGGACGGATCGCCCAGCTTTGTCGCTAGCGTGAAAAGGAGTTAGTGCACGCAGGTTTGAACGTATAGTTTGAAGGGCTTACGTGGATGTGGAGGTGAAGGCGACAACGCCTCGAATAGTCGCCCCGAGCTCAATGGCGGTCTTCGCGCTCATGACAA
>Ga0307508_10003244_pt1 | contig 16619 bp, 18 predicted proteins | sample 9_EM_MG_FD_203089 | JGI IMG/M metagenome (GOLD analysis project Ga0307508, IMG submission 203089) | Populus trichocarpa ectomycorrhiza microbial communities from riparian zone in the Pacific Northwest, United States - 9_EM | ecosystem: Host-associated > Plants > Roots > Unclassified | place...
CGAACGTGACAGAATGCTTATAAACAAGATGGCGAACGGCTTTCCCTGGAGCACAGTCAAGCCCTAGGAGTGCTGCGCCGCATGTGCTGCGACCTGCGCAATGGGTTGATTCGAGTGTACCGCCAAAACAACGGATAATATAGATGTGACAAGGTGTTTACAGGACTACAGCAATCGAGCTTTCCTTCACAAACGCTGCAAAAGCAGTGATGCCTCCCCATACTATCATTACCTACGTCTGATCTCTTCCATCTTATTCGCCACTTCAGTGGCTGTTTGACGAGCACCAAACAGCCCGACACCCTCGGCGGGGGGTACCCAACCATCCGGTATACGCTCTTCGCCGTACCATTGTTCGAGCATCGATAGCGGTACCTGGCCGTTCTCCTTTTTGAGAAGCAACCAACACAGCGCTGCTTCGCCCGTGCCAATCTCGGAGTGGAGGTGGTCCAACGGTGATGTCAGCCTTGCTTCTCTGTCCACACGCAACTGTGCAAACGCATCGAGATTCAATCCTTGCTTCTCGTTCGCATGCGATAGAAAGGTATCGAGGAGCTCTGGGTCGACTGGGATAGGAGCTTCGGCGTGGCCAGGGAGGGCATCCCCATGGACGAGGGATGCGTCGTGCTCAATTCTGTTGTGGAGCGCGAGCTTGTCGAGGTCGAGGCGCAGGGCATGGCCACAGAGAAATATACCTACAATCGCTAGTAGGGCTGCGAGGGGGAACGACAAGTTGTAGACTGAGCGGACGGCCTGTATCAGTTGCCAGAAGCCGATGTTCTTGCCATCGTGAGGACTGTGGGCTCTGAGATGTGCTTGAAGCGAATGGTAGTTGCAATACTTACAGGTAGCCGTGGTTCGCCAGTGCATTGAGGGCAGGACAGGGAGAGCGCTTGTCGCTCCGTGCGGCGGGCACGAACGGAAGTCGGCTGGTGGTCGACATTGCGGTGGACACAGAAAAAGGCCCCTATGTGGCGTCAACCTTTTATACTTACCTGCGGCTGTGCACCCAGTCTGACCTCTGACAGCTTAAGCCTTAGCCACCCATGTTGTCTTTGCTCATTAGACGAGTATCAAATTGGTCTAAGTCCTATTTATATTGTTCCGTGTCCGGGTATAACAAGCAGACTCTTCATATGTATGGTGGACCCAAAGCTGCATAGACATGTCAGCGACTGCGCATGTACAAGCAACCCAACTTACCCTTCCTGAAGATACCGAGAGTGAACTCGACGACTAGAAGTAAGACACCACCACCTGGGGCAAGTCGAAGCACTTTTGGTAAAAAGCCCTTGTAAAGCGCCGTCGGTCCCTCTTCCCGCATTATCGTAAAGAGTCTGACCACAGTAGTTAGAATGTCTTTTAGATTGGGAAAAAAGAACATACGCAGGGTACGTCCAATTGTATTTGGGAACTTGCCCTGGGACCTTGGTGGCTCCCTGGATGCGTGACTTGACCACCTACGAAACGAACTCAGCTTCTCGATCAATTGGGGTGTGCGCACAAACGTACATCAAATGGTGTATTGATGGCTGTGCCAACGAAACCACCCACAGCTCCAGAGACAAAATTATTGAAAAGTTGGCTTTGGGGGGTCTGCCGTTGTCTTTCCATGAAACGATCAGAGACAAAGAGGACGATCTCACCTCTGCTTTTGGCATCAGGGCACGCACTTGGTGGATGCATCCAAAGTATCCTCCATTCCACCAAAAGTGTCTGTTAAGAGAAGGTTTCAACGTTGCACATCATTAGGTGGGCAGATATCCGACCTCCAGAATGTTGCCTCCATTCCAGCGTAAAGCCCAAGAAGGCCCTCCTTTCTAACAACCTGCTTAACAACATCCATCGGGCCCGCAAAGGTGCTTGTTTTATCTTGCAACCTGCAATGAACTGTGAGCATAGCATATGAAGATGTAGAGAACACCGGCTGGTTTACTTGATTTTAACAAGTTCAAATGGAACAACAACGAAGGACTCGGTAGCGCCAGCGCTGCATCCGGTGAGAATAGAGAGTTGCTGTGTCATTTTACTTTCACCAGACATCCCCAAGAATGTTTTCCCCCAGAAATCATTAGAGGCGCTAAGCAAGAGCATTTGTGAGATTGAGAAAGCCATTCCGAATCAGGAAATATTATTTACAACTTGACCGCACGCTTTGGTGCCTCCAGAAGGAGTGGCGGAACTAAACCTGACAACAGCCGTTCAGGAGACCTGAATGAAAGGTACATCATCACCATACCTCTGTACAACCTTCCAACACTAAACTTATTCTTTAGTCTTGGCCAAGGGAAATCCATGCGAAGCTTACCCTTCCTCGCGGATGATGGAGGAGAGAGTGCCGACCATGCCATGCTTGGCTTTTCCGGTCTCTAGTTGCATGCGCGTCTTGACCTGCAGTCATATATTCCATGTAGAACATTGGTTAAATACACAGAACAAGAACGTACGACATCTGACAGAGGGCGCACGAATCGTGTTAGGCAAGAACAAGATTCGCATAACACTCACCGAGTGGGTAAAAGGTCAGAATTTCCGACACGCCAGCAATTGCGCCAGCGGCAAAGTTGGCGATGAAAGGAAGTGCTGTTTTAAAAATGGTAAAACGTTCCCATTGATGCTGCCCGTTAGCAGGCACCTGGGGAGAGGAGGCAATTCTCACGTTTGGGTTGTTCAGCAGGCATTTCTGAAACCACGATTGGAAGGGCGGAGGCTTTGGTCGTTGGAGCGATGGGTTGGAATGCGCGCCGGGCGTCTACCGCGAGCAAGCTGGACGGCCGAGTATCCAACCGAACAAGTTGGACGGACCCGAGCACCTTCCGAAAATCCGAATGACTTGCGTGTGACATTGCACGTGATACATATTACCCATTACGTGACATCCAGTCACGCAACTTTCCATGGTCTACATTGCATCCTGGCAGGAGTACCAAGAGGCTGCGGAAAGTTTGTATGTCAAGTCGCCGACCAAGGTCAGTTTCATCATCGATGGAACTTTGCTCAACTAATATCGCGTCCTAGACACGATATTGTGTAAAATGGAAATCGTCAGAGGGCAAACTCGTCCTCAAAATCACCGATGACACGACGGTATGTGATCCATGCGATCACTCAAACAGGAGGATTTCATCCCTCGTCCAGTGCATCAAGTTCAAAACTTATTCATCGATCTTTCTCAATCGATTCGAGTCCCTCAATCTTTCTCTGATGCAGAAAATGCAGAACAGGCGTCCGGATCCGCCCCCAACTATTGCCCCACCACAACCATTCCCTAGCGGAGATTCAAGTCACCCGCGGGCAGCATCTCCAGGGCCTACCCCGCAGACCGGTCCGGCCCCTGGCGGAGTAAAGAAGAAAAAGCCAAAGAAAAAGAAGTAGCCGGGACCACGTCGCTTCCATGACACATTGACGTGCTCTGTGAGTCCGCCCGGTACTCTGTCGTGAGGTACCTCCGACGGTGATTGATACACGTAATCTCTCAGCGGGAGCTATGTTCCACTCCCTTATTTTACGACGGTCTTGATCATGCGTGTGCTGTGGGCGATTCCTGTCGGTGCTTGTCCTCTGCGGAAGTGATTTGCTTCACGTGCAAGTTTATTGTTGGCTCTGGATCCAGGAGTCAGGGGCCCTGGAGAATGTATATTCAATGATGTACTCGAATAGATCAGGGGAATCACTCGCGCTTAGAATATTCAATTGACAGCAGGTGTGGTGGATCGGTGTCCGGGGTTCGTTTGCCATGGCAGCTATCTGAGGTCCTGAGAGAGAGATCCCGCCCACATCTCACCCGCACGCATTGCTGTATCTAAAGCTCACCTGAGGCGATCAATCTGATCATACGTTGGGCTCCAGACTTTCATTATACCTGTGTAAGTGGACCATCCCTCTCGCCAAGTCCCACAACCCACATCATGTCATGCGGCCTTGGCTTAACAGTTCACCCCAACCCGACGTCAGTGACAAGGTCACGTCCTTCGGGGGTATTCTGAGTCGTTGTGCAGCCCGATAATCTCTTCTTGGCGGAAGGCGTCTGTGCGGAACACCGACACCAGATCAGGGCCCTCTTGTTCTTGCACCAAAGGACATGGTCTTGCGCCGATTCACCACCGCCGTAGACGGTACTATTCCGATCCCAGCAGTTCTGTACGACGATGAAGACATTCTTGCATCTCAAGACAACGTCGGAATCTACGATGGGTACGTTCAGTTTCTTCACTCCGCTGGTGGTTTCTATGGACACATGCGATTGATTGTGCAATTTGTTGCTTCCGTTCACCAACACTAAATCTACAGTCTTCAGAAAGCTGTCAATCATCAGTCTGGAGCAGTCCATGTGTCCTCACATCGCCTGTTCTTCGTAAACTCGCATCAACCAATTTCGCATTCATTCAGTCTGGATCTCGGGCACATTACGCGGACGGATTATTATGCGGGATTGTTCATGTCCTCGCCAAAAGTCACACTGTACCTCGATCCCACGTTTGTTCCCCCGTCTGGTAGTCAGGACGGCGCCTGTGACAGCTCAGAGAGCTGGGTTTGCGAGGTGTGTAACCACCGAAATCCCCCGGGGCTCAGTCCAGCCGCCGCACGGATATGTGCCCTCTGCGGAGTACCAAGAAGTGCGCTGTCCGGCTCCGCCCGGCCTAAGGCATTAACCTTGTCTACCTCACAACCTGGGTCGACTGTATCCCTCCCTGTCGCCTTGCCAACGCTGTCTAGACCTTCTAGCCCTCCACCACCCACTAGCGAGTCAGCATCGATTGCATGTACCGCATGCACATTTCTGAACCATCCTTCCCTTCGAAAATGTGAGATATGCTCCACCCCATTGCCGCTTGCTCCTGGGATTTCTGGAATTAATAGCAAGTCCGCGCCGGCATCCCGACCTGTGTCCCCACTCGTTGAGGATAACGCCGCGGATCCTGTTATTAAGCTAAGTTTTCGCAAAGGTGGGGACAAGGCATTTTATACGATTCTCAGACGCGCCCTGAGGGCGAGGGCATGGGAGGTTGGTCTGCGATGTGGTTCAAGAAATCCACCGCTAAAATCCCATACAGGGTTGGCAAATTGGAAAAGGGTCTAGAAGCGGTACTTCGAGCCTTGGCGTCGTCTCTCCTAACGGAGGCTCGGCACTTGGACCTCTGAGACGATCAGGCATTGGTAAATTAATTTTCACTTCGCCTCTGCTGGGGGGGTTGAAGGAACTTGCTAGATGGTATTCTACGCAACGTCGAGACATCCGCGCAAAACACTGAAACAGAATTATCCGATGCCTTTAAAGATCTCGAGGCTCTGATGGTGAAAGCGCAGGACCTCGTCCATCTGGCTGCCGAACTGAACGAGAAACTCGGTGCACCAAGCAATGGTCGCACGGCGAACTCCACGGCCTCTCCATCAGCGTGGATGCCTTCCACTCCGGGTTCAACGAACTTATCGTCGTCGTCATTATTCACGACGACTTCGCTAGTGCCGTCTTCGGAACCGGAGGAAGCGAAATTCATACGGTCCTCTTTGGCTCAGCTCGGTTTACAGTTGACCAATGCGCCAGTGACAGCCGACATGATACAAGACGAGAAGACATGGATGGAGGAATTGGCACGTGAACTTGCCAGAGTGCTTCAAGGCTCTTTGGATGAAGGACCCGAACAGAAGTTGGGAGGTATTATGAAGGAACGAGGAATAATCGGCCTGGATGAGGTTTGGGGTGGGTGGAATCGTGCCCGCGGTGTGGGTGAGTTTAACGTACGAAACTGAGACAATATTGAAGGTGATGATCTTATGCAACTGCCAGCGCTTATCCCACCCTCGACGTTTTTACAGACACTGCAACACCTGCCACTTCATACCTCGCCACCGATCCGCAGCAGAGTATTTAAATCAGGATTGCGAGTGCTCCACACACCGCCATACACCCATGCAGCATTTACCGCACGGCTTTCAGGTTACTTGACTATTTCGGGTACACAGACAACGAGCGAAATAGCGCGAGAAGAGAACATCACAATTTCGCTTGCTACAGAGATGATTTTGGCGGTCGAAGTTGATGGGGTGATATGCAGAGATGACGAACTGTCGGCAATAAGAGGGGGCGGAAGTGGCAGTGGTTCGGAACTTAGATGGGTGACCCTTAACAAGCTTGCACATTACGATTGGGATGGCGAAGCGGCGTAGTAGAGTGCAGAAGATTACGACGATGGTTGTAATATACCGTACGCAACGACGTCAGGAATGTAGATGGGGCTGTGGAAGGGGTACTAATAACTGGCACGTTTTCGACGTCGACTGCGCGTAGAGTCACCCTGATCGGTGGCGATCGTGGTTGACCAAAAGCAGTATGGCTGTGGCTACAGGACACTCTCCACCTTTGGACACCCACTACGGAACTCGGCCACGGAGCCACGGGCGTTGTGGCTCCCATGGTGATTTGAATTTGAAGGGTTGCGCTGGGCGACGCGCGGAGGGGACCTTTCCGCAAGGACTGTGGGCGTGGCACTGGGGATCTGACAGCTCATGGCCCCAATGGACTGACAGCCGTGGGCTGGAGACCATCCCTCAAGCAGATATTGAGCGTCTGCCAAGTTGACAGTGGATAAACCCAAGTATCCCAACCATTGAATAACCCTTGTTGGTGGCACTATTAGCCACGTGCGCCGCCTCCCCGCCCACGTTAGGGTGAGGTAACCCAGGTCAGGGTGTCCACCCTGGCGGGCCGTGCCGTGCCGAGAAGCTCGGGAGTGCGAGCGTCGGACGGCATCAGCGCGTCGTCAGCGCTTCATCGATTAGTGCCACGAGGTCCCAACTCGGGGTTCCTGACGGTGCAAATGCAAGCTCCCAATTCACCTCCACTTCTGTCTCGGGAGCAGATGCGCACTCGGAGTTCGCCAGATCGGCGATTCGCTCTCACAGGTGGTCTACTGGTCCCATTTTGACCGACCTGTCGAGTTTGATAACAATCGACGCTTGTCAACGAAAACCTTGTTGAGCCGCCGCCTCTACCACACCAGCCTTTTCGACCCAGCTGTCCTTTTCTGGTCTTACGAGCGACTACAATTATGAGTATGGGTCCAACTGACGTGTTGGAGCACACCACAGTCGGGGTTACCTTCGCGGGAACCTTCAAATATTGCTTGCATCATCGGAGCCGGAGAACGCCATGGAGCGCCGACACCTCACAAGCATGGCAGGTGAGAACATGATTATTGACCCCGTGCACAGCACGGCTATCATCAAGCGCAGGTCAAGATCTCTTCTCGTCTTTCTCGTATTTGCTTGTCCCTCTTTGGTGACCCAAGAATGGACGGGATGCCAAAATAATGAACCTTTATAGATACCAGCATCACCACAGGTAAAGCTGTACCGACGACTCCCCGACGCTTTATTCCTCACAAGTCGGTTCAGGAGTTACTGCTTCCATCCCCCCTCTTTCTTCTTTCGCCATGGGTCTTGCTACCAAGGACCTCTCGAGATCGCTCACTCCCAAGGAGCAGGACAACATCGCTCATCTCGACAGACTCAAGTACTTCCTCGCCACAGCGCCATCCCGCTGGTCGTCGGCGGGTTCCTCACGCTCCGCAGACGACTCCTTAGGGGACCCTGGGCCCGTCTCCCATACTTCCTCTCACCCTTCCATGAATCGATTCCTCCTCCCATCCTCAGAATATGTCTCATGCGTCCTCTGGGGGGGCATCTATCATATCACCGGAACTGACATCGTCCGCGCCTTGGTCTTCCGTTTCGAGGCCTTTGGGCGGCCCGTCAGGAACATGAAAAAGTTCGAAGAGGGCGTCTTCAGTGACCTTCGCAACCTTAAGCCCGGTGTAGATGCCACTCTGGAAGAACCCAAGGTATGTGATCCTCGTCACATCATCCCAGCACACACCGACTCATGTCACTCCAGTCCCCGTTCTTGGACCTTCTGTTCAAATACCAATGCATTCGTACTCAAAAAAAGCAAAAGGTGTTCTACTGGTGAGTGAAATGACTCACGTCCTCCCGATCTGATACCATTTCATGGCTACACAGGTACTCTGTCCCTCATGATCGCCTCTTCCTTGATGCGCTCGAGCGCGACCTCAAACGGGAGAAGATGGGCCTCGAGCCTACAACTGTCGTTGTCGGCGAACCAGCGTTGTCGTTCACGTACGAGCCTCAGCGCAGCCTCTACGAACAATTCGGCAAGGCGTTAGGTGGCCGTGAGCCAGAAGGGGATTCTAGCCCCCACCTTGTGCGCGACATGGCGGCCCCACAACCCATAGACGATGTGAACGGACACCTGCCCAGCGCCCTCCCTGTGGGTAGTCAGCATAACATGATCCGTATCGATGGCACAGGTACCGGTCAACTCTCGGCCGTTCAGCGGTCCAACCTGCCACTCATGCCGTTTACCCTATTCGAAGGGTCCCCGACCTACAAGCAGCGCCGTAAAAAGCCGGCGAATAAATTTCATCCCGGCAACCTTTCGGGGATCAGTCGCAGCAGCCCGGATGGGAGTCATCACTCCCGCATCGAGTCCACAAACGCATGCAGTGGTTATGGAACCAGTGACCGCGCGTCCTCGGCTGCTGATATGTTTATAACGCAAGCCAGGGGCGACCAGAAGCTTGTCCCTGCAACGCCACCAACGGACAAAAATACCCCTCAACTTGCGCCTGGCTTATCCAATGTGTCCGTTGACGGTGGAGCATACTCCACGTACGAACATGCTGCCTGCGACGACTCAGCACACAGGCTATCGCACACTTACCTGTGTCCCAATCCCGACAATGCCACTCTGCCCTCCTACTCCCATTGTGCGAACTCTCCGGGGGCCAGCAGCACAATTACGTCCAAGGCCTTTGTCTGCCCTCTTTTCTGCTGTGGCCGGCTATTCAAGCGTATGGAGCACTTGAAGCGGCATGTGCGCACCCACACGATGGAACGTCCATATCAATGTGACCGATGCATGAAGCGGTTCTCGAGGTCCGACAACCTCAATCAGCACATTCGTATCCATTTCCGCGCTGACGGGGATGAACAAAGCTCCGGAGATTTCGGAGCTTCTGATCTTGACGCTGAGAGCCAGGGATTGGACGACGGCGACTTCCCTTTATCTTCGGCGATGCCGTTCTCAAATGGCATGCCAAATATGGAAATATGCGAAGTAGAGGTGGCGGGTCACCTGCAGGAGATTCAGGGGGACGAGGAAGGTCTCGTTGTCGCGCCTGGGACCTTGACATCGAGCTGGAGCGCCGCCGCTTCAAATCCCACTCTGAGTCCATATTATTCTCATAACGTTCCCGCAGCCGTCGACATCGCTACCCAAGATAGTGATCTTCCCCACCTAGGTTTCCTCCCCGCGGTTGACGCATCGAACATGTCCTGGGCCAATCTCTCTCATATCCCTCCTACTCCCGACTCCGTATCCCCACAGTACAGAGAGCCGATGATGGCTTCTCTTTCCGCCCCACCCTGTCGACCAGAGTTTGATCAGGTGTCCCTCCATCGATCTGTGATGACCCGTGGTGTGGCTGGTCCGATGAGGCGTCACAGGAGTATGACACCTTCCTTACTAAGAGGCTTTGACCGAGCTCAGTCGCCGCCCAGCCGTGGGTACCACCCATATCCGCCAGTATCTGCCACACAGTCCCGCGCAAGTTCAAGTGGTACGTCGAGCCCTTCGAGCCTCGCCTGTTCACCAGACATGTCTGCCATGTCACCCGTCTCCATTGGCGACAACTTGCTTAACGCTCAGCCACCTTGTGTCCCTTCGGCTTCCCAAATGCCAATCGGTTACGACGTCGTTTCTTCTGGCAGGATGTCATATTATGACAGCCCTTTGGAGACGAATCATACCTATTCGACCGCCTACTTTGACTCGAATCCTCTGTTTACTAGCGCATAGACATTATTGACTCATGTGTGTTTTAAAATATATATCACTATAGTGTTAGGAACATTCACTTGACCGCTCTGTATCGTTGCAAATTATTTATCTATGTGTTTATGCTACTATACCCTATACACCTGCTCTGTAATCTGTACTGCGGTCCGAACGTCCCTGCCTGTTCGATCGCCAAGAAACAACGTTCCTCTTGGACAGTGCAACGAACGCGGTCCCCCCTGTCCTTGAAAGCGTGGCTAAAATATCTTCCGTGAATGGGACGGGCGCTGCTTTTTTCTTGCTTTTTAGGTCCTCTTTCAACGGAGATATCTAGGCTCGGCCGGTCCCGAGCTGGTCCTGCATTGATTGCACTACATCATGATTGTGCTCTTTGTCCCACGCCCACGGGCCATTCACCCAGGGCCCTTCAACCAATTATAACACACTACACGTTGCACGACGCCAGGACGATCACGATCGAGAGATCGTCTCCTGGTTTACGTCTATTAAACCCATATAGGAAACTGAATTGTCACGGTTGAACGTTGAACTCATACGTCCAAGACGTCCGAGCGTCCGCCCACACGGTCGTTGGCCATGACGACAAGAATATAGAAGTCCAATATGAACGAATTATCGATGATCGTTGACGACCATGCGAGCCCCCACCGCCCCCCATGACCAGATCTGTTCAGGTAATCCACGCCCGCCCATCATTGTGCCTGACATCCGCGGTTCCACAATTATCAGATATTCGAATTCCAGGGTATTGGGAAACAAAAAGATGGGGCCGACTCCGCCGATAGCTGAGATGTGCTTCTCCATTATGGCGTACGCTTTCGTAACTGAACGTGCTTTTCTCATTTTCGCTTGAAGAATTAGGCGATCTGAAAATGTGGTTTACAGCATGACCTGCCAGTGATCATGATGGCCCTCCGAATGGAGAGGGGTGTAGTGACTGCCTTCCAATAAAGTTCCACAATCCTCGGATAATTCGGCGGGTGCATAGTTTAAGCTTGACAGGGACCTGCCACGAGCAAAACAGTACTTCCGCCGGCGGCATTTGCCTAGGTGGAAATAACGGTACCTTTGATAATTCGATCTGCTAGTGCGGCAGCACCGATACGAATCCTGCCGCACACCCTCCGAATATGGAATAGCATGGGGTGACAGCATGCACACCCCTTTAGGCACTTACCAGGGCCAGTAGACTCGCGGAATGGGGTGGCAAAAGAGGGCTGCGAGAAGGACTCATATCAGTTCGACCGCCACGATCACGAACCTTGGGCAACGACAAAAGTACACAATTGCAAAGCGAGCTTCGGGTGAACGACCCTCGCCTTTCCTTTTTTGAGTGATGGGTTGCATTCAACTACAAGAGCTGCTTATTTGGGAACCCGATCACCGCAGGGAGGGTGCTGCGTGGGTTTTCAATGTGCAATTGTGCCTAAACTTTGAGCCATGTGATTGTCGCGTGGACTCCTCCCAAAATCACGGGGGCAGGGCCGGGAAGCAAGTGTGCAACGTCTGTTCCGTTTCCCGAGGTCAATTGAACCGCATCCAATTACATAATCGTGATGAGGAAGTAGTCGTGTCGCTTGAGCGGCCGCCGGTGCGGGACTACGAAGTAACCACTATTGACATGTTCTCCGCATTCTCGAGGCGTTTGGTGCGTCCTTTCTCCATACAGTTTTTTTTTCCTGATTGACATAACATTACAGCCTCAGATATCCATCTTGTTCGTACCTACCATTTCTGGCTCAGAACCTTGCTCTAATGCGACGGAAATTGACGTTCACAGCCATCATCCATCGTCTCCGCCGTCCGTAAAGGCGCTCGCAATGCTGCGGGCATCGCTCTCCGGACCGTATCCACCTACCAAGTCCGACGCCCCCCCGCTTGATTTCAACCTCGAGGTCATTGAGTCGAAGCCACCCACACCAGATCAGTTGCGGACGATTCTCTCGTACGTCACTCCTAAAGACGTCTCGGCAGCCGCACCGTCGTATGCGATGTTCCTGTCTCCACACCCCTCCGCGGCAGGGTCGGGAGAACAGCCTCAGAGCGCTGTAGGCGTCTCGGAGCTCGGTACACAAGATCCGAACGCGCTCAAGTGGCCAGTGGTGGTTGATTGGAATGGTGGGCGGGCGAGTGTCGGTGACGTGAATGGTGTCGCAACTATGCTGGAGACGCTCAGACAGCACAGGGATGGTGAGGTTAAAGATGAGGTCGTCGTTCAACCCAAGGGGTGGTTTTGGTAAGCTCGGGCACCAAGTTCATGGCATGGTCAGTCCCCAGAATGTTGCGGTAGGTTGTATGTTCGGTGCTAATTCTCAATTGTAATTTTACCATGGTTGGCTCCGGATCCCTGCTCTTGGTATTCGAGTCCACGGTCCTATCGACTCCTCAGATACAGGGCAGACCAGGTTCGTCCCGTTAGTACGATATACTCGGATGAAATGGTATGTACAGTGGTAAAGTAGAAAGATAAAACGGATAGAGTGGCGAAAAGTATGATCCAATTAGTGCTCAATATCCCCCTTCCATGTCTAGGACTCGATGCCGATATGATCGCTGGTTTGCGAACTTTCCGTCGAGGGGGGTGAGCTCACTGGCGTAGGCGACCCGACCCCGAAAGTGCTTGCTCCAACGATAGCCTGCGTTTCCGCCGCCGTTGCTGAGGTTGAGGTAGAGACAGATGATGAAGTGCCAACGCCAGTCGTGCCCACACTGTTGTTGCTGCCCTTCTTAACTGTCCCGCCCACTGCTCCACCCACCACGGCTCCGATGACGACGAGGGAGATGACGAAAACGGTGATTACGCCGTTACGGGTGCGCCAAAAGGACGTCCGGACTTTTGGTGCTGCGGGTAGAGAGTCAAACTTTTCTCCAGAGTCATTCTCTGCAATGCCTGGCGCCAAGGGCACAAGTGGTTGGGGTGTTTGTGGAGGAAGTGGGCTGCGCACGGAAGATGCGCGCCGAGGTGGTTGTTCGAGGAGGTCGACACTGTAACCTTCCTACATGCGGTTAGAGATTCGCGAGCGTCAGTCCGAGATGGTTGTGGGGATGCAGAAGGCGCCCGCTGCTCACCTGCAACTGTGCGCGAGTCGCCCTGGGTGCCTCGTCGAGCAAGTGTTGGTCGTAGGTCGACATTGGCCTCTGAATTGGCCCTCGCGCTTGCGGTACCAGGAGAGTGCGATGTGGGGTGTCGTGTAGAATTTAGGCGCCCCACAGGCAACATTTGAACAGCCTCACCCGCGTGTCGGGTGCCTGGTCACACCCCGTCGGTCTTGGGCACGGTCGGTGTCAAGTACTACATATGAACGTGCAGATACCGGTCTACCAGTGGAAGCGGGAACATCACTCCCTAGAATGTCCTCTGCATCGAAGAAGAAGAAACAAGGCGCGAGGGTGATTCGATCCTGGAATTCCCACGGTGGTCATACGACCCACCTCAAAACTTCCTTTTCGCTTTCGTTCACCTCGTCGTTGTCCACGGCGCAGATACTAATAGTCTGCCCGACACCTGTTGTACGGACTCAACGTGGCTATATGCGTGCCGATAGCTAATCTAAACCCATTCCAGGTCCGGTCTGTCACCACTGATCCACGCGTTATAGAGGGCATGCTTGTCACACCATGCCTTCATTTCTGAACAAGGTCTTCGGATATAAGAGGCACGACGATAAGGAGGCCGTGCGTCCGACGCGCGATGCTTCCGATAATACTTTGCTCGACGGAAAGTACGAAGCGATCCCGCCAATCGTTTCTCCATCTGCTTCCACCTTCGCCGAAGCTCAGCCAGCCAAAGACCCAGACCGCGATGTAGTGTTTTCTCTGTTCAGACCCAGGACCCGTGGGGCCTCCCAGAAGCCTGCCAAGAAGCATCCAGGGAACGCTCCTCACCTGACGCTGCAGCTTCCTGGCACCAAAGGAAACGCGGATTCGCGTAGCCTAGGTGTCGTTTTCGAAGCAGATCCCGACTCGCAGATAGTGCTTGATGATACTGTCATCGCCGCGAAGCGTCTCAATCCTTTGGAAACTCTCATCCTCATCCGGGCCTGCGCACAGACCATAACCGAGCGTGGTATGCTTTAAAATCTTCTGTTCGGCTCGTTCGCTCATCTTGCCAAATCAGGCTTGGACACTCTCGGAATCATGCATCCGCATTGGTTCTCTGCATCTTCCGATGTCCAGTGCAAACTCATTTCCCTCTTTATCCGTTCTTTAACTCAAAGCCGAATAACCACGCTCTCTCCAACACCCACGTCCTCCACCTCAGCTTTTGAAAATGAGCTCCATTACACACGTTTACCCCATGACGTCGCCGCCGCTCTTCGTTGGGGCCTCCGTCACCTCTCCCTTGAGAATGGTCATTTTGGTAAAGACAGCACCGATTGGGGGTGGTATAATACATTCTTCCTTGCGGAGCGTGATGCGTCATACCCTCCCAAAGGGTTCTCCGAACTATTGTTGCCTCAGTTGCCTACATCCCACATTGAGCTGCTGACTGCGACGCTTGGTCTAATATCATCGCTCGCGGCCCATGCAGAATCAAATGGCATCTCTGGTAGCAAACTCTCAAAGTGTTTGGGTCTTTGGCTTCTCGTAGCTACTCGAGCGGAACAGTCGGACGATTGGAACCGGTTTTATGCTCGATGGGAGCGCGCCGGCCGCATTCTGGAACATCTATTCCTTGCCCGCTTGAGGTGAGCCCGCACAAAGAGTCACGATCTTATATTGACTAATAACATCACAGGGAGGAATCTTTTGGGCATCGTTTGCCTACGCGGCTTCAGGAACTGGTTAAACACTATCCATACAGCAACAGTTCGTCCGTCAAGGATGATAATCTTCTCTCACGACCCCGCTTTTCTACCCGTCAATACGATGCCCTTTTCATCCGCGTCGAGACTCTCCTGACGCAAAGTGCGGAACAACCAAAGCTGCACCCGATCCAGCTCCTTCTCGACGCCTTCCGACTTCCTATCGATAACCCTTCCGGGGATGAGCACAGAGCTTTATGGAATACCCTGAAGACCACTGTTTTTGAAGAGGCGACCTCATCCGATCCAGAAGGACCTCAGTTTACTCGGATCTTTGTTGACGAGACTCTTCATTTGTTGTCCTTGATTCCTGCCGATAACAGTGTCCCGACATCGCCCACACTCTTGGCCTCGCCTATCACCAAAGTTGTATCTCGCAAACGTTCCTCTTCACTCACCAAAGCTTTTGAGCGTGCCCTCTGTAAATCAAGTGGAGACAGCGGATCTACGCCTGTATCGCCCACTTCACCGTCTTCGATTGTGATCACAGATTGGACACAATTTGCTCTGAGTGGGTTTGGTGACACCCCAACTACGCAGCCCCTAGCGGCTCTTTTGAGCGAGGACGACATCGAAGTAACTCAACCCCAGATTTCACGCAAGTCTAGTCGTCAGCGTAGCAAATCGCGTAGTCGCAGACGACGTTCTGAAGACCGCGACCCTTCGGACTCCCCACCGCCGTCCCAGCCCGATCCTCAGCCATCCATCGTCGAAACGAAACTTGCCTCAGTACACGTAGTACAAATCGACGAAGCCTTCATTGACTTCTGGAGCGACGCTATCGTCGACCCTATCTCTGCCAACTGGCCTACGTTCGTTGTTTGTGGTCTGAAGCAAATTTCGAGTGCCGAACAACCCATCCGCTGGCTTGTTATTGAGCAAGCATACCGTCGCCAGCAACCGCCATCCTCCCGCGCTCCATCTCCAGATGGACGCAGAGGTCGTTCTCCCCGTCCATCTTTTAGATCTGACATCTCGGGATTTCGTATCAATTCGGTGTTCTCATCTGCTCGAAAACGTTTCAGCGCCTTCAGCAAATCAGCTACTGATCTGGGCCCCAAGACATCACCAGGTGGTAAGACTCCAGTTGCGGCAGAATTCGGAGAGATTCTTGTTGAGGAAGAGTCTACATCTCCGTCTGCCCCGCCCACCTTGGCGGGTCACCATGTCGATGGGAATGCAGCTGTCAGAGCCATTGTTATCAGTGGCGCGACAGCTGACGTCGCCGATCAAGACGAAATCTCCAGTGCGCCTATTGCTGGCGCCCCACCCGTAGATAGAACAACCACCCCTAAGGTGAGAACTTGTCGTCTTGGAATTGAGAGACAATATTGACTTCCCAAGGATGAATCTAACCCCTTTCAGGCAGCGATGAAGGCACCCTCAATTGAGCCCACCCCACAATCTGGGGGCGGGTACAACGGTTCTTCCATACTGCCATGTTCGTCTGTCAGGGAATCAGAAGAGGCTGTTTCTGTCGGGCAGGGTGCTCCACAGACCCTTGATGTTGTTGACCCAAAAATTAATAATTCGGCCGACCCAGTAACGGAGATCTCTCCGCTGGCGGCGGACACGCCTCATTCGCCGTCTCCAGAAGGTACACGCGACCCTACAGTTCTCGCTTCAAGGCCTGCATCCTCCGCGGAAAATCCTGTCGTTGAAGAAGTGCGGATTCAAGCAGCACAAATTTGGCAAGGTGTTGCTGTTGAAGCCGAGGACCGACCTGTCGAGCTTGTCACACAACTAGTGGATAGCGATGGGCCTATTCATGCTCAATCCACAGGAGGGCCGTCTAACATAGTCCAGGTCAACGTTGCAGATAACGGTTCGCAGGGGACTGCGGAAATTGTTGCTATGTCTTCAACCCCCGAAACCGTCGCGTTCGTGGCGGCAACACCTGTTGCCCAGCCTGCCGTCGTTGCTGCTGTCGGCGATGA
>Ga0307508_10003245_pt1 | contig 16618 bp, 12 predicted proteins | sample 9_EM_MG_FD_203089 | JGI IMG/M metagenome (GOLD analysis project Ga0307508, IMG submission 203089) | Populus trichocarpa ectomycorrhiza microbial communities from riparian zone in the Pacific Northwest, United States - 9_EM | ecosystem: Host-associated > Plants > Roots > Unclassified | place...
GAGCGCCCGGTCGCCGTCGAGCAGGCGCGCGAAGAAGACCGCGAAGTTCGCCTCCACCCACTCCGTCTGTTCCCACCCCTGCGCGCGCTGCCGGCGTTCGATGGTGACCTCGGCGGCCCGGGCGAGTTCGGGGGTGGAGCGTGGCGTGATCTGCCGTTCCGGGAAGACCGCGCAGAGGTGGGAGGTGTGCCGGTGCGCGGGGTCCGCGTCGTCGAAGTCGTGCAGCCACTCCTGCAGCCGGCCGTGCCGGCCGATCTGGAACGGGGACAGCTGCTCGCGCGCCGCCGCGATCCGTTCGCGCAGCTCCGGCTCGACGCCGAGAATCGTGGCCGCCTCGGCGCAGATGCGCAGGATCGCCTCGGCGAAGACGCGGTCGACGGTGTTGCCCATCGCGATCGAACAGTGCTCCCCGGCCGGGGTGAGGTACCAGTTCTCGGGTGACTCGGACGGCCCGGCCACGAGCCAGCCGTGGTCCGGCTCGTGCACCAGGTAGCCGAGCAGGAACAGCGCGGCCTCCCGGAACACCGGGAACACCTGGTCGCGCAGGAACTGCTCGTCGCGGCCGTACTCGTAGTGCTCCCACAGGTGCAGGGCGATCCACGCGCCGCCGGTGACGTTGAGGCCCCAGCCCATGCCGCCGCCCGGCGCGGTGTATCCCCACGCGTTGGTGACGGTGTGCGCGACCCAGCCGGGCGCGCCGTACATCTCGGCCGCCGTGGCGCGTCCGGTCTCGGCGATGCCGCGGATGAGCCGGAACAGCGGGGTGTGGCATTCGGCCAGGTTGGTCGGTTCCGCCGCCCAGTAGTTCTGCTGGGTGTTCACGTCCAGGTGGAAGTCGTTCGTCCACGGCCCGCTACTGGCCAGACCGTCGTTCCACACCCCCTGCAGCGCGAGCGGCAGCGGCGAGTCCGCGCGGGACCCGGCGACGGTGAGGTACCGGCCGTACTGGAAGTACAGCGCGATCAGGTCGTCGTCGCGCGCGCCGCCGGCCAGGCGATCACGCCGTACGTTCGTCGGAAGGCCGCCGTGGTCGCCCGCGCCGCCGAGGTCGATCGAGACCCGCCGCATCAGGCCGCCGTGGTCGTGCACGTGCGCCGCGCGCAACGCGTCGTACCCGGCCTCGGCGGCCGCGGCGATCAGGCGTTCCGCCCGCTCGGCGGGGTCGTCGCCGGCCCAGTCGGTGCCGACCGCGACCAGGACGATCGCCGAGTCGGCGCCGGTCACCTCGAACGCGTCGTCGTGCCGCCGGAGGGCGCCGCCCTCGGCCCGGACATGGACGCGAATCTCCACCGCCGCGCCGTGCTGCCCGTCGCTGTGCAGGGACTCCAGGGCGCGGCCGCCGAACGCCAAGCCCGTGGCCGTCGCGGTCACGCGGCCGGGCAGGACAGCCTCCCGCAGACCGGCGGTGAAGCTGACCGCGCCGGGGCGGTCCGCGGTCAGGCGCAGGGCGAGGACGCCGTGCGGGTGCGAGGCGAAGGCTTCGCGGTGAAGGTGGACGCCGTCGCGGTCGTACTCGACGGAGGCGATGCCGGTGTCGAGGTCGAGGTCTCGGCGGTAGCCGCCGACCGTGGTCGCGGCGTCCGGGAACTCGAGACGGATCTGCGGGAGCGGGACGTTGGTGCCGAACGACGCCGCTCTTCCCAGCAGGTGCTCGGCGGCCAGGCGCTGTGCCTCGGCGTGCCGCCCGGCGAAGAGCAGCCGGCGGATGCCGGCCAGCTCACGTAGCGCCGTGGGGCTCACGTCGGCGGTCGACGGCGCTCCGGACCAGGCGGTCGACTCGGACAGGTGGATGCGTTCGGCGCCCGTTGCGCCGCAGATCATGCCGCCGAGCCGGCCGTTGCCGATCGGCAGGGCCTCGAACCAGCGCTCGGCGGGCCGGTCGTACCAGAGCCTGCCCGCCGGTCCGGCGATGGCAGGCTCCGCCGCGGTGGGTGCAATGGTGAGCATGGGCGCCCTTCGTTGTGGCAGACATTCAGGCATGGCGGCGCCGCCGGACGCAACGCCGCATACCGGATGGGATCGATCCGCGGAGCGAATGGGCCGCGGAGCGTTCAGTCCGTCGGGATCGGCAGGGTGCCGGCGGGCCGGTCACTGCCCAGCACGAGATCGATGAACGCCTGCGCGGCGCGGCTCAACGGCCGTTCGGAATGCCACCACAGGCCCACGTCGCGGTAAAGGTGGCGGTTGGTCACCCGCCGGACCTCCAGCCCGTCGGTACGCACCATCGCGCCGGCCAGGCTGTTGAGCAGGCCGATGCCGTGCCCGCCGCGGACCATCGCGGCCAGCGTCGTCGGCTGGTGCGCCACGATGCCCGCCGTCGCTTCGATCCGGCTGGACCGCATCGCCGACCAGGCCTCGTAGCCGAGGCTCGGATCGCCCAGCGGATCGCCGAGCGTGATGACCGGATGCGCGGCGACGTCCTCCAGCGAGATCGAGTCGTGGCCCAGCACCGGATGGCCGGGCGGCGCCATCACGACGAAGGGCTCCCGCCACATGCCACGGCTCACCAGCGCGTGGTCGACCGGCTCGGGGCGCAGCGGCCGCAGGGCGACGGCCGCGCGCCGCTCGGAGAGGGTGTCCTCGATGACCTGGACGTCGCCGTCGAGCACCGCCACCTCCAGCATCGGATTGGCGTCGCGCAGCTTCCGCAGCACGCCCGGCAGGAACTCCGAGCTGGCGCTGGCGAAACTAGCGACGGCCAGCTTGCCGGTGATCGTGCCGGCCGTCGCGCGAAGATCCGAGACCGTGTCGTCGACCGCCGCGACGATCGTGCGCGCCTTGGGCAGCAACCGCCGGCCCTCGTCGGTCAGCGTGAGCGGCCGCATCCGGCGCTCGATCAGCACGCACCCCAGGGCGCGCTCGAGGCTGGCGACCCGGGCCGACACCCGGGGCTGCGACACGTGCAGCCGGACGGCCGCACGGGCGAACCCGCCGGAGTCGACGACCTCGATCCACGACCGGAGCCAGGCGAGCTCGACATCCATCCCAGCTGCCTCCCTCGGCGACGCGAAGCACCCGGATCTTCGACACGGCAGAATACGTCATCCCAGGTCAGCCGGCACGCGCCCGGTTGGTATTCGCGGTACGGAACGTCCGTATTCGTCATCCGTCGTTGTGGGCGAGCAACACCCGTGCCTGAATGTCCCTGCCGGGGCGGACACGACAGCAACGTACGACGGGGGCGCCGAGTGGGACCGGAGATGGCAGAGAACGCGTTGGGGCTGCTCTCGCCTTCGCAGGCGGACCTGCCGCCCGGCGACGAGGGCACCGTCATCACCTCCGTCGAGACGTACGCGCTAGCGGTTCCGCTCGCGCAGACCCTGGCCGACTCGACCGCCAGGCTGACGGCCTGGACGGTTCCGGTGGTCGAGATCCGCACGGCGGACGGCCGGGTCGGCACCGGCATCTCGGGCGTGCACTGCGGCCCGGAGCTGCTGTCCCAGGTGATCGACCGCTACTACGCGCCGGCCCTGCTCGGCGCGTCGTCCGAGGACATCCTCGGCACCTGGAAACGGCTGTACTGGCTGCCGACGCACTGGATCGGCCGCAGCGGCGTCGTACACATGGCCCTGTCGATGGTCGACATCGCGCTGTGGGACCTCGCGGCGCAACGCGCCGGCCTGCCGCTGTGGCGGCTCCTCGGCGGCACGGCCGACGACATCGAGACCTACAACACCGACGGCGGATGGCTCAACCTGACCGTCGCCGAGGTCGTACGCGACCTCAACTCCCTCGTCGACCGGGGCTGGCGGCGGGTGAAGATCAAGGTCGGCAAGGCGGACTGGCGCGAGGACGCCCACCGGGTGCGCGCCGTGCGCCAGGCCGTCGGCGCCGACATCACGGTGATGTGCGACGCGAACCAGCGCTGGGATTTCAGCACGGCCAACAGCATGCTGCCGGTGCTCGCCGAGGTCGGCATGGACTGGCTCGAGGAGCCGGTGCACGCCGACGACCTCGAGGCGCACCGCCGCCTGCAGCTGGCGAGCACGTTCGACATCGCGGCCGGCGAGAGCCTGTACTCGTACCACGCGTTCTCGAACTTCATCGCCGCGGACGCCATCCGCGTGATCCAGGTCGACGTCACCCGGGTCGGCGGCGTGACCGAATGGATGCAGGTCGCCCGCCACGCCGCGGCCAACGGCCTCCGCGTCGTCCCGCACGCCGGCGACATGATGCAGGTGCACCAGCATCTCGTCGGCACCGTCCTGAGCGAGGCCCCGCCGCTGGTCGAGTTCATCCCGTGGACCCAGGAGGCGTTCGAGCAGCGCAGCGTCGTCCGCGACGGTTTCGTCGAACGCCCGCAGGCGCCGGGCGCGTCCACCGCCGTCGCCCCGCGTGCACGCGAGCAGTGGCAGATCAGGGGCGTGGGCGCGAGAAGGACCCGGGACTGATCGGGACCGGTCACACCGCGAGCACGCCGGGCGGCAGCGGCGTCCGCTGCTGGGCGTCGAGGAACGCCTTGACGACGGCGCTTTCCGCGCGCCGGCGCATCCAGAACAGCGCGACGTCGCGGTGCGCGGTGGGCGAATCGATCGTCCGGATCGTCAGCCCTTCCGTGCCGGTGGTCTGCAGCGCGAGGCGGTTGATGACGCCGAGGCCGAAGGCGGCGCGCACCAGCGCGACCAGCGTGGCCGGCTGGTCGGTCAGGTAGACGATGTTCGCGCGCCCGCCGGCCTCGCCGAGCGCGTGGCGTACATCGAACCCGCCGCCGTCCTCGTCCGAGCCGGCCGGGTTGCCGATCAGCGGGCAGGCCAGGACATCGTCGACGCTGATCGAGGCCCGCCCGGCGAGCGGGTCGCTCTCGCGCATCACCGCGACGATGTCCTCGTGCCAGATCGTGCGGTGGCACAACGTGGTCTCGCGCATCTTCGGCAGCAGCGGCCGGAAGGCGAGATCGACGGCGCCGACGGCGACCATCTCCTCGAGCGTCGCGGCGTTGCCCTCGTGCAGTTCGACCGTGACGCCGGGATGCCTGGCCTGCAGTTCCCGGAGCACCGCCGGCAGGTAGGTGGAGCTGACGCTGGGATAGCTGCCGACCGTCACGTGGGCCACGATGTTGTCCAGGGTGCTGCGGACCGCTTCGATGCCGCGCTGCAATTCCAGCAGGGCCGCCATGGCGTGGCCGCGGAACAGCTCCCCCGCCGCGGTGGTGCGGATCGGCCGGGCCTTGCGATCGAAGAGCGTCACGCCGAGGGCGTGCTCCAGCGCCGCGATGTGGGCGCTGACCCGCGACTGCGACAGGTGCAGCGCGAGCGTGGCGGCCCCGAAGCCGCCCTTGTCCGCCACCGCGAGAAAGCTCCGCAGCCAGGCGGTCTGCAGCGACATGGCGTCCCGGGGGGCCGGCTCGATCACGCCGAGGTCGGCGGCGGGCGCCCCGTTCATCGGTGCCCGGCCTGTGCCAGGGCGACGAGTTCGGCCAGGTGCACGACCCGAGTACGCAGCCCGGCGCGACGAACCGCCGCGGTCAGCTGGCGCTGGCATCCGGGGTTCACCACGACCAGGAAGTCTAGGTCGAGGGCCGCCAGCGCGGCCATCTTCGCGGCCAGCACCCGACGGCTGTCGCGCCGGCGGAGGATCGCGTACGTTCCGGCGGCCCCGCAGCAGTCGCCTGCGCCGGGGACCTCGACGTACTCGCCGAGCGCCGCGAGCACCGTCCTGGGCGCGGCGCTGACGCCCAGTGCGTTGCGCAGGTGGCAGGAGTCCTGCAGGCCGATGCGGACCCGATCGCCGGCGACGGCGATCGGGCCGGGCGCCGCGTTCGAGCAGCGCCTCGGAGTAGTCCAGGACCCGGTCGCGGCCCGCGATCGCGGCGAGGTGCGCCGCGCAGCCGCCGGCGGTGGAGACCATCCGCCCGGGCCGGTCGGCGAGGTCCGCGGCGAGCCGCGCGCCGCGGGCCACGTCCCCGTTGTGGGCATGCAGCGCGCCGCAACAGCCCTGGTCACGTGCCACCCGCACCCCGGGCAGGGTACGGGCGGCGGCCCGGCTCACCCCGGGGAACAGGACCCGCTCGAAACAGCCGAGCATCAACGTGTCGGCGCCGTCGCGCGTCTCCTCCGGCGCGGTGAACCGTGCGTGCCGGCGCAGCCTGCCCGCGAGCCGGACCAGCCGGCCGCTCGTGGCGAAGGCCAGCAGCGGCCGGATCCGCAGCGGCCGGCGCCTCCCCCGCCACTGGACATCGCGGAGATCCTCGAGGAGCCGGCCGTACGGGACGCCCGCGGGGCACACGGGCTCGCAGGCGCGGCAGCCGAGGCAGAACGAGCCCTGCTGGCGGGCGGCAGCGTCGAAGACGTCGACCGTCCCCTCGTCGATGGCGCGCATGAGCGCGATCCGCCCGCGAGGCGACGACGCCTCGTCGCCGGTCAGCTGGTACGTGGGGCAGGCGGGCAGGCAGAAGCCGCAGGAGATGCACGTGCCGAGCTGTTCGGGGTCGAAGATCCCGCCGGCCGTCATGAGCCGAGCTTTCCGGGGTTGAGGATGCCCTCCGGATCGAACGCCCGTTTGATCCGGGCCAGCAGCGCCATCTGCGGCTTGCCGAGTTGCGCCTCGAGATAGGGCAGCTTCGCCGCGCCGACGCCGTGCTCACCGGTGATGGTGCCGCCCAACTCCACCGCGGCGGCGAAGACGTCGTCGAAGGCGGCCGCGATCCGCGCGCGTTGTCCGGGATCGGCGGGGTCGAAGCACCCGACCGGATGCGCGTTCCCGTCGCCGGCGTGACCGAAGGTCGCCATGGTGACCTCGTGCCGTTCGGCGATCGCGTCGATGCGGCGGACCAGCTCGCTCAGGCGCGAGCGCGGCACGCCGACGTCCTCCAGCATGGTCGCGCCACCCAGCCGGGACAGCGCCGGCAGCGCGCAGCGGCGTGCGGCCAGCAGCGCGCCGGACTCGGCCGCGGCCGTGGCCACCTGCACCGAGGAGGCGTCGCGCCCGCGCATCACCTCCGCCATCGCCGAGACCGTGCGCCGCACCTCGGCGTCGCTGCCGTCGTCGCCGAACAGCAGCATCGCGCCGGCGGTCGTGTCCAGGCCCAGATCCGCGTACGCCTCGACGGCCCGTATGCATTTCGCGTCGAGGAACTCCAGGGTGGCGGGCAGGATCCCGGCGCCGATGACGCCGCGCACGGCGTCGCTGGCCGAACGCAGATCGGCGAAGTAGGCCAGCCCGGTGGTGCTCGCCGCCGGCGCCGGGCGCAGGGCCAGCGTCATCTCGGTCAGCACCGCCAGCGTGCCCTCCGAACCGGTCAGCAGCCGGACGAGGTCGTACCCGGCGACGTCCTTGAGGAGCCGGCCGCCGGCGCGGATGACCTCGCCGTCGGCGAGGACCGCCTGCACGCCCAGCACGTAGCCGCCGGTGTTGCCGTACTTGAGCCCGTGCAGGCCGCCGGCGTTGGTGGCCACGTTGCCGCCCAGCGTGGACACGCGCTGGCTGCCGGGATCGGGCGGGTAGTGCAGGCCGTGCTCAGCCGCGGCGTGGGCCAGGTCCTGGGTCGTGACGCCGGGCTGCACGACGGCGGTCAGGTCGACCGGGTCGATCGAGACGATGCGGTTCATCCGGGTCAACGCGAGCACGATGCCGCCCCGGATCGGCACCGCGCCGGCGGCCAGGCTGGTGCCCGCGCCTCGCGGCACGACGGCGACCCCATGCCGGCTCGCCCAGGCCAGGACCCGCGACACCTGCTCGACGTCGCCCGGCCTGACGACGGCGTACGGGTCGCCGGAGAAGCCGAAGGTGGCATCCGTGCGGTAGGGCACGAGGGCCGCCGGGCGGACCTCGACGTTCGCCGCCCCCACGATGCGGCCCAGGTCCCTGCCAATCGCGGTCACGGCGCGGTCATCCCGCCGTCGATCGCCAGGGCCGCAGCGCCGGAACTCGCGGCGCGACCGGCGATCGTACGATCCGCTCTCTCGCGTCTTCCCGGGCGATCACAGGACTGCGCCCATCCGCCACGGCACGATCTCCTCGGCGCCGAAGCCGAGCGCCTCGGACTTGCTCGGCGTGCCGGAGGCCATGTCCACCAGAGCCTCGAACAGCCGCGTCCCGTAGCTGATCTGGTCTTGTCGCGACATCGCCGGCCCGGCGTCGAAGTCCATGTCGCCGCGCATGTGCTCGAAGAGGCCGGAGGTGGTGCTGATCTTGAGGCAGGGCGTGGGGCGGGACCCGAACACCGAGCCGCGCCCGGTGGTGAACGCCAGCAGGTTCGCCCCGCCGGCCACCATGCCCGTCGCCGACACGGGGTCGTAGCCGGGGGTGTCCATGAAGGTCAGCCCGGCGGCGGTGACCGGCTCGGCGTAGGCGACGACGTCGTTGAGCGGGCTGGTGCCGGCCTTGAGGACCGCGCCGAGCGACTTCTCCCAGATCGTCGTGATGCCCCCGGCCTTGTTGCCCCAGGACGGGTTGCTGTCGAGCGCGGCGTCGTTGCGCGCCGTGTACTCCTGCCACCAGGCGATCAGCTCGTCGATGCGCCGGCCGGCCTCGGGGGTGGCGGCCCGGTCGCGCAGCAGGTGCTCGGCGCCGTAGATCTCGGGCGTCTCGCCGAGGATGACCCGGCCGCCCGCGGCGACCAGCAGGTCGGCCGCGACCCCGAGCGTCGGGTTGGCGGTCAGGCCCGAGTACGCGTCGCTGCCCCCGCACTGCAGTCCCAGCACCAGCTCGGAGACTCCGATCGGCTCGCGCCGCAGGGACGCGACGCCGGTGACCATCGCCGCGATGCGCTCCAGCGCGGCGTTGACGGTCGCCGCCGTGCCGCCCAACTCCTGGATGCCGAGCGTCTGCGCGGCGGCGTTCTCACCGAAGACGTTCCCCGGCTGGTTGACCTCGCAGCCGAGGCTGATCGTCAGCACCGCGACGATGTTGGCGTGCCCGGCGTAGCCGCGCAGCGTGCGCCGCAGGATGTCGTCGCCGGCGGTGCCTTCGGCCATGCCACAGCCCAGGTCGTGTGCCAGGGCGATGACGCCGTCCAGCCCGGGCACGCCGGCGTGCGCGATGGTCGCGGTCTGCGCGACCATGCGGGCCACCGTCGCCGAGCAGTTGACGGTCGGCAGCACCGCGATGTAGTTGCGGGTGGCCGCCCGGCCGTCGGCGCGGCGGTAGCCCAGGAAATGCTCGCGCGGCGCGGCGGCCGGCGGGCTCCAGGCCGGACCGGCGCCGCGGTACGACGCGCCGGCCGCGCTGTGCTGCCCGACCCCGAGGTTGTGCAGGTGCACGTGGGCGCCCGCCGGGATGTCCGCCCGGGCGATGCCGATCACCTCGCCGTACTTGTGCACCGGCGCGCCGGCGGCGACGGCACGAACGGCGACCTTGTGACCCGCCGGGATGTCGTCGAGCGCCTCGAGGACGCCGGCGGCGGTCTGCACGAGGGTCCCCTTGGCGACGTCGCCGACGACCAGCCCGACATCGTCGGCGCCCGCCATCGGCACCAGCGGCTCGACGACACCGGTCGGCGCGGCGGCGGTCACGGCAATGCCGACTCGGCCACGGGCACGGCCGGCTGCCGGGGGATCCGACCGGGCCCGGATTCGCGCAAGGCAAGCGGGAGGGTCATGGCACCGACCATAGGCCGCCGGCCTTCTCCCCCGCGAGCGCGAGTAACAGAACGACCTCATCCGTATCGCGAATGGTCGCGCCGGCGCATTACCGCGGCTAGCGCGCGGCGTCCGGGACGGGCTCGTCGGGGCGGGCCGCGGCCGACGAATCCGCCATCCGCGTCGCGATGGTGTTCAGCACACGGCCGGCCTCCGCCAGGCCGTCCGGGTCGAGGTGGTCGAAGGCACGGCGCCGCGCGCTCAGCAGGTGGCCCGGGTAGGCCTTCCGGAGCCGGCTCAGGCCAGCCGGGGTGAGCGTCGCGATGAAACCACGGTTGTCGGCGGACGCGCGACGCTTGGTCACGAGCCCCCGGGTGCGAAGGTCCTCGACGACGCGGCTGATCCGGCTCGGCGACAACCCGATGGCGTTGGCGAGGTCGGTCAGGCGCGCTTCCCGTTCCGGCGCCTCGGAGAGGTTCATCAGCGTGGCGTACTCGGTCAGGGACATGCCGGTGGACCTCGCCAGGTCCTCGTCGAGCAGCCTGGGCAGCGTCGTGACGATGCGCATCAACGCGCGCCAGAGGACCTCCTCGTCTGGCGTCAACGGGGCCTCGGGCATCCGTTCACCTTACCGAGGCCGGAAAATCGCCGCGCCGCCGCCGGGGCGGACGCGCCAGCGCTAACCTGGCCCGAGGACGTCGCCGGCCGATATTCGTAGAACGGAACAACCCCATCCGCCATATGACGTTGTCAACCGTATCCGTCCGTGCCTGAATACCTTGCAGCAACCGGGCGCGACCACGACGGGGTAGAGAAGATGATCGATGTAACGGCGCGGACCAGGGTGGGCCGGACCGACCTGGTCGTTCCCCGGATCGGCCTGGGAACCGCGGTCCTCGGCAACTTCCTGGGTGCGATCAGCGACGAGGACGCGATCGCCGTCGTCGACCACGCCCTGGCACGAGGCCTTCGCTACGTCGACACCGCCCCGTTGTACGGCCACGGGCTCGCCGAACGACGGGTGGGCCGGGCCGTGGCCACGGCGCCGCGCGACGAGCTGACGCTGTCGACGAAGGTGGGGCGGCTGCTGCGCGAGGGCGCGCCGCAGGACGAGAGCCAGTACCACGACGGCATCGCGTTCTACCAGGACGTGCCCTCCGCCGGCCCGGTCTGGGACTTCACGTATGACGGTGTTCGCCAGTCGGTGGCCGAGAGCCTCGAGCGCGCCGGCGTCGACCGCTTCGACATTCTCCTGATGCACGATCCCGACGACCATCTGGCCGAGGCCGGCTCGACGGGCTATCAGGCGCTGCGCGACCTGCGCGCCGAGGGCTCGGTGCAGGCGATCGGCGCGGGCATGAACAACTCCGCGCCGCTCGCCGAGTTGGTCGCCGGCTGCGAGCTCGACGTGGTGCTCCTCGCCGGGCGGTACACGCTGCTCGACCAGACGGCGATGGGCGACCTGATGCCGCTGTGCGCCGAGCGCGGCGTCTCCGTGGTGGTCGGCGGCGTCTTCAACAGCGGCATCCTGATCGACCCGGTGCCCGGCGCGCGCTTCAACTACCTGCCCGCCGCCGCCGACGTGCTCGCGAGGGCGGCCGCGATCCGGTCGGTCTGCGAGCGGCACGGCGTGCCGCTCGCGGCGGCGGCCGTCCAGTTCCCGCTCGCCCACCCGTGCGTCAGCACCGTGCTCGTCGGGCCCCGCACGATCGACGAGCTCGACATGGACCTCTCGCTGTTCGAGGTCGAGATACCCCCGCAGCTGTGGGCCGATCTGCGCCGCGAGGGGCTGCTCGCCGACGACATCCCGACGCCGGCCTGAAGGAGGCGCCGTGACCAGCTCACCGATCCGCATCGACGCGCACCAGCACTTCTGGGACCCCGCGCGGTACCCGTATCCCTGGATGGCCGGCGACGCCATGGATCCGGTGCGTCGCGCGTTCGGTCCGGACGATCTGCTGCCCAGCCTGCGCGCCGCGCGCATCGACGCGACGGTCCTCGTGCAGACGCTGTCCAGCCTCGCCGAGACCCGCGAGTTCCTGCGGCTGGCGGCGGCCTCGGACACCGTGCGCGGGGTGGTCGGCTGGGTCGACCTGACCGCTGCCTCGGTCGGCGACGATCTCGACGAGCTGCTCGACGGACCGTCCGGCCGGCGGCTGGTCGGCATCCGCCATCAGGTTCACGACGAGCCTGACCCCGACTGGCTGGGCCGCGCCGACGTCCGGCGCGGCCTGGCCGCCGTGCAGCGCCGCGGCCTCGCCTACGACCTGCTGGTCCGCGCCCGGGAGATTCCCGCGGCGACCGACGTGGTCAGGCACTTCCCGCAGTTGCGGTTCGTGCTCGACCACATCGCGAAGCCGCGCATCGCCGCGGGTCTCGACGACGACTGGACGCGGGCGATGCCCGCGCTCGCCGCGGAGCCGAACGTGTCGGTCAAGCTGTCCGGGATGATCACCGAGGCCGACTGGGCCTCGTGGACGCCCGACGACCTGCGCCCGTTCGTCGGCCGGGTCGTGGACTGGTTCACGCCACAGCGCCTGCTGTTCGGCTCGGACTGGCCCGTCTGCCTGCTCGCCGGCTCCTACGAGGACGTCCTGGGCGGGCTCACCGCGGCCCTGCCCGCGATGAGCCCCGGCGAGCTTGAGCAGGTCTTCGGCGGCAGCGCGGCGCGCGCCTACCGCATCGACGATCAACCGGCGTAGCCGCGGCTTTCTTCGCGGGCCTGCGGGGTGCGCCGACCGGCGGCGTCGGGGCGCCTCGTAGGCTGCGGGGGTGCGGGTCGCCTTCGGTAGCGACGACGAGAACGAGACCACCAGGGCCGTGACGCGTGCCCTGGTGGAGGCCGGGCACGAGGTGGTCCGGCCGGATGTGCCGCAGAGCTGGCCCGATCTCGGCAAGGCCGTCGGGCAGGCGGTCGCGGCCGGCCTCGCCGACTACGGCGTGGTGATGTGCTGGACCGGCACGGGGACCGCGATCGCCGCCAACAAGGTGCCCGGAGTGCGGGCGGCACTCGCCTGGGACCCCTGGATCGCCCGGGGCGCCCGGCTCTGGAACGACGCCAACGTGCTGGCGATGAGCCTCAAGCGGCTCGCGCCCGACGTCGCGGTCGAGGTGCTCCAGGCGTTCCTGACCACGCCGGCGTCGGACCCTGACGAATCGGCGAACATCGCCCGTCTCGAGCCGGGCGAGCGCCCGTAACAACCCTGGCGCGAAACTTAATTTAAGTCTCCTAACAGGAGACTGAGCTGCACAAACGCGTGTAACAGCCGTTTCGGCGACGGTTGACGCAGCATCGATGGCGGTGTTTATTGTTAACCACCCTATCCATCCCGGCCAGGCCCCCACCTTCGGCAAGGGAGTCCCCATCATGTTCACCGTCAGGAGACGCGTCGCCCTAGCCGGCGTCGCCCTGTTGTCCGCGGGCGCGGTCGTCGCGCTCGCGCCCGATGCGTTCGCCGCCAACGAGCAGGTCAACGTCTATCTGACGACGACCAGCGACAGCGGCGGCCGCACCGTCACCCGCGGGCTGCAACAGCAGACCCCGATCTCGTTCGCGAGCACCAGCGGCAGCGCCAACCAGACGATCACCGTCAACGAGAACACGGCCTACCAGCAGTTCGAGGGCGCCGGCGCATCGTTCACCGACACCGCCGCCTACGACATCAAGGGCAGCGGCGCGCTGTCGGCCGCCACCCAGACCGACGTCATGAACCACCTCTTCAGCCCGACCGCCGGCATCGGCGTCAGCGCCCTGCGCAACGTCATCGGCTCCTCCGACCTGGCGCAGAACAGCTACTCGTACGACACCACGTGCTGCGACCTCGGCGACTTCTCGCTGAGCCGCGACAGCGACGTCATAGCGCTGACCAAGCAGGCCAGGAGCCTCAACCCGGCGATGTTCGTGATGGCGTCCCCCTGGTCGGCGCCGCCGTGGATGAAGGACAACAACGCCTACAGCCAGGGCTACCTGCAATCGCAGTACTACCAGGCGTACGCCGACTACTTCGTCAAGTACATCCAGGGCTACCAGGCCCAGGGCGTGCCGATCAGGTACGTGACCGAGCAGAACGAGCCGGGCTGCTGCGCCGGCTACCCGTCGATGCAGTGGACCGCGTCCGGCCTGGACTACTTCGCCAAGACGAACCTGCTGCCCGACCTGCAGAGCTCGGGCGTCGGCACCAAGCTGCTGATCGGCGACTGGAACTTCGACACGTACGACACCTGGGTCTCGCCGTTGATCAACGACACCGCGATCCGCAACCACCCGAACTTCGGCGGCATCGCGTGGCACGACTACGGGGGCAGCCCGTCGGAGGAGACGACGGTGCACAACCTGTTCCCGAGCGTGAACATGTACAACACCGAGCACTCGGGCGGCACGTGGGTCACCAACCAGCAGTCGGACGACATGGGCGACCTGATCGACTACTTCCGCAACTGGGGCCGTAGCTGGACGAAGTGGAGCATGGCCGTCGACGAGGCCATGGGCCCGCACAACGGCGGCTGCGGCACCTGCACCGGCCTGGTCACCGTGCACCGCAACGACAGCCGTCGCGGCCAGGTCGACTACACCATCGAGTACTACACGATGGGTCACCTGACCAAGTTCGTGCAGCCGGGCGCCGTACGGATCGACTCCACCGCCAACTCCACCGTCACCAACGTCGCGTTCAGGAACACCGACGGATCCAAGGCGCTGATCGCGTACAACACCAGCGGCAGCACGCAGTCCGTCAAGGTCAACTGGGGCGGGCAGAGCTTCACCTACAGCCTGCCGACGAAAACGTCCGCGACCTTCACCTGGGGCGGCACGCAGGGCACGCCGACCACCCCGCCGACCGGCGGCGCCGGGACCGGACCCATCACCGGGCTCGGCGGCAAGTGCGTCGACGTCGCCGGGGCCAGCACCACGAACGGCGCCGCCGTGCAGCTCTACGACTGCAACGGCACCAGCGCGCAGACCTGGACCCACGCCGCCGACAACTCGCTGCAGGCCCTCGGCAAGTGCATGGACGTCACCGGGGCTTCCACCGCCGACGGCGCCAAGGTGCAGCTCTACGACTGCAACGGCACCAACGCCCAGAAATGGACCGTCTCCGGCTCGGCGCTCGTGAACACCGGCTCGGGCAAGTGCCTGGACGCCACCAACAACTCCTCCGCCAACGGGAACCAGCTGCAGATCTGGACCTGCACCGGCGCCACCAACCAGCAGTGGACGCTGGCCGGCGGCGGCACCCCGACGACGCCGCCGACCACGACGCCGGCGGGCGGCCCGGGCGTCAAGGCCGTCGCGCCGTACTTCTACACCGGCTGGGGCAACCCGCCGAACCCCGTCACCGTGATGAACGCGACCGGGGTCAAGTGGTTCACGATGGCGTTCATGCTGAACAGTGGCAACTGCGTCCCGTTGTGGGACGGTGGGCGCGCGCTGACCGGCGGCCAGGACCAGACCGCGATCAACAACATCCGGGCGAACGGCGGCGACGTCGTGGTCTCGTTCGGCGGCGCGAGCGGCCCGTGGCTCGAGAACAGCTGCTCCAACGCGAGCGCGTTGGCGGCGGCCTACCAGAAGGTGATCAGCACCTACTCGCTCAAGGCGATCGATATCGACATCGAGGGCACGCCGTACGACAGCGCGACCGACCAGCAGAAGACCGTCGACGCGCTGAAGACCATCAAGGCCAACAACCCGGGCATCACTGTCTACATCACGCTCGGCAGCGGCACGGGCGGCCCGGACAACTCGCTGATCAACCGCGCCGCCGGCTCGGGGCTGCAGGTCGACGGCTGGGGCATCATGACCTTCGACTGGGGCAACACCACCGGCAACCAGGGCACGCTGACCACACAGGCGGCCGACGGCCTGAAGAACCTGCTCAAGACCGCGTACGGCTACAGCGACGCGGACGCGTACAAGCACGTCGGCATCTCGTCGATGAACGGCATCACCGACGAGCACGCCACGGTGACCGTGGCCAACATGCAGACCATCACGGCGTACGCCCAGGCGCACTTGATCGCGCGGTTGACCTTCTGGTCGCTCAACCGGGACCGGCAGTGCCCCGGCGCCTACCCCAACGATGACACCTGCAGCGGCGTCTCCCAGGCGTCGTGGGCCTTCACCCAGGCCATCGCGGCCTACAAGGGCTGAGGCTGCACAACGGAGGTCCGCGGGCGGCGCCAGGTGGCGCCGTCCGCGGACCTTCGGCTTTTGGGGCGATCTTCTGTCGGGTAGTGCACTGCGGATCGTGCGGCCGCGGAACACACTGGGCGCGCACAGAACGCGTCGAGACTGTGGACGGACGCCGCAGCGCCGAGGAGGACCGCATGCCGTTCCGATCGGACACCGCGGAACGGGCCGTCAGCACCGCCGTCGCCGAGATCGACCGCCTCGGCCTGTGCGCGCGGGTGGAGAACGTCGGCTCGGTCCGGTCCCCCACTCTTCAGGTCGTCCTGCTGCGGGACGGCGCCGGCGTCTCGGTCGGCTGCGGCAAGGGCGCGGGCGCCGCCGGCGTGGCCAGTGCCTACTTCGAGGCGCTGGAGCGCTACCTGATGTCCGCCCGGGACAACCGCCGGTGGACGCCGGACGCGACCGCGCTCCAGAGCGCCAGCGCCGTCGTCGCGCAGCCGGCGCTCGCGTCCGACCTGGTCATCCAGCGCTGGGCGGCGGAATTCCCCGATGCCGTGGCGGCCTGCGCCGCCTACCACGGCCCCGCGGGCACGGTCCGCTACCCCACCTTCCTCGTCGACCCGCGCTACTACCGGGCGCCGGCCGGGGGCGACACCGTCCGTCCCTACCGCGCGCTGTTGCGATACTGCTCAAGCCTCGGCACCGCGGCCGGCCTGGACGCCGACGAGGCCGTCTACCACGGCCTCTGCGAGTTGATCGAGCACGACGGGCTCGGACAGGCGCTGCTGCGCTGGTTCGTCGCCGGCGTCGCGGGCGTCGACGAGGTCGCGCCCGCGAGCCTGCCGGACGAGTTGTCGGCGCTGCACGCCGAGGCCGTACGAGCCGCCGGGGCGCCGGTCCACCTGCTCGACGTGACGACGGACCTCGGCGTCCCGGTGTACGTCGCGGTCAGCGCGCTCGCCGGGCGTAC
>Ga0307508_10003246_pt1 | contig 16616 bp, 25 predicted proteins | sample 9_EM_MG_FD_203089 | JGI IMG/M metagenome (GOLD analysis project Ga0307508, IMG submission 203089) | Populus trichocarpa ectomycorrhiza microbial communities from riparian zone in the Pacific Northwest, United States - 9_EM | ecosystem: Host-associated > Plants > Roots > Unclassified | place...
TCGTTGCTCCCGTAAGCTTCCCTAGCTTTCCTAGCTTTTCTAGCTTCCCTAGCTCCCGTAAGGTGGTGGTTGCGTCGGTAAGGTTGGTGGTTGCGTCGGTAAGGTTGGTGGTTGCGTTGGTAAGATTTGTGGTGCGTCCGTAGCTTTGCTAGCTTTTCTAGCTTTTCTAGCTTCCCTAGCTTTCCTAATGTGGTGGTTGCGTCGGTAAGGTGGTGGTCGCTTCCCTAGCTTTGCTAGCTTAGCGAAGGACAAAGTTATATTTTACTCCCAGTGCTCCCGTAAGCTTCGCTAGCTCCCGTAGCTCCGGTAAGAATTAAATTTTTTGCTGATGCGCTCGTACCGGTTGCTCGTCTGCTATCATTCTCCATGCAGGCCTCATTCTCCTTGCTCTCCTACCTGTCCTACTTGTAATACGCGTTGCTCGCCTGCCCTTATGCGCCGCTGTAGCTGCTCTGTACTTCGACGAGATTTGGGACGTTGGACTTTGTATCATAATGTATATATAGATTTTAAATACAATAAGTGATTTTCTGTGCAATCGAAGAACATAGCCAACTGCGTGTAGTAGCATTCTAACTAGTAATGAAACTGCTCGCATTGCACACTCGTTGCTCCCGTAAGCTTCCCTAGCTTTTCTAGCTTTTCTAGCTTCCCTAGCTCCCGTAAGGTGGTGGTTGCGTCGGTAAGGTTGCTCGTTGCATCGGTAACGTTGGTGGTTGCATCGGTAAGATTGGTGGTGCGTCCGTAGCTTTGCTAGCTTTGCTAGCTTTTCTAGCTTCCGTAAGTGGGTGGTTGCTTCGGTAAGATTCACTATCCTTACCGGAGCTACAGATCCTAGCAAAGCTACCGACGCAGGTCGTTCTTACCGACGTGCAGGGATAATTTCTTAATTTTTTCCTGATGTGAGCGATTCTCTCCACGACAGCATCGATTTCTGGACCCAGTAACTTTTGAACTGGGCCTGGAAACAACCCAACTTCTGGATACTCGTGGTAGACGATTGACAAACTCTTGATACGGAAGTCATTGCGAGCTTTCTATGCGTTCGAGTCTCGGTATTCCGCTTGTTGCATGATGTGAAGGATCATCCCCCTGATACCTAGATTAAAAATTGTTAGAATAATCAAATAAGTCAAATTTTAAAAATAATAATACCATGATTGCTTGCGTTGCCTTTTCTCAATCCACCACCAGCTTTCAACTGGCGATGCCATACCTCTGCACCATTTGTTGACGTGATCTGTTGTAGTAGAGGGCTATGAGAGCGTGCATACATCGCCCATTTCCGCGAGGAATCCAACCAATAAGTACGGATGTAATTCTTGGTTTTCTCGTCTCGTACCAGAAAGATAGCTTCTCCGCACAGGTCAAGATATCTGGTACGTGTCAACGTGTACATAGCTTGTCGTAAAGCATTGAGAATTGGCTTGTCGGCTTTGGACTTGAATCGCTTGTTGAGGGTACGCATAGTGTGAACAGTGCAGAGAAGATGCTCCACTTCCTGTTCTCCTCCTTCGAGTCCGGGAAACGCGCGCCCAACAGCCAGCTGCTCAACAGCACTATCATCGGTAAGAACATAACGAGGTTCCCACCCACACCATTTTTTAAAAGTCTTCATGGCATGAGCAAGTATCTCAGAATTTTCTCGCTCTACCACACAATGAGCACCAGGAATCCAGATTCCTTGCTCATTGCGAACCAGAAAGGAGAACATATTATGGTCCCACATATTCATCTTGTGGGTAGAATCGAATTGGGTAAAGTAACCCCTTTTTCGGAGGATCTGAATACGTGTCAGATACGCAAAGCAAAGCCCCCAATGGGGCTCGCCCTTTGCATCCAACACAGTATACTCCTCATGTAACCACCCCTTCTCCCCAAGAAGACGGATCGCTTCATCAAGATCCTCATCAGCAAAAAAATGAAAAGTTGAGGTATATTGCTTTTTTTCGAAGTGAGACACAAATTTTAAATTTCCTTTCTCGGTGTTTTAGTTGAAATAAAAGAGATTATTTTTTTCCAAATCCTTACGGGAGCAAAATATAACTTCTCTCTTACAGAAGCTTAATAAAGCTTAATAAAGCTTAGAGAAGCACCAGGAGCACCGGGAGCATTTTTCGAGTTTTTGCTGATGCTGCCGAAAGGTGGTAGTCTTCAAATGTATGTGTTCGTCCGATCAAGGAAGCCCTCATGCTGCGTTTTGTACGTGTTTTCTAAACAAATCAATTAATATATTAATAAAAAAAACCCTCTTTTTCATGTTCTTACCGTGTCATGTGCGCTCCACCGATCGCAATCAGGCGTTCAGAGCCCTGGGGTGTGCCGACTCCTTTCAACGTATTCATAACTTGTGCTGGTTGATATCCCTTCGATGCTTCTACCGTTGCCAGTTGAATTGCGAGAGCAGAAGATGCAATCTCCCTGCTTCTAGCCAGATCGTGCTGGTGTTGTTCTGCATCCAAATGTTCGACCGTCACAGTGATTGGTTTGTTGACCGTACGCGTAACTTTGATTCGGACCTGACAAAGTTCAGACTGTCATACTGTTGTTCCGTATCATTTCTTGACCCCATCCTTCGGTGGAGGAGGTTTACCCACCTTCTTACTTTTTCTTAATCGGCATTCAAATCTCTGTACTGTAACTTCGCCGTTCCGCTGTGATGTACAACCGCTGAGTTTTGTGTACACTGTACTTATGAGTGGCCAGTATGTGTCAAATTCTTCCGCCGTCAGAACGATAGGAGTGTGGAGATGGAATAATTTGTTGTACCAAAATTCGGCGCTCTCGGGAATAGAAATCGAGGTAGAAGTCATGGCAAAGTAGACGTGAAATAGATGTAATTTTGGTTGTATGTAGTAATGGGGATGAAAGTTCGAGTATCTGGTGATAGTTTACTGCGTGCCGTATGCCCCTTTTCCACAACAAACACCAACATCAAAGTATTTTTTGTTTATTTTTTAATGTGTGGCTGTGGCTGGAGTGGTTGCTGAATAGGGTAGAAATCGATATCCCTGCATGCACGCAGCAACTGATCCCCAAAGAAAGAGCAGAAAAAGGTGGCGGGAGCGGTGGAAAAGGCAGCGGCAAAAGCCGAGGTGTGGAAGAGATGGGAGGCAGGGAGATTTAATGCGGAGGAGGAGGAGGTGTATGGCAGGGTAATGCGTCCGATTTCGAGCCTCGCTGATGACAGCTACGACCTCGAAGAGATGGCAGCAGGGAAGAGGATCGAATACATGGCGGGAATGCGGGCGCTGGAGAGCTGGTGGGAGGAGGAATGGGCCTGCACCCTCACGATACCACCACAACCACAGCACCAGCGGCAGCAGCAGCAGCAGCAGCAGAGCAATTGGGCACAGCAGGCGGCTGCAGCAGTGGCCCTCCCCCAGTCAGATTACAAGCGGATGGGTGGGAACGGGAAGCCGGAATGGGAGCCCTCAGAGCTGGAACCCATAAAGGGGTCGATCCCATATGATGAGCGGGGAATCGTCTTTCAGTGGGAGGTGGGCGCATCGCAGATCAACCCAGCAGTGGTAGCGAGTGCAGCAGCCTTTGTCAATATTGCACTCAGAAAGGTGGCACCGGCCCACGTCCGGACCAAAGCATTCAGCATTTTGGTGCAGGGATAACTGTCAACGATGGCGCGATTCGGAGCATCAGCAGCAATGCTCCTGCGGTTCAAGAAGGAGATTTTGGAGGCGGCCAGGAGAGCTGATAGGGCAATTATTAATGTTGTCGCAAATGAGACGTGGGCGGAGCTGAAGATCCTGGTGCCAAACGACCGGTACTGCCACCAGAATAGGCTGGTGGACCTTAGGGAGCAGATGGAGGCAGAGAAACTGGGAGTTGTAGTCCCTCCACCCTCGATGAAGTGGATGCGGTCAGTGAGTACCATCGAAGGGTACTATCAGGCCGGACACCTCCCAAAGAATACGGCATCGGTGATTTTCAAGGTGCCAGGTAAAGTGGCAGCCCAAAAGCTGTTGGTGGAGATGTGGGTGGCAGGCAACAAATTCTGCACCCTCCCCTACATCCCCGACAAGGCAGACACCCTGTGCAGCATATGCAGACAATGGGGCCATTCAAAGTTTCGGTGTCAGCAGGCCACCACGACCTGCACCATCTGCGCTGGCGCCCACAGGACCGAAGACCACAGGTGCGAGGTGGCAACCTGCAGGAAAGTCAGAAAGGTCTGTCCCCACACAGAAATGAAGTGTCCCAACTGCGGGGGAGGGCAACCTGCCCAGGATGCCAGGTGCCGGGCAAAGCGCGCTGCGATTGAGATCGCCTGGGGCAGACGCACGTTCATGCCCGGTCCGGAATCGCCCACTAAGACGCCCAGATGCTTAGTGCATCCTGTGCGACTGGCCATGGCTCGTAGCACCAGCCCGGTGGCGCGGCCTATCTTGACCCCAACCATCAGCAGATCGGCTCTGCTCAGGAACTGGGTCCCAGGAGATGTACCAGCGGAAACCTCCCCGGACTGGACTGGAGATGCGATGGAGACAACTGGAATGGAACCAAGTGGCACTGCCCCATATGAGCAAAAAATTTGAGAATTCCTAGGGAGCTCCCGAAGCTCCCATAGCTCCCGTAAGCATTGCTAACTCCCGTAAGAGCAGAAGTTATATTTTGCTCCCGTAAGGATTTAAAAAAAAAAAAGTGCTTTATTTTTAGCTGAAACCTAGAGAAATATTAGTACAAATTTATGTCTCACCTGTAAAAAAAAGCAATATACTTCAACTTTCCATTTTTTTGCTGATGCACCCGTAGCCGTCTGATGGCGGTCCCAAGGGTTGCAAAGCTGGTGGCACTCCAGCATAACTGCGCTAGGGGAGAACAAGTGATGGAGGCGGTGCTGGAGTCGGCAGTGAAGAAGAGAGCAGACCTCGTACTGATCCAGGAGCCCCGTGGGGAGGGGGAAATGGACAGCACAAGGTCACCTCCAAGCTTCCAATTTATTAGAGGGGAGGATGGTGAAGCAGCCAAGTGCTGGGTGGCGGCAACCGGGAGTCTTGGTGCCAGATAACAGAGCGGAAGGACCTAACACGGGACTGCGCAAACTACACGTAGGCACTGGAAGTCAAGCCTCCAGACAGTGCTTCAATCATCATTATCAACGTATATGATCGTGAGCGATATGGTGGCAGTGGAGAGCGACTGGCCCAGCATGCCAACTGGGAGGCCATTGCAAGCCATAGCCAGGTGATCATCACTGGGGACATGAACGCATACAGCCAGATGTGGAATGGGAGAGCAACGTCAAGACGGAATGTACCATTCTGGGAGAACCACATAACCAACCACTCACTAGTAGTGTGGAACTCCGAGGAGGCCACACGGGTGGGTGGCAACAATCACGCGATCATCGACCTCACACTCACAGCCAGCGTTGAGCTCAACTGGTATATCGACAGTGAAGAGGCAACTGGCTCCAACCATGAGGTCATTGTGTGGGAGGTACTCGGAGGGATACCTGGCAGCCGAAACACCAGCAAGGAGGTTACCGGGTGGGATATCAGTGGCTGGGGCAGCACTGAGAAGAGCGAGGAAGAGCAGACAGCGATACAGGAGAAGAAAGCAGCGGCCCAGCAGTGCTTTCTCAGAGCGGGAGGCAAGATGGAAGTACTGGATGATACCAGCTCAGTGGAGCAGGTAGAGGAAGCAGCAGTGGCACTGCAGGAGGCCATGGTAGGAACGCTCAATAGTCACGCCCGGAGAAAGAGGTGGTGTAGCAGATCGAAGCCATGGTGGAATGAAGACATCAGGAAAAAAAAAAATTGCGTCCACTGCATCCGGACGCACTAGACACTCGAGAGGTAGTGGACGAAACCTCGCAACTCCAGACGCAGCCCGCCAGGGCACCGTGCATCAGGACGCAACACGCCAGGGCACCGTGCGTCGGGATGCAACACGCCAAGGCACCTGCGCCCTGACGTAGCTGCCACGGCACCTTGTGTCTGGACGCAGAGTGTCAAGGCATCTGCCTTCTGGATGAGGAGTGTCAGGGCATTTGCCATTGGATGCAGTGCAACCTTACAGACGGAGAGTGTCAAGGCAAATGTCGTTCAGACGACACGTGCCATGGCATCTGCCTTCCGGACGAGGAGTGTCATCCGGACGCAGCGCGTGTCTTACAGACGCAGAGTGTCATGGCAAACGTCGTCCAGACGACGGGTGCCACGGCATCTGCCTTCCAGACGAGGAGTGTCAGGGCATTTACCATCCGGACGCAGCGCGTTTCTTACAGATGGAGACTGTTAAGGCAAATTTCTTCCGGATGTAGAGTGTCAAGGCAAATGTCGTGCGGACGACGCATGCCACGGCATCTGCCTTCTGGATGTGGAGTATCAGGGCATTAGCCATCTGGACGCAGCGCGTTTCTTAAAGACGGAGACTGTCAAGGCAAATTTCTTCCAGATGCAGAGTGTCAAGGCAAATATCGTACGGACGACGCGTGCCACGGCATCTGCCTTCTGGACGTGGAGTGTCAGGGCATTAGCCATCCGGACGCAGCGCGTTTCTTACAGACGGAGACTGTCAAGGCAAATTTCTTCCGGACGCAGAGTGTCAAGGCAATTGTCGTCCGGACGACACATGCCACAGCATCTGCCTTCTGGACGCGGAGTGTCAGGGCATTTGCCATCCGGACGCAGTGCGTTTCTTACAGACGGAGAATGTCAATGCAAATTTCTTCCGGATGCAGAGTGTCAAGGCAATTGTCGTCCGGACGGCGCTTGCCATGGCATCTACCTTCCGGACGAGGAGTGTCAGGGCATTTCGCTTCTGGACACAGAGTGTCAAGGCAAATGTCGTCCGGATGATGCATGCCACGGTATCTGCCTTCTGGACGCGGAGTGTCAGGGCATTTGCCATCCGGACGCAGCGCGTTTCTTACAGACGGAAACTGTCAAGGCAAATTTCTTCCGGACGCAGAGTGTCAAGGCAATTGTCGTCCAGACGGCACTTGCCACGGCATCTGCCTTCCAGAGGAGGAGTGTCAGGGCATTTCGCTTCTGGACGCAGAGTGTCAAGGCAAAGGTCGTCCGGACGACACATGCCATGGCATCTGCCTTCTGGACGCGGAGTGTCAGGGCATTTCGCTTCTGGACACAGAGTGTTAAGGCAAATGTCGTCCGGACGACGCATGCCACGGTATCTGCCTTCTGGACGCGCAGTGTCAGGGCATTTGCCATCCGGACGCAGCGCGTTCCTTACAGACGGAGACTGTCAAGGCAAATTTCTTACGGACGCAGAATGTCAAGGCAAATGTCGTCCGGACGACCCGTGCCACGGCATCTGCCTTCTGGACGTGAAGTGTCAGGGTATTTGCCATCCGGATGCAGCCGTGTCTTACAGACGCAGTGTGGCAAGGCACATAGGATACAGATGAGGCTTACGATGGGGTAGCACACATAGGTAATAGAGCACGGTGGTAGCATCCAAACGCGACTGTTAGGGTACGGTACATTGCAGCGAAGACTAGCAAACACGCATTTGGTTCCTGGCATTGTTCATTACATCTAATCTACTTCTATAAACCACGTCACCGTAGATAGCATCGTTCTGCGTGACAGACACAAAGGCTGTTTGCAGGATCAGACACGACGCAATGAGAACATCAATGAAGTGGATACCAATGAGGATGCTGGCTGCAAGGACGATAGCAAGTAAGACACGGTGAGAAGATCGACAAGCTTCGTGAGATTGTTAGCGCAGCTCTCAAAGGGACAGACAGTGGGAAGTTGTACAATACGATGTGATAAGTACAATGTCGATGACGATGGCAGTGTGGATGGCGGCGGCAAGGACGATAGCAAGTAAGACGCGGCGAGAAGATCGACGAGCTTCATGAGATTGTTAGCACAGCTCTCAAAGGGACAGACAGTGGGAAGTACAATACAATGCGACAAGTACAATATCGATGAGGATGGCGGTGTAGATGCCGGCAGCAAGGACAATAGCAAGTAAAACGTGGCGAGAAGATCGACGAGCTTCATGAGATTGTTAGCGCAGCTCTCAAAGGGACAGACAGTGGGAAGTTGTACAATACGACATGACGAGTACGATGTCGATGAGGATGGTGGTGAGGAGGATGCCGGCGGCAAGGAAGATAGCAAGTAAGACGCGGTGAGAAGATCGACGAGCTTCATGAGATTGTTAGTGCAGCTCTCAAAGGGACAGACAGTGGGAAGTTCTACAATACGACGCAAGGAGTACAATGTCGATGAGGATAGCGGTGAGGAGGATGCCGGCGGCAAGGACAATGGTGCAAGTAAGACGTGGCGAGCAGATTGACGAGCTTCGTGAGATTGTTAGCACAGCTCTCTCAGTGACAGACAGTGGGAAGTTGTACAATACGACGTGACGAGTACAATGTCGATGAGGATGGTGGTGAGGAGGATGCCGGCAGCGTGGATGATAGCAAGTAAGACGCGACGAGTGCTATGGTGGCGCGTACGATGAAAGGAGAAGAAAAAAGGGGTGGAATTGTGGCCCGTGGCGTCGTATTTAGCAAGGCGAGCCATGGTATGTAAGGAAGCCGAGCGGTGGTAAGTGCGCCGAGCTGCGGTAAGCGAGCCAAACCGTATGAAAGCACTGGCACTAGCAAACGCTTGGCACCTTGCAAGTTGCATGAGAAATCACTCGCAATGCTCGAAACCTGCGAATTCCACTCCCATAGTCATCGATACCCCAGAACCCGCCGTTTATATTCACCCAATTATTCCCTATCGTATCAATTCAGTCTGACCGAAAGTTTGTACCTACTAACTCCTACTTTTCAAGGTAGTGATACTGAAGTGTTGAATGATATATGGATTTGGAGCGTTGTATGAAGTACAGATTCTCCGAGCAGAAGTAGTTCAATCAGAACAGCAGCACCGATATGTTGGAAAGCAGGGGCCAGTAGGCACAAACTTTCAGCCAGACTCAATTGATACGATAGGGAATAATTGGGTGAATATAAACGGCGGGTTCCGGGGTATCGATGATCATGGGAGTGGAATTCGCAGGTTTCGAGCATTGCAAGTGATTTGTCATGCAATTTGCAAGGTGCCAAGCGTTTGCTAGTGCCAGCGCTTTCATACGGTTTGGCTTGCTTACCGCAGCTCGGTGCACTTACCACCGCTCGGCTTCCTTACATACCACCGCTCAGCTTGCTAAATACGATGGCACGGGCTGCAATTCCACCCCTTTTTTCTTCTCCTTTCATCGTACGCACCACCATAGCACACGTCGCGTCTTACTTGCTATCATCCACGCTGCCAGCATCCTACTCACCGCCATCCTCATCGACATTGTACTCGTCACGTCGTATTGTACAACTTCCCACTGTCTGTCACTGTGAGAGCTGCGCTAACAATCTCATGAAGCTCGTTGATCTTCTCGCCGCGTCTTACTTGTACCATCGTCCTTGCCGCCAGCATCCTCCTCACCACCATCCTCATTAACATTGTACTCCTCGCGTCGTATTGTACAGCTTCCCACTGTCTGTCCCTTTGAGAGCTGCGCTAACAATCTGATGAAGCTCGTCGATCTTCTCGCCACGTCTTACTTCCTATCGTCCTTGCCGCCGGCATCCACACCGCCATCCTCATCGACATTGTACTTGTCGCATCATATTGTACTTCCCACTGTCTGTCCCTTTGAGAGCTGCAGTAACAATCTCATGAAGCTCGTCGATCTTCTCGCCGCATCTTACTTGCTATCTTCCTTGCCACCGGTATCCTCCGCACCGCCGTCCTCATCGACATCGTACTCGTCGCGTCGTATTGTACAACTTCCCACTGTCTATCCCTTTGAGAGCTGCGCTAACAATCTCATGAAGGTCGTCGATCTTCTCGCCGCGTCTTACTTGCTGTCGTCCTTGCGGCTGGCATCCTCATTGGTATCCACTTCATTGATGTTCTCATCGCGTCGTGTCTCTTTCTGCAAACAGCCTTTGTTTCTGTCACACAGAGCAATGCTATCTACGGTGACATGGTATATAGAAGTAGATTAGATGTAATGAACAATACCAGGAACCAAATGCGTGTTTGCTAGTCTTCGCTGCAATGTACCGTACCCTAACAGTCGCGTCTGGATGCTACCACTGTGACCGCTCTATTACCTATGTGTGGTACGCCATCGTAAGCCTCGTCTGTATCCTATTTGCCATGCCACACTGCGTCTGTAAGACACGGCTGCATCCGGATGGCAAATGCCCTGACACTCTGCGTCCAGAGGGCAGATGCCGTGGCACGTGTTGTCCGGACCAGATTTGTCTTGATACTCTGCGTCCGGAAGAAATTTGCCTTGACTGTCTCCGTCTGTAAGGAACGCACTGCGTCCGGATGGCTAACGCCCTGACACTCTTCATCCAGAAGCTAGATGCCGTGGCAAGCATCGTCCGGACGACATTTGCCTTGTCACTCTCCGTCTGTAAGGAACGCACTGCGTCCAGATGGCTAATGCCCTGACACTCCGCGTCCAGAAGGCAGATGCCGTGGCATGCGTCGTCCGGATGACATTTGCCTTGACACTCTACGTCCAGAAGCGAAATGCCCTGACACTCCTCGTCCGGAAGGCAGATGGCGTGGCAAGCACCGTCCGGACGACAATTGCCTTGACACACTGCGTCCGGAAGAAATTTGCCTTGACAGTCTCCGTCTGTAAGCAACTCGCTGCGTCCGGATGGCAAATACCCTGACACTCCGCGTCCAGAAGGCAGATGCCGTGGCATACGTCGTCCGGACGACATTTGCCTTGACACTCTGCGTCCGGAAGAAATTTGCCTTGACAGTCTCCGTCTGTAAGAAATGCGCTGCGTCCGGATGGCTAACGCCCTGACACTCCTCGTCCAGAAGCTAGATGCCGTGGTAAGGGTCATCCGGATGACATTTACGATGACACTCTGTGTCTGTAAGACACGCGCTGCGTCCGGATGGCAAATGCCCTGACACTCCTCGTCCGGAAGGTAGATGCCGTGGCAAGCGCCGTCCGGACGACAATTGCCTTGACACTCTGCATCCGGAAGAAAATTGCCATGACAATCTCCATCTGTAAGGAACGCGCTGCGTCCGGATGGCAAATGCCCTGACACTCCGCGTCCAGAAGGCAGATGCCATGGCATGCGTCGTCCGGACGACATTTGCCTTGGCACTCTGCATCAGTAAGAAATTTGCCTCGACAGTCTCCGTCTGTAAGAAACGTGCTGTGTCCGGATGGTAAATGCCCTGACACTCCGCGCCCAGAAGGCAGATGCCGTGGCATGCGTCGTCTGGACGACATTTGCCTTGACACTCTGTGTCCGGAAGAAATTTGCCTTGACAGTCTCCGTCTGTAAGAAATGCGCTGCATCCGGATGGCTAACGCCCTGACACTCCTCGTCCAGAAGCTACATGCCGTGGAAAGTGTCGTTCGGACGACATTTGCCATGACACTCTGCGTCTGTAAGATACATGCTGGGTCCGGATGGCAAATGCCCTGACACTCCTCGTCCGGAAGGTAGATGCCGTGGCAAGCGCCGTCCGGACGACAATTGCCTTGACACTCAGCGGCTGGAAGAAATTTGCCTTGACAATCTGCGTCTGTAAGGTACTCCCTTCGTCCGGATGGCAAATACCCTGACACTCCGCGTCCAGAAGGCAGATGCCGTGGCATGCGTCGTCCGGATGACATTTGCCTTGACACTCTGCGTCTGGAAGAAATTTGCATTGACAGTCTCGGTCTGTAAGAAACGCGCTGCGTCCAGATAGCTAATGCCCTGACACTCTGCGTCCAGAAGGCAGATGCCGTGGCATGCGTCGTCCGGATGACATTTGCCTTGACACTCTGCGTCCAGAAGCGAAATGCCCTGACACTCCTCATCCGGAAGGCAGATGCCGTGGCAAGTGCCATCCGGACGACTATTGCCTTGACACTCTGCGTCCGGAAGAAATTTGCCTTGACAGTCTCCATCTGTAAGAAATGTGCTGCGTGCAGATGGCTAATGCCCTGACACTCCGCGTCCAGAAGGCAGATGCTATGGCATGCGTCGTCCGGACGACATTTGCCTTGACACTCTGCGTCCAGAAGCGAAATGCCCTGACACTCCTCGTCCGGAAGGTAGATGCCGTGGCAAGCGCCGTCCGGATGGCAATTGCCTTGACACTCTGCATCCGGAAGAAATTTCCGTTGATAGTCTCGGTCTGTAATAAATGCGCTGCGTCCGGATGGCAAATGCGCTGACATTACGCGGCCAGAAGGCAGATACCGTGGCACACGTCGTCCCGACGACATTTGCCTTGACACTCTGCGTCCTGAAGAAATTTGCCTTGACAGTCTCTGTCTGTAAGAAACGCGCTGCGTCCGGATGGCTAACGCCCTGACACTCCACTTCCAGAAGCTAGATGCCGTGGCAAGCGTCATCCGAACGACATTTGCCTTGACACTCTGCGTCCGGAAGAAATTTGCCTTGACACTCTCCGTCTGTAAGGAACCCGCTGCGTCCAGATGGCAAATGCCCTGACACTTCGCGTCCAGAAGGCAGATGCCGTGGCACGCGTCGTCCGGACAACCTTTACCTTGACACTCCGCGTCCGGAAGAAATTTGCCTTGACACTCTCCGTCTGTAAGGAACACGCTGCGTCCGGATGGCAAATGCCCTGACACTTCGCGTCCAGAAGGCAGATGCCGTGGCACGCGTCGTCCGGATGACCTTTACCTTGACACTCTGCATCCGGAAGAAATTTGCCTTGACACTCTCCGTCTGCATCAGGCAAAAAATGAAAAGTTGAAGTATATTGCTTTTTTTACAGGTGAGACATAAATTTGAACTAATATTTCTCGAGGTTTCAGCTAAAAATAAAGCACTTTTTTTTTTTTAAATCCTTACAGGAGTAAAATATAACTTCTCCTCTTACGGGAGTTAGCAATGCTTATGGGAGCTACGGGAGCTACAGGAGCTCCCTAGGAATTCTCAAATTTTTTGCTGATGTGTAAGGAACGCACTGCGTCCAGATGGCAAATGCCCTGACACTTCGCATCCAGAAGGCAGATGCCGTGGCATGCATCGTCCGGACGACCTTTACCTTGACACTCTGCGTCCGGAAGAAATTTGCCTTGACACTCTGCGTCCAGAAGGCAAATACCGTGGCATGTATCGTCCGGACGACATTTGCCTTGACAATCTGCGTCCCGAAGAAATTTGCCTTGACAGTCTCTGTCTGTAAGAAACGCGCTGCGTCCGGATGGCAAATGCCCAGACACTCCTCGTCCAGAAGCTAGATGCCATGGCACGCGTCGTCCGGACTACATTTGCCTTGACGCTCTTCGTCTGTATGGAACGCGCTGCGTCCGGATGGTAAATGCCCTGACACTTCGCGTCCAGAAGGCATATGCCGTGGCACGCCTCTTCCGGAGGACATTTGCCTTGACCCTCTGAGTCCGGAAGAAATTTGCCTTGACACTCTCTGTCTGTAAGAAACGCACTGCATCCGGATGGCAGATGCCCTGACACTTCGCGTCCAGATGTCAGATACCCTGACACTTCGCATCCGGAAGGCAGATGGCATGGCGTGTGTCGTTTGGAGTGACCTCTGCGCTGACATGCATCGTCCGGGCGCAGAATACCTTGCCTGTTTGCATCCTGAGCGTCCTGAGTGTCTGCTGCACCCGGACGCTGCCCCTGCGTCCTGACGCAGAATTTTTTTCCTGATGGACCTGGCAGAGCTACGCAAGGAGCTGGGGAGAGAGAGGCGGCGGCCAGCAGGAATAGGACGATCACGAGACGTCTGACGCAATCTGCGGCGGGCTATTCGAAAGGCCAAGAAGGAATTCTGGAACAGGTTTCTCCAGAAGGCGAAGGGGGGGGAGGTGTGGGTGGCAGCAAGCTATACAGCACCCAGGCTCGACTGGACTGGACAGGCACTGGTAGACGAAGATGGCAAAGTTGCTGAGAGTCAAGATGAGAGGGAGGCATTGATCCTCAAATCGCACTTTCCAAAGGGACCGCCAGGTACATACAAGCTAGCAGCGGGTGGACAGGCATTTGAGCTGGTCAATGCTCACTTGATCGGCTCCCTGTTGGCTAAGGCAGCCAACATGGCAGCGCCAGGTGATGACAGGATATCGGCGGACATCTTAAAAGTTTTTTGGCAGTAGGACCAACAGCGAATCACTCAACTGGTACAAGCATGTATCCGAACAGGCTACCACCCAAAGATATGGAAGACGGCAAAGGGGGTAGTTATCCCAAAGCCTGGGAAGCCAGATTACGCCAAAGTGAGAGCATACAGAGTCATCTCACTCCTGGACGTCATCGGTAAGCAAGTGGAGCGAACAGCAGCCCACCTGATTGCCGACCACCTCGAACGCAAGCATGCCCTTCATGAGGGGCAGTATGGGTGCCACAAGCAGCGATCCTGTGTGGATGCAGTGGCAGTCTTGATGAACTGCACCCAGCAGGCATGGGCAGCGAAGAAGGTAGCAGGTACACTGTTCATGGACATCAAGTCGGCTTTCAACAATGTCAACAAATCGCACTTGGGCATGCGCATGCAGGTACTGGGGATTAAGCCAGACCTCATCCGATGGACCGGCAGCTTCATGTCAGATCGCCAGGTGAAACTCGTTCTGGATGGCCAGACAGGCCAGGCAAATCCAGTGGACACGGAAATCCCCCAAGGGTCCCCGGTGGCACCAATCCTCTTCACCACCTACCTGTCAGGAATCTTTGACAAGGTGGAGGCAGCAGTACCAGGTATTCGGGGCCTGTCCTTCGTGGATGACATCAGCTGGTGGGCAGATGCTGCAGACAGTAAGGCAGTGGCAGCAAAGCTCTCAGCAGCAGCCACAGCATCGATTGAATGGGCGGTTGAGAATGGAGTAGCCTTTGACTATGGCAAGACAGAAGCAGCACTGTTTCACAAGAAACGAAAAGTACCTACGGCAACAGTAGCAGTTGGTACCAACGACGTCCTGTTCAACAAGGAGGTGACCCAGTGGCTGGGTGTCTGGCTTGACGCCCAGCTCACACTCAAGGAACACCATTCCACCCGGATGAAGGAAGGCAGAAAGGCAATGACAAGGCTCCAGCAGCTCACAGGGCAGATGGGACTCACGCCAGCCAATTGCAGGAAAGTCATGACAGCGTGTGTCCAGTCAGCCACCATATACAGTGCAGAGCTGTGGTGGAAAGGAGACTATACCACAGGCACTCAAGGGCGAGTGGAGGATATCCAGTGGCTGATCAACCAGGAAGTCCGGACAACAACCTGCTGCTTCCGGACAACCAACCTGGGAGCCCTCTCGATGGAGTCGGGTCTCAGAGCAGCAACTACGCAGCTGGAGAACAGACAGCGGCGCTTTGGGCTATGGCTACTAAGCCTACCTCTGGGAGACCAGGCACGGGAGGTGGTGGGAGCCCCAACGGGAATCGGAAGGTGGCTCATAAACACCCTTGCACATGGCGGACCAACTGAGAGCAAAGTTCTGCTGGAGGAGCCGGAAACCCTTGATGCTGCACTACTGCAAGGGGAGAAGCAGAGGCAAAAGCAGAGGCAGAGTGGACCCGACCTGGGCTAACCATGTTCACTGATGGCTCACGGCTCGATGATGGGGCTACCGGGTACTCGGTGGTGTGGAAGCGGGGTCTGACTTGGACGGGTGCCAAAGTGCATATGGGCAACAACCAAGAGGCCTATGACGTAGAGTGCGCTGCTCTTGCCCAGGCACTGGAGTTGGCAGCGCAAAGGAGCACGACCCCGGAGCGAGTCACCATCTTTTCGGATGCACAGGCAGCCATCCAGCGGATGGCATCGGACGAACCTGGCCTCAGGCAACAGTATGCCCTCCAGGCGCGGAAACACATCACCACACTGCGCAGGGCTAGGAAGGACATTGTCATCGAAATCCGATGGTGCCCAGCCCACAAGGGAGTCGCTGGCAACAAGAAGGCCGATGAGTGGGCAAAGATCGCAGCAGGGGAGCCGAACACCCACGGGGTGCAGTGGCTAAGCTCCTCAGGACGGACGGAAGCGCGAGCGGCACCTCTCCCATGATCCCTCACTAGCCTGAAGCGGGAAATCTCAGAGAAGAAGTGGGTGGAGGCACGTCAGTGGGCTGGAGGTCGGACCTCGAAGACGAAGTACTGCATACCAAAGAGCCAGAAACCCAAAGGCGCGGTGGCTGGCAGCACCAAGAGGCTCGTCTCGAGGTACTACCAGCTGAAGACAGGACACGCCCGCACAGGTCAATACCTGCACTGGGCTAAGGTGTTACACCCAGTGCGCTGGTGACACCCCGAGACATGCAATAAGTATGACTAGCCGGACTCAATCTGAGGATTGAGGCCGAGTGAGATTTCATGAGTGAAAGTCACGGGCTGGGGCAAGCTCTGAAAGAGAGGAGTATTACTGACCCAACAGCAGCCAGGTGGTAACTCAAGGTTACCAAAGGGAAAGGGGATGAGTGGCAGCCTCAGATGGGGGTCTGGTCACATCCCTGGGAGGTGTCAAGGTTATCCTCCGCTACACCCATACTAAAAGCTACTAGTTGCCGTATACCAGCAAAAATGTCAACTTTTTCTGGGTACAATATAACTCACGAGCGGTCGTGCAGGACGCGCGAGGCGGAACGGGTCCGGTGGGTATATGAGG
>Ga0307508_10003247_pt1 | contig 16615 bp, 25 predicted proteins | sample 9_EM_MG_FD_203089 | JGI IMG/M metagenome (GOLD analysis project Ga0307508, IMG submission 203089) | Populus trichocarpa ectomycorrhiza microbial communities from riparian zone in the Pacific Northwest, United States - 9_EM | ecosystem: Host-associated > Plants > Roots > Unclassified | place...
GTTTGCATAATGGACTTTTCCGCTTTCGTTCTGGAATCGGTGTGCTTCGCAGTTGAACTTTAGTTCACATTGTACCAGGAAGGCTCGGAGCTTGGCGCGATCTCCATAGTATAGTTCCGGGTCTTCAATCTTTGGCTGACTGGCTCTATCGCCTCGTCCTCGTTGTGCGATGAGTTCCTGTAGGAGAGCTTGCATGACTTCTGCGCCACTAGTCCCTGAAGCTTCGGTCATTCTTTTTTGTTGTTCGGGGGTGTCGGGGGTCTCGGGCCGGGATTGCGGTTCTGGGGTTACCGGGCTCGGGATGTGTGCGTCGTTTGGGGCTGCTCGGATTTCCCCGAGGTCGTAGGTGCTGGGATCGAGGTCGTCTACCTCGAACTCGTGTTCTGGGTCTGGTCGATCCACGGTGACTTATTTTTCCTTTTTCGAGGATTGTCCACTACGTCAGGTGTCGATTGGAGACGCAATCTAGTATCACGATCCTGACTTCTTCGCACTGTCTGGGCTCGACAGGCAACGTAGTTCCTCGGCGTGCCTACACGGTAGGTCTTTCCTTTTCGTTCGGCTCTCGGGCTGTGTTTGTTCAGTTCACTGGCGCGGGCAAGTACTTCCCTCTCTGGTTCGGTGAAGTCTGAGGATGTCCCTCGGCGTAGCCCTGTCTATGCTGGCGAGACTCTAACTCCCAGTCTTTCGTGCGGCCTTCGAGGTCTTTGCGGTCTTCGTCTACTGCCACCCGGTGGTCTTTACTGTAGCACGGTCGTTCGGTTCGGGGTTTCGGTCGCAGCGCCGGTTTCACGGGAAGGTAGAAGTAGGAGTGGTGGAGAGAGATAATAGATTGCGTGGAGAAGAATCTCCCGACTAGCTACCGCGCCCTTTCCTTTATACTTTTCCCTCCCTCTGTGGAAACACAGCTTGCCCGCAAGACTGACACAGTTCCTCCATACTTCATCATGACTCAATCGCTACGCGCCAGGAAAACACATGATCGCACTCGGCTGCCGCGCGGCCAACACTCTACTCGCGGCAACAGGAGAAAGGACGCGTAAGCAGTAACAGTAGGGGAAAAGGAAGAATGACGTACAACTTAATCAAGGGGAAACAATACTCGGAACGATAAAGGAGAAGGACGCGCAAGTATAATCAACAGGAAATGACATACGTAACGATGACAGGAGAAGGACGCGCAAGTAACATAACGGAGACAAAGGAGAGTGGTCTAGACCGGCCAGTGGTTGGGGATATCGCTACCGGAGCGATATGGTGGAGATCGGTCGAGGCGCCTAAGCGTGGAGGATGACCGCGGCTGCGGCAGCGGAAACGAGGACGAGCCACAGGGCGACAAGGGTGAGAGTGGCGCCGGCACCGGCGCCAAGGAGCCTGTCGCGCCAGGTTCGTGACACCGCGAGAACAACAAGCCCACGCAAGGCGTGTGAGAAGACCGCGACGAGACCATGCCAGGCGTAACGGATACCGCGAGAATAACAAGCCCATGCAAGGCGTTTGAGAAGACCATGACGTGACCATGCTGGGCATGACACATACCACGAGACTACGCGCGGCGCGTGAGTACGCTGGAAGTGTGACTACGAGCGGCACGTGAGTACGCCGGAAGTGTGACTACGAGCTTGCCCCGAAGAACCGAGCCTACGTTACCTGTCTAGCAGCACAGAGTAGTCAAGGCAGGATCTTGATACTAGATTGCGTCCCCCTATTGACACCTGACGTAGCAACAAGAAAGATACAGTGGAGTCCCCGGACCCCCTCAACCTGAGCGAATTCAGCGACGTCCCTGACGACCAGTGAGCACCGAGTCCAGTAACCCCAGAGCAAAGATTCAGGCCACAGACCCCCGAGTTACCAGAACATACCAGAAGAATGACGGAAGGACCCCACCTGTTAACAACAGAAATGTTGCAGGCCCTGCTAGCGGGGTGCGACTGACCGCGGCAGACCAGCTACCCATAGCTCCAGGACCCGGAACTGTTCGAAGGAGAAAAAGCAAAATTCAAAACATTCCTGGCCCTGTGCGAGCTGAAGTTTAGAACCGAGGGAAATCGATTTGACGACGATGAGAAAAAATCGTGATACGCATCCTCCCTACTCCGCGGGGTGGCAGGGAACTGGGTGGAAACCTTCCTGAACCAGGAGGGAGGAATCAACCTAACATGGGAAGAACTGAAAACAAACATGAAGCACGTGTGCGGCCAGGTGGATGCCGAGGAAATAGCCTTCGAAAAATTCGCGAAAATCCAGCAGGGAAATCGGACAGCAGCAACCTACTGGGTGGAATTCCAGCGAATCAAAGCAGATCTCCCGTACGCGGACAACGTAAGTATTGCGCGATTTGAGACAGATTACACCCAGAAGTGAAAAGGCACCTGGTCATGTGCGAAGTACCAGCCACCGTTCTGGTAGACTACGCCACTGCGGCTATCAAAATAGCCAGCCGCCTATGCAACCTTGGAGTCATTAGTCGGCGCCCTGCAGCTAGTCCAGAAGCGCGCTTGCTGTCAAAATCCTGCCTTGACTACTCCGTGCTGCTCGACAGGTAACGTAGGCTCGGTTCTTCCGGGCAAGCTCGTAGTCACACTTCCGGCGTACTCATGCGCCGCTCGTAGTCGCCGTTCCGGCGTACTCACGTGCCAATCATAGTCACACTTCTGGCGTACTCACGCGCCGCTCGTAGTTACACTTCCAGCGTACTCACGCGCCTCTCGTAGTCTCGCCTCCGGTGTACTCATGCGCCGCTCATAGTCTCGCGGTATCCGTCACGCCTGGTGTGGTCTCATCGCGGTATTCTCACACGCCTTGCATGGGCTCTTTGTTCTCACTATATCTGTCATGCCTGGCGTGGTCTCGTCACGGTCTCCTCACACGCCTTGCGTGGGCTCATTGTTCTAGTGGTATCCGTCATGCCTGGTGTGGTCTCGTCGCGGTCTTCTCACATACCTTGTGTGGGCTCGTTGTTCTTATCTGGGGTGGTGGTCGCAGCGCCGGATCACGGGTTGAGAGAGGTATGTCTTTGGAGAGAGATAATAGATTGCGTAGAGAAGAATCTCCAGACTAGCTACCATGCCCCTTCCTTTATACCTTTTCCTCCACTGTGGACATCACAGTCTTGCCCGCAAGACCAACACAGAATATCCCCTTCATGACTGAATCGCCGCGCTCCAAAAACACACGATCGTACTCGACTCTCACTCCCTTCGCCCCGAAAGAGACTAATGCAAGGCAGACACGCAACAGTAAGGAAGCAACAAGGAAAGCATACAACCAGAAATCTGATAAGGAGAAAGGGAAACGCAAGTATAGTAAGGCAGACTCGCAAACAGTGAGGAAGCGACAAGGGAAGCATACAAAACGGGAAATGTGACAAGGACAAGGAGAGACGTAAGTAATAAGCTCAAGCTGAGTATGCAAGGTAGACACAGATGAAAAGGAAACGGATCCTGGGAGGCTGGCGACTAGGTCAGGGTTTTGTGGGACATCGCTGCCGAAGCGCTGTCGGAGGGCCTGGGATGAGGCGCCTAGGCGCGTAGAACAACGACGGCGGTGGCAGAGATGAGGAACAGCCACAGGGTGACCAGTGTGAGGGCAGCGCCCGTGGCGACACCGAGCCTGTCACGCCAGATTCTTGACAGTACGTGCCCTGTCCAGACCGAAGCTCCGGCGAGGTTAGGTCGGTTGAGCGCGAGTGGGCGGCGGTAGATTCGGACGGGGCGGTTGGCCTGCTGCAGGGCTTGGATTTGTTGTTGATTCAGTTGTTGTTGTTCGGTGATGATCTCGGCCAGGGTGTGGGCCATTGTCTGGAGTTGCTGTTGGTCTGCTGCATGCTGGTCGCGCATGGTTTTGGCCAGGAGGCGCTGGATCCTATGGTTGTGGCGAGCATCCTGGGTGACGGTTTGATGTATGGTAGTAACGATTTCTCCTAGGAGGCGGATTTGTTCGTCCTGGAGGGTAGCGCTTGCGGGTGCGGCCGCTTGGGGCTGGAGTTCTCCACCTCACCGCCGGGTTCCGTATGTTCCTGCAGCGGTAGAGTAATGTCGGCCAGTGGCGTCCGCTGAGCTGTGGTCTGACAGCGTTGGTGATGTTCGTCTAGGTTCACCAGGAACTGGCAGTTGAGACAGACCCGCTTCCCCTTCGGCCAGTACGCGCAGGCCTTGCGTGGGTTGAGGTGTCTGATGTGGATTACCACCGCTAATTCATATGGGTAGGTGTGTGGGCAGTCACATTGTTGGTGGTTGCGGCGGTGGTGGTCATTGCCTCGTCGGGGGTAGTAGTTGTTGTCTTTCATTTGGCGGTGAACCTCGCAGTAGTTGTCATAGCAGGCCGTCCAGTGGAGGGAGGCGTGGTTGTTGACGCGGGGTTGTCCTACAGCGTATATTGGTGGGGACGGCGTGGTCGGGGGCATGCCCCAGTTGTTGTCTTGCTCAGTCGTGGTGGGGAACTCGGGAACGGGGTTGTTGTCGGCGAAGGTCCCGCCCTCGGTGGCATCGACGGTGGTGGTGGTAGACATGCTAATTGGTCGGGCTGGCCTTCTCAGAGTATTTCTCGTGGAATCGGCGGACGATGTCTGGTGAGTTTTCAAAGTTTCGGGCTGGATACCAGGTACAATCGGGGTCGTGGAAGCCGGTCCACTTGACTCGATACTGGATTTGGGTTCTGTGTCGTCGGGAATTGAGGATTTCTTCTACTTCCCACTCCTGCTGTTCTTGGATGATAAAGGGAGGGGGTGGTGGTTGATTGTGTCCGGGTATGGGTTCTGTACTGGCTGTGGGTTCGAGGAGGCTGATGTGGAATACTGGGTGGATTTTGACAGTGGCTGGCAGGTCCAACTTATAGGCGCGTGAGACTACTTTCTCCAGGACGGTGTACGGGCCTATTTGCTTGTGGTACAGTTTGTTCGATGGTCGGGTTATTCGGATGTGTTTTCGCCGGAACCAGACTTTGTCGTCTCGGTTCAATACCAGGTCCGGATGTCGTGCTTTGTTGGCCTGCTCCGTTTGAGCCATTTGTGCTTCTTTGATTTCTGCTCTGAGGTCCTCATGCAGCTTCCTTAATGCCTCAACATATTCTGATACTTCGTTGTTTCATCGTTCCTGATGCCGAGGTCTGGCAGAAATCGCGGGTCGTATCCATAGTTGGTGAAGAAGGGGGTTATTTTTGTGGTTCCAGTTTGGGTATTGTTGTGACAGAATTCCGCAATTGGCAGTAGTCTTTCCCAGTCGTCCTGTTGATAGTTGCAGTATGTCCGGAGATACTGCTCCAGGATGGCATTGGCCCTTTCCGTTTCTCCATCTGTTCGAGGGTGGAAGGCTGTACTGAGGTTGCGTGATATCCCGGTTGCTTCCGTTACTCGTTTCCAAAAGTCTGAGGTAAACGGCGACCCTCTGTCTGATATAATACTGCTTGGCAGTCCATGGGGTCTGATTACGCGTCGGAGGAAGTGGTCTGCTAGGTCTTCGGGGTTCATGGTGCCATGGCAGGCGACGAAGTGTCCCAATTTCGTGAGGCAATCGATTATTACCCATAATGCGTCTTTTCCGTTGCTTGTTGACAGCGCGGTGATAAAGTCCATTGATATTGTGTCCCATGGCCGGTGTGGGAGTTCGAGTGGCTTTAGCAGTCCAAATGACATGTGTCGGATTGGCTTGATACAATGGCAGGTGTCACAGTGGTCGACGTATCTGTGGACGTACTTTCTTTGTCTTGGCCAGTTGAAATTTCGGCTAACGAGTTCCAGGGTTCTTGCTCGGCCCGGGTGTCCAGAAAGATCGCGCTAGGGCTATACGAGGAAAACAGCGGGTTGCTAATGTACGACGGCCTCATATGGATCCCTGACAATGACACGCTGCGACTTCGCATATTAAGAGACCACCATGATGCGCAAGTCACAGTCGCGGGTGGTCCTGTTCGCCTTTTTCCTCCGGATTTCTTGGATCTCTTTATCTGCAGTGCTTAGTGTCCGCATTTCGCTCAGGAGCCCTTTGTCTATTTCAAGGCTGATGATTTCTGTTGTATTGGCTTGAGTACTTTGGTGTGGTTATCGATTCGGGGTGCCTTGAAAGCTTCCTTGGGTAACAGGATTAGGCCGTGGTTCTGCCGATGTTTCATATCCCCTTCTCAGAGAGAGTCTCCTGACTCTCTAGACAGGATGTCCGGCTTGCCGGCCAATTTTCCGGGTCGGTATTTGATCATGAAGTCATAGTTGGCTAGTAGTTCGCCCCACCAGGCTTGCCGTAGGTTAAGGTCTTTCTTCGTTTTCCAATATTTGAGGATCTTGTGGGCCAGGAGAATGGTGATTTTGGGTCCCATTGTTTTACGATAAGTATCCCATTTTCGTAGTGCGTCTACGATCGCTAGTAGTTCCTTGTCGTGAATATCGTAGTTGCACTCTCGATCCTTGAGCTTTCTTGTGTACCGTATAAACCTGGATAAGAGTCCTACTATTGAAATTTGTTAGCGCCGCGCTTGGCAGTCTTGGCTACCCGTAGCGCGCGCCGCACTTACTCAGTATCAGATTCACTAGCGCAAAAATCCTGTGATATTGTCGGGTACACTATATACAGTTTCAGACCTCGTCTCTCCAACAGAATTCCACACCATCATCATTGTCTTCATCATCAGTGATACTAGGGAACAGCTCTTCAACAACATACTGCCTACGCACTCCTTCCAGTCTCTTACTTCTTCTTGCTAAACTTACTTGTTCAACAGGAAGTTTCCCCCTGCTTGTACCCACCGTCCGTGCCAAGAACGTGCCCGCAGAGAGTGCGCACACCAAACCCGCTGAATCTGCTGAGAGCACCACCGCCGAGCTGGTAGAGGGTGCGTCCGCCAAGCCTGCTTAGGGCACGTGTGCCGATCCTGTCGAGAGCGTGTCCACTGAACCTGCCGAGGGGGTGCCTATGAAGAATGTGCGCGCCGAGCCCACCGAGCCTGCTGAGATGCGCCCCGAGCCTGCTGAGGAAGAGTGGGCAGCTATGAGGGGTTTGACATCCATTAATTTAGTCAGATACAGAGGGCTAGGAAACCGGGAATTATTACCAGATTTGCCTCTGGACCTTTGAGACCCTCGCCCATGGCCCCTTGGACGCCCATGGCGGTTCCCTCTTATAGTTGTTTTTAATGGAGCATCACCATCACTATCATCACTGGGTGATTCCAGGAGCCCGGATCCGCTTGCAGTGATCGTGTGTGTTGAGAGTGGCAAGTCGACAGAGAGAAATTCGTCTTCATCGCTGGTGTCTGTCTCTGGATTGTCGCTGGTTCCCTCAGATGAGCTATCAACAGTGGGTGTACGTTCCCATTTCTTGAGTCTCTCCACTAATACGCTGGTGTCGAGCTCTTTGATTGAAATTTCGTTGTCGCAGGAACCATTAATGGGAAGAGCAATGCCCAGGTATTGAAAACTCCGGATAACAACATCGTGCTTCTCCCGGTTAATGATCTTCCAAGCCTCGCCCACACACTTTGTCATCATAACCCTCATCTTGCTTGCGACAGACTGCCAATCCTTCTTCCCTGCGGCAGGCATTGGCTGGCTCTCATCAAGATCAACTGTGTCGTCGATGACTTGCTTGAGAATATCTTTGAAAGGGCTGTTCACTGACACATCAAGGGGTTGAACAAGTCCTGTACAACCACCGGGAACCAGCGATGGCACAATTCCATGAGTGCGTAGCCAATCTTTGATTTCTTGTGTATTGTGAGACTTGAAAAGATCCATAACTAGGAGGGTGGGGCGGGTGCCGAGGATAGGGAGGAGCATAAATTCAAGCCAAAACATCGTGATCGCAGAGTTGACGTATCCTTTTGGATTGAATTTAACTACTACTCGAGGATCGAATAGTTTCACTTCTCATGTGCGAGGGGCGTAAGTGTTGTCCTCGGTACCACGAAAGATGATGAGAGGCATGACACGATCGATACCGTCGGCAAAAATCGTGAGCTGTATTGTTGCTTGCCGCTTATCCCACCCTGATCTCCGTGCACGAACCCACATAGTCTTACTCCCTTTGAATTCATAGGTCTTCCCTTCAAGATACTACCAAGAGAGCGGTATTTGGTCCATATTGAGAATATTCGAAAGAAGATAGCAACCGACTGCGATTACGGACTGCAACACTGTATCTTCCAAACCGTTCCGCAGCTGAGAGTTCCGCTGATTACAACAGAGGAAAGAAACGATCATTGTACAGTAATCCGTTGGTGTCTGCGGAGCTTTATTCGTGACAATAAGAATGGAAATCTCATTTTGAGCGAGGAATCGATTGAACCAGCCATTGGAAACTACAAATATTGTAGCACTGGTCGGGTAAAGTTGAAGAAATAATACCTTGGCCGTCCATTCGAACCATTTCTTCCGTACAGTCTTACCTTCCTTCCGACATTCAGCAAACGCTTGTACCACTGCCTTCTCAAGCTTAGGCCAACGTCCTCAAGATGGTCGGTGTCTTTTCTGCAATGGCTTCTTCAAAAGTAACGTCTCTTCCTCCTGCCGCCATCTGTGCAAATATCGTATATTCTTCAGGTTGTAATGTGTACACACCTCCTGGGCCTTCGGAGCTCGTGGACCACCTTCGCCATCATGTACCCTACCATATGTCGCATATGAAAGGACTCCCAATTTAAATTCCGTTGTAAACGCTTGTTTCTTGCGAGTGGGATGTGTAGTCGGAGGTGGAAACTTGCGCGCGAGGTCTGCGGTTGCCCGTCTCTTTGGGACGGTCTTCGGTTTTGGCTTACGAGGTGATAGAGGTGGAGGGACAACTAGCTTCCAAAGTTCATCATCGTCGTCTAAATCGTCGAAAGCTTCGCTGGTAGCTTCTTGAAGTGGCGGTGCAAGCACTAGAGCGGTGAATTGCAATATGGCTGTGTCAAGTGCGTTTGGTGTAGTGAAATCGGCTTCGCTGCGTTCCATTATTGCCTCCGTGATGCCTGTTGACTTGATTTCTGTGGGAATTTGTATAGACCTACATCTAACATTCTCACGATGCTGCTCAGACGCGCTGGGGAGCTTCAGCCTCCCAACCTCCAAATTGAGTGACGTTCTATTGCTGTGGGGGCGCTAACCCGAAGCGCACTAGCGCGCGCCAAGGCACGCTAAACCATTTTCAGAAGTAGGACTCTTATCCGGGTTTATACGGTAGTATGCAATGGGGTGCAAGATCCCTTTTTCGTCGGGTTGTGAGCAGATTGCTCCTATGGCGTAATCTGAGGTGTATGTTTCGATGGTAACAGGTCTTTGCGGACCGAAGTGTTGTAGTGTAGGTTCTGTGATCCATCAGCAAAAATTCGAAAAACAGCTCCTGTGCTCCCGTAGCTCCCGTAAACATCGCTAACTCCAGTAAGAGGAGAAGTTATATTTTGCTCCTGTAAGGATTTCTAAAAATAAAAGTGGTTTAATTTTAGCTGAAACCTCGAGAAATGTTAGTTCAAATTTATGTCTCACCTGTAAAAAAAAGCAATATACTTCAACTTTCAATTTTTTTGCTGATGTCATTGCTTTCTTGAGCGTCTCAAATGCCTCTTGTTGTTTATCACTCTATTCCCATCCTTTTTCCTTCCTTGTGAGGGAGGATAGGGGTGTCGTGATATTGCTGTAGTCTCTAATAAAGCGCCGGTAAAAGTTGGCAAAGCCAAGGAAGCTCTGGATTCCTTTGACGTTTGTTGGTTCCTTCCATTCGTTGATGGTCTGGATTTTTTCTTCGTCCATTCACAGTCTCTGTGGTGATATGACGTATCCCAAGTATTCTATTTCCGTTGTATGGATTTTGCACTTGGATGCTTTCAGCGTGAGCCCGGTTTCCTCAACTCGTCTCAAGATTGTCCAGTCGTGCCTTCGGTGGTCTTCCAGATTTTGCGAGAAGATGAGGATGTCGTCCAGATATGCCATACAGAAGATATCAAGGTATTCGTTCAGAATCTAATTTATCCATCGTTGGAATGACGGCGGTGCATTGATCAACCCAAAAGGCGTGATGCAGTACTTGTATAGTCAGTACCGGGTTGGGAAGGCTGTTTTCCATCTGTCTCCTGCTGTGATTCGGAGGTTGTAGTAGGCGTGTCGGATATCAAGTTTGGTGTAGATTGTGGCACTGGATAGTTGAACCAAGGACTCTCCGATTAATGGCAATGGTGTCAGGTCTTTGATTGTGATCTCATTCAGTTGTCGATAATCCACATATAGGCGTAGTCCCCCATCCTTCTTCTTAACAAAGTGTATTGGCGCCCCAGCGGGAGAGGTGGATGACCGGATCCATCCCAGCTTCTCATTGACTTCTAGGTATTCCTTAAGAGCCTTCATTTTTTCTTCGTTCAGGGGTTGCAGGGACTCGTACGGGGGCATCTTTCCTTCCTCCAGTGGAATGTGGTGGTCGTGAGTACGGTGAGGCGGAGGTGCTGTAGCTTCTTTTTCAGTGAATACTTTGAGGAACTTGTGATATTCCGGCGGAATTGGATTTTTGCTGGTCTTGGAGTTTTCCTTGATTTTGTTGATGTTGGTCTGGCATACTTCCCATGGGTCCGTTTCGCCTACCTCCCAACTTTCCGGTGTTTTCCTGTAGTATTGCTCCGTGGCCTTTTCCTCTGGGACTGTGTTCGCTCTTGGTGAGCTAGGTAAGCATTTTTCGGCGCAGTGGTCCGAGTGGAATTTCACAGTATGATTTTTCCACCCTATCACCAGGTCATGGAGCTTGAGCCATGGAAGTCCTAGGATGATTGGTGCATTTGCGATTGTGATGCAGTGTAGCCGGATGCCTTCCTCATGATGATTGATTGTGAGGTGGACTTGGGCGTCGTGGGTTAACGGCCCGCCGGTGACCTCACTCCCGTCCACAGTCAGGACCTGTCTTGGTGTCGCTTTTTGCTGCATTGGGATTCCGCTTGCTTCAGTGTAAGCCTTGTCGACAAAATTCTCGGATGCCCCGCTGTCCACTAGGGCGGTGGCGTTGTATTCGTTTCTGTCGGTTCCTACGATTCGTACTTTGATCATGATCTTTTCTTCGCGGTCATACCTGGTTGTTCGTATTCTGTAGGGTGGGTCTGGTTCTGCAACGGGTTTCTCCCTCAGGTGGCTGTTGCATAGGTCTATTTCCGAGGGCTGTCGTTTCCTGACGGTTCGGGTTCTTTCACTGCTTCATTGTTTATCGTGTCTTCTTCGTACGTGGCTTCTGCTGCCCAGTATGGCCTCATCCATGGGACTCGTGGTTTCTTGGGCTGGGGGCATTCCTTCGAAAAGTGCCCCTTTTTCCCGCAATTGTAGCATTCGTCCGTTTGTGGTCGTCAGGGAAACCGGTTCGTCGTTCTTGGTGCGAACTTGGATCGCGGGGTGGCGTCTAGGTCCATCAGGTCCCCCGGAGGTACTGACAGCGGTTCTTTCGTGTGGACATGGAAGCGCGCTTCTGGGCTAGCTGCAGGTCGTCAATTAATGACTTCAAGGTTGCATAGGTGGCTATCCGTTTTGATGGCCGCAGTGGCATAGTCCACCTGAACAGTGGCCGGTACTTCGATCATAACCAAGTGCCTTTTTACTTCTTGGTGTAATCCATCTCGAAATCGAGCGATGCATACGTTGTCCGCGTATGGGAGATCTGCTTTCATTCGCTGGAATTCCACCCAATAGGTTCCTGCTGTTCAGTTTCCCTGCTGGATTTTATGGAATTTCTCGAACGCTATTTCCTCGGTGTCTACTTGGCCAAAAGCATTGCTCATGTTGGTTTTCAGTTCTTCCCATGTTACCGTATTATCTCGCATAAGAGTCCTCCCTCTGAAATGGGTTTAGCGCGGTGTAATGCGCGCTAGTGCGCTTTTGGTTAGTGTGGGGGCAGCTATAGAACGTCACCTAATTAGGAGGTTGGGAGGTTGGAGCTTGTGAGGCCCGCTGGGCTAAGCTGCATCACAAGTCCTGAGCAGCTTTGCGAGTCCTTTACAAACAACCCAGAAAGATCAAGTCAATAGGAACCACAGAGTCAATAACTGAGAGCGACGGAGCCAATTTCAGTATGCCAACCACGCCTGACACAGTTGCATTGCAATTCACTGCTCTCATTCTTACACCTACAGTTCAAGAACCTACCACCAAAGCTTTCGACGAAGAAGAAGATAACAACAACCTTGATCCGGCTATCCGTCTACCTCTATCGCCCTGTAAACCGAAATCGAAACCTGGCCGAATGAGGCAGGCGACTGCAGACCTCTCGCACAAGTTTACTCCTGCGGCGACGCATCTCACCTGTGAGAAACGAGCGTTTACGACTGCATTCAAATAGGGGGTCCTTTCATATGCAATATATGGCAGGATAGAAGACAGCAAAGGTAGTTTACGAGCTCCAACGGCAATGGAGGTATGCAAGCGTTACAACCTAAAGCATACACGATATTTGCGCAGATGGTGGCCGGAGGAGGAGATGTTACTCTTGATGAAGCCTTCACAGAAGAGACACCAAACATCTCGCGGCCATTCATCAGGAAAAAAAATCTGCGTCCGGACATGCAGGCTGCGTCCAGACGCACCAGGTGCTCGGGAGGCTCTGGACGCACCCTGGCAGGGCACATACCGCTCCCAACGCGAAACGCACAGGCTATGTGAATTCGGACGCAGCTCGCCATGGCACCGAGCATTCGGACGCCGTATGCCAGGGCGCCGTGCATCCGGACACAGCTCGCCATGGCATCTGCTTACTGGACGGAGCGTGTCAGGGCATTTCTCTTCTGGACGCAGCCGTGTCAGGGCAAATGGCATCCGGACGACGCGTGTCGTAGCACCACGGTCACGCTGTCTGTCAAAGCACGGAACATCGTAGCAAATACTCTTGTCGCATTTGCAAACACGCAGTGGGTTCCAGGCATAGTGACTCAGTCCAGTTCTATTCATTCTATCTAATGTACATCTATATATGCTACTGCCACACTTCGCGCGGAAACAAAGGAAAGTTGGCAGATACGACACGACGCGTTGAGCACAACGTGATGAGCACAACGCGATGAGCACAACGCGATGAGCACAACGTGATTAGCACAACCCGATGAGCATGACGCGATGAGCACGACAACTATGAGGAGGATGGCGATGAGCACGCCGCTGGCGGCGAGGACGATAGCAGGTAGGACGTGGCGAGTATGATTGCAAGCTTTGTGACATGGTTAGTGCAGCTCTCAGAGTGACAGAGATACCGGGAAGTTGTACAATACACAGTGAGGAGTACGATGTCAATCAGGGTGCTGGCGGTGAGAACGATAGTGGGTAGGACGCGGCGAGTGTGGCAACGACTAGGACGCGGCGGGTATGGGAGCAAGTAAGACGCGACGATTATGTGGCGAGCTTTGTGACAAGGTTAAAGCAGCTCTCAGAGTGACAGAGACACCGGGAAGTTGTACAATACACAGTGAGGAGTACGACGTCAATGAGGGTGCCAGCGGCAAGGACGATAGCGAGTAGGAAGCGGTGCGTATGTCGCGGCGAGTACGATAGGAATAGACCGTGCCAAGCCACTACTAACGCTTGCGCTTTCGCAAGGTTCGGCTCGCTCATCACTCATAGATAGACCCCTTTTTTCTTCTCCTTTCACCTCGTCCTACTCGTCGACATTTTCCTAATTGACATCTTACTCGTTGTGCCTTTCTCGCTCATACTCGCCGCGTCTTACTCACTCTCATACTTGCTGCGTCCTACTCGCCCGCAATCGCCGCATGCTACCCCCTATCGTTCTCGACGCTGGCACCCTTATTGACATCGTACTCGTCACGTTGTATTGTACAACTTCCCGCTGTCTGTCACTCAGAGAGCTGTGCTAACCATGTCACAAAGCTCGCCATCATACTCACTGCGTCTTACTTGCAATCATACTCCCTGCGTCCTACTTGTTATCGTCCTTGCCGCCGGCACCCTCATTGACATCATACTCACCGCCTCTTACGCGCGCTCATACTCGCCGCGGCCTACTCGCTATCGTTCTTGCCGCCGGCACCCTCATTGACATCGTAGTCCTCACTGTGTATTCTACAACTTCCCGGTGTCTCTGTCACTCTGAGAGATGTGCTAACCATGTCACAAAGCTCGCCACATAATCGTCACGTTGTATTGTACAACTTCCCGCTGTCTGTCACTCTGAGAGGTGCGCTAACCTTGTCACAAAGCTTGCAATCATACTTGCCGCGTCCTACTTGCTATAGTCCTTGCCGCCGGCAGCGTGCTCATCGCCATCCTCCTCATAGTCGCCGTGCTCATCACGTCATGTTCATCTCGTCATGCTCATCACGTCGCACTCAACGCGTCGTGTCGTATTTGCCAACTTTCCTTTGTTTCCGCGCAAAGTGTGGTAGTGGCATATACAGATGTACATTAGATAGAATGAATTGAACTGGACTGAGTCACTATGCCTGGAACCCGCTGTGTGTTTGCGAATGCGACAAGAGTATTTTTTGTGATGTTCCGTGCCTTGACAGCCAGCGTGACCGCGGTGCGATGACACGCATCGTCCAGACGCCATTTGCCCTGACTCGGCTGCGTCCAGAAGGAAAATACCCTGACACGGCTGCGTCCAGAAGGAAAATGCCCTGACATGGCTGCATCCAGAAGGATAATGCCCTGACACGCTCCGTCCGGTAAGCAGATGCCGTGGCAAGTTGCATCCGGATGCACGGTGCCATGGCGAACTGCGTCCGAGTTAAGCAGGTTGCGTACGAAGTGTCCAGAGTGTCTAGTGTGTCCGGACGCTCAGGACGCAATTTTTTTCTTTCCTGATGCTTGGCCTAAGCTTGAGAAGGCCTTGGTGCAAGCATTTGCTGGTTGACGCGCGGAAGGCAAGTCTGTACAGAGAAAGTGGTTCGAACGAACAGCAAAGGCTCTATTTCTTCAAATTTATCCAGGCAGTCCTACAATATTTGTGGTTTCCAGTGGCTGGTTCAATCGATTCCTCTCTCGTAATGAGATCTCCATTCACGTTGTCACGAATAAAGCTCAGCAAACACCAATAGAATACTGCGCTATGATTGTTTCTTTTCTGTATTTCAATCGGCGGAACTCTCAGCTGCAGGATGGTATGGAAGAAACGGTATTGCAATCTGTAATCGCAGTCGGTTGCTATCTTCTTTCAAACATTCTCAACATGGATCAAACACCGCTGCCTTGGGAGTATCTTGAAGGGAAGACCTACGAATTTAAAGGGAGTAAGACAGTGTGGGTACGTACATGGAGATCAGGGTGGGATAAGTGGCAAGCAACAATACAGCTCACAATTTTTGCCAATGGTATCGATCGCGTTATGCCCCTCATCATCTTTCGCGGTACTGAGAACAACACTTCTGCCCCTCGAAGATGGTAAGAAAAACTATTCAACTCTCGTGTGGTAGTTAAATTCAATCCGAAAGGGTATGCCAACTCTGCGATTATGTTGTTTTGGCTTGAATTTATACTTCTCCCGGTTCTTGGCACCCGTGCCACCCTCCTAGTCATGGATCTTTTCAAGTCCCACAGCACACAAGAGATCAAAGATTGGCTACACACCCACGGAATTGTTCCATCACTGGTTCCCAGCGGTTGTACGGGGCTTGTTCAACCCCTCGATGTATCAGTAAACCGCCCTTTCAAAGATATTCTCAAGCAAGTCATCGACGACGCAGTTGATCTTTCTGAGAGGCAGACAACACCTGCAACAGGGAAAAAGGATTGGCAGTCAGCAGCAAGTAAGATGAGAGTTATGATGACAAAGTGCGTGGGCGATGCTAGGGAGATCTTTAACCGGAAAAACCGTGATGTTGTTATCCGGAGTTTTCGATGTCTGGGTATTGCTCTTCCGATTGAGGGTTCTTGTGACAACGAAATTTCAATCAAAGGGCTTGAAACCACCATGTTGGTTGTGACACTGGGGTTATCTCGAAACCGGAGTGTGGGGGTATCAAAAGGGTAATCAGGCTACTTTCGATAATTCACAACGGAATAATCTTAGATCTTGTGCGTGGGTTCGGTGGTAGTGCTGGTGAGGATGTTCGTCCTGATTTTTCTCTTCCTTCGGGTCGAGAAATCATCTCTTTTTATCGGCGAGCGCGCGAGTGAGAAGGGGTGATCCAGACCGCTCTTTCTCTCGAGGTATCTGCGTACCTTCGGAGAGAAGCGGGTGGGTCGGACGAGGTTTCCTCCGAGGTGTCTGCACCTCGAAAGGAACGTGGGTGGATTCATTGGTCATAGTCGGGGTGTAGATAAGATAGATGAAGTGCTCATGCACCGGAGCGGGGTTTGCATCAGTCCAGACTTCTTTCCCCGCACCGTGAGCGGGGTTCTCTCCCTCGGGAGCGAACCGGGTGTTGTCCCTCAGGATCTCCCTGTTCCGCTGAGGGTGACGCGGCCGTTCTCCCGCAGGAGCCGGACCGGCGTGGCCATCCTCCCGCAGGATTCTGGCTCGAGTGGCTATTTTCCCGCAGGAGTCTAGCCCGGTCTCTGATTCCCGTTCGTTTGCAATCTCCTCCATCCATCCAGAGTCCTTCGGCCTCGGCCTGACTCCGTTTCTTTCCTGGCCTAGACTCTCTGACTTTGCCACGGCCTCAGCCCCCTCGTCCTTAGCCCCTGGGTTTTTCTCTATCTAGCTACTTACTCGCGCCCAAACGTTCAGGTGTAACA
>Ga0307508_10003248_pt1 | contig 16614 bp, 13 predicted proteins | sample 9_EM_MG_FD_203089 | JGI IMG/M metagenome (GOLD analysis project Ga0307508, IMG submission 203089) | Populus trichocarpa ectomycorrhiza microbial communities from riparian zone in the Pacific Northwest, United States - 9_EM | ecosystem: Host-associated > Plants > Roots > Unclassified | place...
AGGTCTCTGATCAGCGAGAACAAGATTCGGTGGCACCGCCCGGCACCACCCGTCACGATCATGCAGGCCCTCGTAATGCGTAGGTCTCGGGTTCGAATCCCGAAGGCGGCTCTGTGGAAGCCTCAGGACTCACTCGCCGTGACCTGGGGCTTTTGCTTTTGGGTGAACGCTACTGCCCGTTCGGTGAACTGCCGGTCGTGGTGGTCGTGGGCTTGGGTGATGTGGGCGGTGAGGTCGAGGGCGGGCGGCTTGTCGATGGTGTCTTGGAGGCGCCGGAGGTGGTGGGGGTCGGGTGTGAGCCGCCACCGTTCCCATGCGGCGTGGAGTCGAGGAGATTGCCCGTTGCCTCGACCGCGGCGCCGCAGATGAGCAGTGCGACGGCCAGTGCGGTCAGTCCGACGGATGCGCGCCGTGTCCGGGACGCCGCGGAACGCGAGTCGATGTCCCTCATCACTCCACGAACTCCTGGGCGACGGGGATGTACTCGAAGCCCTTGGCTTCGGTGGGGATGTTCATCTGACCGGTCTTCGACGAGGCGATCAGGGTGTTGAGCAGAGCAGTGATCGCCGAGCTCAGCGCCGACTCGGTGTCCGTACCGTCGGCGATGAACAACGCCTTGGTCGCCACCTGCCGCAGCACGTCGCGCTGCGCGGCGCCGAAGCCGTAGGCGATCACGTGAGGGCGGCGCGGCCAGTTCCTGTCCACGAGCTTGCGGAAGGAGTCCCGCCAGTGCGCGTCGGTCGGACTGCCGTCGGTCAGGAAGAAGATCGCCGGCCGCAGCACGTCGAGGTGCTGCATCTTCAGGTTGCTGACGTCCTGTTCGATGCACTCCCGCACCCGGTCGAAGGTCTTGCCGTACTCCGTGCGCCCGCCGCAGATCACCTCGGGCATGGCCGGCACCTGCTCCATGTCCGACATCGGAATCACCACGTGCACATCGGTGGAGAAGGCGACCACGCTGACTCGGGCGAACTCCGAGACGCGGGGATTGGTCGCCAGGTTGTAGTGCAGACGGGCAAGGGTCGCGTTGAGCACCGCCTCGTGCTCCTTCATCGACGAGGACGCGTCGATCACTACGTAGGTGGGCAGGCAAAGTGGCATGGTGCACCTCTGAGCTAGTGGTTGGAAGCGATGACGAACAGCACGATCACGGCCAGGACGAGTACGAGAATCCAGCCGGCGTGAGAGTTGGGCTCAGGCGTCTTCACGGTGGGCGTCGGCTCGGGGGCCGGCACGGGGGGCTGCGGGACCGGGGGCTGCACGGGCAACGGTGGCAGCTCCGTGCGCGCCGGACGTGGCACGGTCCTGAGATAGGGACCGCCGTCCAGCGCCTGGCTCAGCTGAGCGGCCGAGGGCCGTTGCTCGCGGTCGGTCGCGATCAGCATGTCGAGCAGTACTTCGGAGACGGCGGGCTGGTTCTGCCAGCGGCACGCGGCGACGGTGTGGAAGGCGTGCGCGTCCCGTTGGCCCGTCAGACACTTGGCGACGAGCAGTCCGATCCGGTAGCGGTCGGTGTACTTGTCCGCGTCGGTGCCCGGCGGTGTGAGCGGGTCGGCCCAGTTCGGCTGGTGGACGTCCGGCATCTTCTTCGGCTGACAGCCGTCGACGTCGATGAGGTAGACGGAATGCCGATCCGGGCTCCAGAAGGCGTTGGAGAACGACCAGTCCGAGTAGACCAGGCCCAGGCTCTCCAGGATCCCGGCGAGCTCCGTCAGTCGGCGACAGGCGGCCAGCCTGCCCGCGAAGCCGGGGGTCGGCAGTCCGACACCCCGGATCGACTCGTCGGACTTGGCCAGCCAGTCGATCTCCACGAAGCGGTGCTCGCTGAACGCGCCGCGCCGCAGCTCGGAACGGTACTGCCCGGGTGCCATCGGGATCACACAGCCGACGACCGGGTTGCCGGGCTCGTGGATCCGGGCCGCTGGCCAGCAGGTCCCGGCATACAGGGCCGTACGATCCGCCTCGGACAGCGTGTCCGGAGCCGAGATCAGCAGGTCGAGCTGGTGGGCGTCCTCCGGGTGCTGGCCGGGCCGGTAGAGCTTGGCCAGCCAGCCCGGATGGTTCGTCAGTGGTGTTACGGCGATGGCCTGGCCGTTGTGTTCGGAGATCGGCGCGGCCAAGGGGCCGAGGTCGCTGAGGCTCACGGTCCGTGGCAACGCCCAGTCCCGCGGATCGGCCGCCGGGACGTCGCCGTCGCCGACCTTGTCATCGGCGCCGTCGATGAGAGGGGGTTCCGTCATGCCCGGCCACCGTTCCACGTCACTACGGCGGTACGGTCGTCGAGGCACTGCGGTGCGTCGAAGCCGACGTCGGCGGTGAACCGGGTGGCCGGCACCGGTGAGCGCCAGGCGTTCGCGAAGTACTCGTTGACGTTGCCCGCCGGGTCCGCCCACGCGTCGCCGATCCCGTCCGTGACCAGGGCGAGGGCGGCGCCGGGAGCCAGTGTGACGTAGCGGTCCCTGGCCAGTTGCGGGGTGTCCGGCAGTTGCCCGGCGACCTCGTTCGAGACCACCGCGGCCGTGCGGTCCTTGACATCGCCGGCGGAGACCTGCCACAGCGGGACGTGCGGATCGAGGGTCCAGGCAGAACTGTCGCCGAGCCACGAGATCCAGGCCTCCGCGACACCGTTCGCGTCCGGCTCGGCGAGCACGGCGGTGATCAGTACGGTGGCCACGTGCGAGGTGGCGACGCCGCGTCCGGCCGCGTGCGCGGCGACCGATTCCGCGATCCGCCCGTACAGCTCCTTGACGTCGAGGCCGCCGAAGCCCACTGTCTCGATCTGCTCGCGCAGCAGGGTGACGGCCTGGCTGGAGGCCATGGTGGCCCCGGCATCGGACCAGGCCGCGCTGGACAGGCCGTCGGCCACGGCCACGATCGCGTACCGGCTGTCCCGGCTCCGCCCGATCCGGTAGGAGTCCTGCCGCGGATCGGCGGGCTGGCCGCAGCGGTGGCCGGGCCCGATGACGGAGGCCGCGCGGATGGCGAAGGCACCGACCGCGGCCTCGTCGGCGGCGATCCCGTTCTGTACCGTGCGCTCCGGCAGCAGCCAGGGATAGCCCTGGGCACGGGCGCCGTCGCCGAAGCGGGGAACGCTCAGATCGGTCGGCCGCTCGCGCAGGAACGGCCGGGGCTTCGGGGGCTGGGGCTGCGGCGCCGCCGGTCCGGCGCCGTAGCGGCAGACCGGAACCGTCGTAGGGGACTGGGGTTCCCGCGCGAGCCGGTCCCGCTGCCGGGCGAGCGTCGCGGCGGACTCGGACCCCAGTACGACCGCCGCGCCGATCACCCCGACTGCGGCGAGAGCGAACATGTCCACCAGCGGGCCGTACCGCCGATGCGGTGTGCTGACCTCGATGAAGGCCCCGATGACGACGGCCACGAACAGCACCGCCCGCCACCGTCCACCCGTGAGACTGTCGTCCCGGCTCACGACTGCTCCCCGGAATCGCGGGACTTCGGCCCGGAGGCGAAGTGCTGCGTGCCGTACTGCACCGCGAACACCTCGCCCGAATGGGTGGCTGAATTGACCTGGATCACGATGTCCGGCCTTTCCGGTGTGCGGAGCGAGGCCAGGGCCCCGACGTCCTGGGCGAGATCCGGGTTCCGGTCGAGCAGCTGCGACAGGGCTTCGGTCCAGTAGTCCACGGCCCCGGCGTCGACCGCTCCCCTCGCGGCGGTCGACTGACGGTTCAGCGCGACGGACAGCTCGTCGCGGCGGCTGCCGCGAGCCCGTGCGAGGACGCGGCTCATCAGCGCCCTCGCCTCCTGCCAGAGATCGGTGCCCATCGCGGAGACCAGAGCGGTGGCGCCGCTCGCGGCCAGCTCGGCGAGTTCCTCGTTCATCGGCGTGTATCAACCCCGGTCGTTGTAGCGGATGTTCTGGACGCCTCGGTTCAGGGCGAAGGCCGTGCCGTTTCCCGTGGCCTGGACGAGCTGCTCCACGGCCTGCGGCTCGGGTTCGGCAGGCGGCCGGCCGGAACCGGAGTCCGGGACGGAGTCGACGCGTGGCCCGATGGGGCTGCCCGGGTACCAGAGCCAGGCCCGCGCGGCGTACTTCTTGACCCGGACGTCGGCCGCGGTGAAGGCGTCGGCCTCCAGCCCCTCGTGGCCGTGCCCGACCGTGTCCTCGTGGACGTGGTCCGAAAGGATCGCGGCCAGCGGGGTACCGCTGGTGCCGGCCAGGGCCGCGGCCCGCAGCGGGGCCGAGTCGAGCAGCCGGGCCAGCGCCTCGAAGGGGGCTCCGGAGACCGTGCCGTCCGGATCGAGCAGGATCTCCCCCGCGTGCACCGCGGCCCGCACCCGCAGCAGGGTGTCCGCGCCGGCCTGCCGGTTGTGCTCACGGATCCGTGAACCCAGCTCCGGGAGCAGCGGGGACAGCAGTGCGGCCTTGGGCAGGGCGGCCGGGGCGACCAGTTGGCAGCCGTCGCCGGTGTCGACGTACACGAAGTCCCGCACGTCCAGATCCGACATGCCCAGGGCGTCGGACAGCGCGGAACGCAGAACTCTGCGGATCTCCTGGAGCCGCTGCTCGCCGCGGCCCGCGGAGTCCGCGATGTCACACGCCAGCAGGGCTCGGTATTCGTACCTCGGATTCACTGTTCCTCCGCGATCGCGACAGGCGCGGGCAGTTCGACGACCGGTTCGCCGTCGTCCGGGATCTCCGGTGTCGGCAAGATGATTGACGAGACCGTAGAGGAGGGGTCCCCGGGTAGAACGGCTACTAATACGGCTTGTGCGGCTTCGGCGGCACGAGAAAGAGAGGTGGCCGATGAGCAACACACGTGGGCGCGGGGCCTACTGGCCGTCGGGCGGGCTGCTCGGGCGGGTCGACGAGGCCGACCGCGGAATCCTCATGGGACTCGGTCACGGCGTGGCCTACCCGGCCGGCCAGATCACCATCCGCGAGGCCGACACGTCGGACTTCGCGCTGCTGCTGCTCGGCGGCATGGTGAAGGTCACCGCGCAGGCGCTGGACGGCCGCGAGGCGCTGCTGGCCGTGCGGATGGCCGGGGACATGGTCGGGGAGTTCGCCGGGATCGACGGCCAGCCGCGCGTCGGTACCGTGACCGCCTGCGGCAGGGTGCTGGCCCGCTACATACTCCGGTCCGAACTGCTGGAGTGCACCAGAGAGCACCCCACCATAGGACTCGCGCTCAGCGCGAGCGTGGTGTCCAAGCTGCGTACGGCGACCGGCCGGATCGTCGACTTCACCGGCTGCGATGTGCTCGGACGGCTGGCCAGGATCCTGCACCATCTGGCCGTCACCTACGGGCGTCCCGGCCGGAACGAAGCCCAACTCCCGCTGTCACAGCCGGAGATGGCCACCCTGGTCGGTGCGGCCGAGTCGTCGGTCCACAAGGCCCTGCGGGCTCTGCGGGAATCGGGCGCGGTCGTGACCGGCTACCGCAGGATCACGATCCTCGACCTGGACCACCTCGCCCGGATCGCCGTCGCGGCCGGGACCGACGGATCGCCGGCGATCTCGCCGAACACGTAAAAACGCCGGGTTCGCGCGACGGGCCGGCACCACCATGGCCAGGCGCCGCGACCCGGGCGTGGGAGAGGACGGGGGAAGCAGATGTCAGAGAACAACGGTGCTCCGGAGGGCGCCAGGTGGATCCGGACCGGAGACGTGTCCGGAATCCTGGTCGTGGGCGACGGCAACACCGTGAACAACACGTACACGGAGCCGGTGCCGGACCCGGTCAAGCGCCCGTCGATCTCCCACCTGCCACGGCCCGCCGACGAGCCGCTGATCGGGCGAGCGCGGGATGTGCGCGTTCTGCAAGAGGCGGTCGAGGCAGGTCAGTTGGTGCAGATCTGGGGCGCGTCCGGGGTCGGCAAGAGCGCGTTGCTGCGCCACCTCGCGTGCACGACGGCGCCCGGGCCCGATGGCGTGGCCCATGTCGAGGCCGGCGGACGTACGGCCGACGACATCGCGCAGGCGATCTTCGACATCAGCTTCGTCGCGCCGAACTACAAGCCGTCGCCGGAGGTGCTGAAGGAGCATCTGAAGACCCTGCGGCTGCGGATCTACCTGGACGACGTGGGGCTCGACGAGAAGGACCTGCGCCGGCTCTTCGACATGGCCGAGCGGTCCACGTTCGTCTTCACCTCGAAGCAGCGGTCCGCGGTCGACGGGGTGCACGCGATCCGACTCGGAGGACTGGCGGCCCCGGCGGCGGCGGAACTGGTGGCGGCGCTGCTCTCCCGCGCGCTGCGGCCCGACGAGGTGCCGGTCGTGGGCGCGCTGTGCGACGCGGTGGACGGCAACCTGCTCCGGCTGCGGCACATCGCCCTGTCGGCCCGGACCGGCAAGGGCCTGCCGGGCATCGCCGACCTTCCCGAACTGCTTCCCGCGCTGCTGAACAAGCTCCAGCCGCCGGAGCGCGACCTGCTGTTCCTGCTCGGTTCGCTGTCCGGCGCCGAGTTGGCCGCCCGCCATCTCGATGATCTGCTCGGCCGGCCGGACACCGGCGCGCTCGCCGACGCTCTGGTGCGACACGGCCTGCTGGTCTCCTCGGAGACCGGCTACGGCTGTCCGCCGGATGTCGCCGCGTGCGTGCTGGACATGCGGAAGACGGAGTTCCCCGCCGATCAGCTCTGCCGGGCGTTCACCGTGTGGGTCGAGGCGAGGGACACCACCGCGGACGACGTCGCGGCGCACTTCCAGGCCCTGGACGTCGCGGTGCTGCGAGCGGAGCGGACCGGACACGCGCGGCTCGGCGCGGCGCTGGCCCGTGCCGCCTCGCCGAAGCTGGCGCTGTCCCGGCAGTTCGACGCGTGGGGCAGCCTGCTCGGAGTCGGCTGGGCGGCGGCGAGGAGCGCGGGGGACAAGGAGGGGGAGGCGTTCTTCCTGAACGAGGCCCGCACCCGCCGCAGGGCGATCGGCCGGGCCGCGCAGACGACGGCCCTGGCACTCGAGGCGGGGGTGCTGTGGCATGAACTCACCGCCCTGCACGCGCAGTCGGCGGCTTCGACGGCTTCGGCGGCCCACCAGGTCGCCAACGCGGCGTCGGCCGCCGGTGCCTCGACGGCCCATCAGGTGGCCAACGCGGCGGTGACCGGCACATCGCCGGTCACCCCGGTCACCCCGTTCACCTCGCCGCCCGGCGTGGTCCATACGCCGCCACTCGCCCATCCGCCCGTCGCCCCCTTCGACCCTTCGGCTTCCGCCCATGTGCCGAGGACGGTGGTCGACCTGTCCCAGGCCTCCACACAGACGCAGGCCGCCGCACCCGTGACCAGCGCACACCCGGCCCCGCAGATACCCCAGCGGATCGACCTCTCGGGGTCGCACTCTCCCGTTGTCCACCCGACGCCCGCGGCGAGCACAGGCCATCCGGTACTCACCGCCGGTACGGCGACGGTCAAGGGCGGAGTGTCGGCACTCGCGCTCGCCTGCGCGATCGGCGCCGTGGCCGTGCTGGGCGTGGGCGCCGCGGTCTACGCGAACGACCGGCCGGACTCGTCACCGGTCGTCGTGTCGAGCCCCGTCAGTACGCCCGACCTGCCCGACCTGCCCGACCCGAGCGACGACACCGACACCGACACCGACACCGCGCCCGACCTGAGCGAGGACACCGCGCCCAGTGTCGATCCCGTGTGCGCGTCGGTGCTCCCGCAGCTGACATCGCAGTCCCAGCAGTACGACACCGACGCCGATGCCGTGGACGCGGCGTACGACTCGTACAACAGTGATGTGGACGCCTACAACTCGGGCGCGACATCCACCCTTCCCGACGAAAGCACGGTCGTCTCGACCAGCCAGACCGTCGCCGGCGACCTGAACGCCATCGCGTCCACGTTGCAACAGGCCATATCGGAGGCTCAGGACAGCTCCGTGGCAGCGGATCTCACCAGCATGCTGACCGCCGTTCAGCAGATGGCGAGTCAGTACGAGGCAATCCAACCCGGTGCTGTGGAAGGCAGCTCGATCCACACATCGAGTGAGAGCGCGGCGATGGGATCCGCCATCGACAGCCTGCTGACCGACTGCGGTGCCTGACCTACCCCCGAAGAAAGACCCCCGAGAAAGGCAGCCCATGCCCGAGGAATCCACCCACGGAGACATCCACACCGGGGACGTCTCCGGCACCGTCGTCATAGGGAACAACAACCAGGTGACGAACACGACGCCTCCCGCCGAGCAGCCGGGGCAGCCGCAGCAGCCGGGGCAGCCGCAGCCCGGGCAACCCCGGCAGCACAGCTCGGCGCAGGACCAGGCAGCCGCCTTCTCCGTCCAGGACGGCACCATGAACGTCACCTACAACGCCGTACCCGATCCACTCAGTCCCCGCCGACCAGCAACTCCAGATCCTGAGCACTGAGCGTCGCCGTCTTCAGCAGTTCCCTGATCAGGTTGACGCTGAGCGTCGAGCCGACCGGTTCGCCGACCTCGTCGCGCAGCAGTCCGCGCACGCCCCGGCGGTGCAGCCGTTCGCGCACGTCCTCGACCGTGTTCGCGACCGACTTGTAGGTCCAGGACTTGGTCGCGTAACGGGAGGCGTTGACCAGACGGGCCGTGTCCTCCCAGGCCAGCGGGAGCGGGAAGGCGTCGTGGCCCTCCAGGTAGCGCCGGGCCAGCGCGGTGAGCACCAGCCGCTCCTGCGGGGCGAGTTCGTAGACCGTCTCGGGATCCACCGTCTCCGCACCGCTCGTGGAGCGGGGGTTCCGGTCGTCCTCGTCCACGACGCGGACCTCCACCAGGTGGGAACGCCGCTTGGACGAGTTGATCACCAGCGGGGTGTACCCGGACTCGATGATCCGCTTGTGGCCGGTGAGCATCAGCACGCCGTCGGGCAGTTCGATCGGCAGATTGCCGGTGTTGACCAGCCACCAGTCGCCCTCCGTGGCCGTGCAGGTGAACACACCGTGCCGACGGCTGACGGTCGGGTCGTCGACACCGACCGGCACATGCACGTCCTCTCTGTCGCGCCCGAACAGCAGCGTGTAGCGGCGCGGCGGCACGGCGTACCCGCCCTCCGGACCCAGGACGAAGATCGTCCCCGGCGGCGCCGAGGGCACCCTGTCGGAGGGACTGCCCGGCGGCAGCATCTGGGGTGGGAAGTTTCCGTATGCCATATCACATACCTCCGGCTCGGGTCGCGTCAGTGTATGAGCGCACCACGAGGACCGGTCCTCCCCCGGAGGTGTGCCGGGGAGGGCGCGCTCGCCGCCAACTCGTTTTGCCTCGCCCCTACTTGCTCGATAGCCTGCCCGCCTTGATCGCGCGCGGGCGGGGAACTGCTGATGATGGATGGCACGATCGCCGACCCGCTCGGCGCGGACGATCCGCAGGAGATCGGCAGCTTCAACATCATCGGCCTGCTCGGTATCGGTGGCATGGGCGAGGTCTACCTCGGGGCGTCCGACAAGGGCTACGCCGCCGTCAAGAGGGTCCGGCCACGACTGGTCGCCGGCGAGCGCTTCGAACGCGAGGTCGGCATCCTCTACCGGGTGCCGGCCGGGGTCGCGCCGCGGGTGCTGGCGAGCGACAGCACCGCGGAACGCCCCTGGTTCGCCACCGAGTACGTGCCCGGACTCACCGTGGACGAGGCGGTACGGCTGCGCGGCCCGCTGCCCGCCGAGGCACTGTGGCTGCTGCTGGCCGAGGCGGCCACTCACCTGTCGGCCGTGCACGCGTCGGAGATCGTGCACCGTGACGTCAAGCCCGGCAACGTCATGCTGACGCGGGACGGCGTGAAGCTGATCGACTTCGGCATCGCGCGCGCCGCGGACCAGGCGAGGCTCACCAGGAGCGGTGGCAGCTACGGCACGCAAGGGTTCTCGGCACCGGAACAGCAGGCCGGGGACGAGGACGTGGACGCGCCCGCGGACATCTACTCGCTCGGGGCGCTCGTGCTCTACGCGGCTTCGGGCCGCACACCCGGTGTCGTCCCCGACGTCGAGCCGCTGCGTGCCGTGGACCCCGACCTCGCCGTCGTCGTCGGGTCCTGTCTCGCGACCGCCCCCGGAGCCCGCCCCACCGCCGACGAGGTGGCGGAGGCGGCCCGCGCACATCTGCCTGTTCCTGCTCCCTCCTGGCCTTCCGAGGTCATGTCACGCATCGCCTCGCGGCGCACCTTCGCCGCGACGCCGGTCAGCAAGCTGGAGACCGTCCCGCCGCCGGACCTCCCGGACCCGGACGCGGATCCCACGCCCACGCCCGAGACCGAGCCGCCGTCCGCCGCGTCACCCCGCCTCCCACGCAAACGCCTGCTCCTGCTCCTGGCCGCCGCGGTGATCGCCCTCGGTGCCGTCGCGGCGTTCGTCCTCGTCCCGTCCATGTCCCGGCACAACGGCTCCGCCCATCCGTCCGACGGCGCGTCGGTCGGTGTCGAGCCCGTGGCCGGGGCCGGGGCGACACGGGCGTCCTCCGCGAGCCCGAGCCGTTCGGCCTCGCCCACCGCGGAGTCCGGGCGCCCGACCTCGGGCGCCCCGGCCGGCACGGACACGGCCGCCTCGCCGAGCGTGTCCAGCGGGCGTTCGCCCTCCGGCCCCGCCGCGACCACCGGGTCCTCGGCGGCCGACACCCGCGTCACCTCGTCGTCGATCAGCGGTGTCAACGGCGGCGACGACCCGCAGCAGGTCGAGGGATCCGAGGCGGACACCACCTGGGTCGGCGACAACGCCGCCTGCTCCGCCTGGCTGGACGACAACGGCAACGGCGAACTCGCGGGCGTGCTCAACACCTCCCTGACTCAGACCTGCCACGCCGAGCTCCACCGCAGCGACGGCATCGCGTACACGTTCCATGCCTCCTGGGGCGCCGCCAAGACCAACTTCATCCCGGGCGTCGGTCACACGATGTGGATCTGCGTCTGGAACGCGGACGACCGCTCCGACGAGCAGTGCTCCCCCCGTTTCGGCATGAACGGCCACACCCCCGTCAGGCAGTGAGGCATTCCCGGCTCCCCCTCCACCCCGCCCCCACATTCCCGTACTCGAGACGTCCTTACCGTTAACGGCTAGCATCGCGCCGGTCGGTGACGGTCAGAACGCGGTGGGGACGAGGTGGGGACATGGGCGCGCCGAGGATCGCCGTCGCCGTGGTGACGATGGGGAACCGGCCCGACGAAGTCGACGCGCTGCTGCGGTCCGTGGCCAAGCAGGACCTCGCCCCCGACCGGATCGTGATCGTCGGCAACGGCTGCCGGCTGCCCGAGTTCGCCGAGCGGCTCTCCCTGCCCGGCGAGGTCACCACCGTCGACGTCGAGGAGAACCTCGGCTGCCCCGGCGGCCGCAACATCGCACTGGCCCGCCTCAGGGAGTTCGGCGACACCGACGTCGTGGTCGAACTCGACGACGACGGACTCCTCGTCGACGCCGATGTACTGCGCCGCGTACGGGAGTTGTTCGCCGACGACGACCGCCTCGGCATCGTCGGCTTCCGCATCGCCGACGAGCACGGCGAGACCCAGCAGCGGCATGTGCCCCGGATCGGGGCGTCCGACCCGTTGCGCGGCGGCTACGTCACAGGATTCCTGGGCGGCGGGCACGCCTTCCGCATGGCCATGCTCGCCGAGACCGGGGACTGGCCCGCCGAGTTCTTCTTCGCCCACGAGGAGATCGACCTGGCCTGGCGGGCCGCCGACCGGGGCTGGCACATCCTGTACGCGCCCGAACTGCTGCTCCAGCACCCGAAGACCTCGCCCGCCCGGCACGCCATCTACTACCGGGTCAACGCCCGCAACCGCGTCTGGCTGGCGCGCCGTCGGCTGCCCCTGCTCCTCATCCCCGTCCACCTGGGCATATGGACGGTGCTCACCGTCCTGCGGAACCGGTCGGCGAGCGGGCTGCGCGCCTGGTTCGGCGGGTTCGTGGAGGGCGTACGGGAGCCGGCCGGCGAGCGGCGGCCGATGCGCTGGCGGACGGTGTGGCGGCTCACGCGGCTGGGGCGGCCACCCGTCATCTGACGCAGGGACGAGGGCCCCGGTCGTTCACCTCCGCCGACCGGAACCCTCTCGCGTCCCACGGATCCGGCCACGACGGCGACACTCCCCCGAGTTGCGCGTCGTACGCGCGCGCCCTCGGGCCAGATCCGATGTAGTGATCACATCAGGCCGCGCCAACAAATCGCTAACATGTGGCCAACGCATCTACGTTTTGTTGCTCGCCGATTGGCGTGAAGTCGACGGGCGACGGTGTGGAACCGACGGCGGAACCGTGGGACGGTAGCGGATTCCGGCAACGGTCGGCGTCGGATGGCTGGCGGGAAACCGCCGTTGCGAGGGCGGAAATCCGCCAGAAGTGGGCGGCGTGATGGAGCGCGGATCGCAGTCGGGGCTGCGGTTCGGACTGCTCGGGACGCCGATTCTGTACGACGGTCAGGGCGGCGCCGGTGGCGCGCGGGCCGTCGGCAGCCGCAAGCTGCGGATCCTGCTGGCCGCGCTGCTCCTCGAAGCCGGGCGGGTCGTCTCCGCCGAGTCGCTCAAGGACGCCCTGTGGGGGAGTGCCCCGCCGGCCTCCGCGCAGGCCTCGCTGCACAACCACGTCTCCCGGCTGCGGCGGCTGCTCGACGACCCCGAACGGCTGCGGGCCGTCGCCCCCGGCTATCTGCTGCGCGTGGCGCCGGGCGAGCTGGACGTCCAGGTCTTCGAGGCCCGGGTCGCCGAGGCCCGTACCGCGCACGCCGACGGCGACTGGTCTCACACCGTCCGCGCGTGCGAGGCGGCCCTCGCGCTGTGGCGGGGCGCGCCGCTCGGCGGGGTCCCCTCCGAACTCGCCGGGTACGCGCTGGTGCAGCGGCTGGAGGAGGCGCGACTGCTCCTGTTGGAGTGGCGCTACGACGCCGGGCTCGCCGTGTCCGACACCCGCCCGGACGCCCTGGTCCCGGAGCTGTCCGCGCTGGCCGCCGAACACCCCCTGCGCGAGTCCTACCACCGCCAGTTGATGCTCGCCCTCCACCGCACCGGCCGCCAGGCCGAGGCCCTCGCCGTCCACCGCGACCTCCGCACCCGCCTCGTCGAGGAACTCGGCGTGGAACCGGGGCCGGGGGTGCGGGCGGCGCATGCGGAGGTGTTGCGTGGGGGCGGGGGATCGGGCAGGGGCTTCGACACGACGGCTTCCTACGGCGGTGACGTGGAGGCACAGGGCGTCGACGAGGCGCGTGACGTCGACGAGGCGCGTGAGGCGAGCCGGACCACCGCCCCCTCCGCACTCCCCGCCGACGCTACGCGCGCAGATCCCGAGCCCACCGCCGACTCGGCGCCCGGTGCTGCCCCGTCGCCGTACGGGGAAATCCAGTCGCCGCCCCCTCCCGCCCAACTCCCCCCACCCCCGGGCCACTTCACCGGCCGCACCACCACCCGCGACGACCTCCGCCGACTCCTCGCCGCCGTCGGCCACCCCTCCGTCGCCGTCATCAGCGGCATGGCCGGTGTCGGCAAGAGCGCGCTCGCGCTGCATGTCGCCCATGGGATGCGGGATCGTTTCCCCGACGGGCAGCTCTACGTCCATCTACAGGGCGCGAGCCCGGGGACGGCCCCCCTCACCTCCTCCCAGGCGCTCACCGCACTGCTCCGTGACCTCGGCGCCGACCCGCGCACCATCCCCGAACACCCGGACGCGGCGGCCGCGTTGCTGCGCTCGCTCCTCGCCCCCACCCGCACGCTCATGGTCCTGGACGACGCCGCGAGCGCCGCGCAGGTACGGCCGTTGCTGCCGGCCGGCGGCGGCTGCGCGGTGATCGTCACGAGCCGCTCGCCCCTCACCGCCCTCGACGACGCCCACCGCTTCCCGCTCACCCCGCTCTCGGCCGAGGAGAGCGCCGAGCTGCTGCGCGCGATCTCGGGCCGGGACGACCGGGACACCGCCCCCGGCACAGCCGCCCCCGCCCCCATAGACGCCACCCACCCCCTCATAGAACTCACCGGCCGCCTCCCCCTGGCCCTGCGCGTCGTCGCCGCCCGCCTGGCCGCCCGCCACGCCCTCACCCCCGACGTCCTCGCCGACCAACTGGCCGCCACCGAGGACCGGTTGCGCCACCTGGAGTACGACGACCTGTCCGTCCGCCGCTCGCTCGCCGTCGCCCACGACGCGCTCGCCGCCTCCGGCCGCCGGTCCGACCGCGACGCCGCCCTCGCCCTGCGCCGCATCGGCGCCCTGGACCTGCCCGCCTACGGCGTCCCCCTCGTCGCCCGCCTCCTCGGCACCGACGAGACCCGCGCCGAGGACGCCCTCGACCGCCTCGTCGACGTGGCCCTGCTGGAGGAGACGGCGTACGGCCGCTACGCCCCGCACGGCCTGGTCCGCGACTTCGCCCGCGAACTGGCGGGCACCCGGCACGCCCCCGACATCGCCCGCACCGCCCTGCGCTGGTACGCGGCCGTCGCCGAACGCGCCCTCACCGCGATCGTCGAACCCGGCCTCGACCTGGACGACCGCCGCCGCCCGACCGCCGCGCAGCCGCCGGAGCACGCGGCGCACGTGCTGACCGTCCCGCCGTTCCCGTCCCCGGAGAAGGCCTTCGCCTGGGGCGCGTCGGAACTGGAGAACATCGCCGCCCTGGTCGAACGGCACACGGACACCCCCGACGAGCGCGCCGCCGCCCATGTCTCCACCCTCCTGCGCCTGCTCTCCCCGCTCCTCCAGCGCAGCGGCCGGGTCGCCGAGACGGAGGTCCTCGGCCGGACCGCCCTCGCGGTGGCACGACGGCTCGGCGACGAGGCGGCCGAGGCGTGCGCCCTGGGCGACCTCGCCGGCCTGCACTTCCTGACCGGCCGGCACGGCGACGCCCTGGCCCTCAACGACCGGGCCCTGACGATCTGGCGGCGGCTCGGCGCGCTCTCCTGGACCCGCCGCTGTCTCAACAACCGGGGCCTGCTGCTCGAAGGACTGGGCCGCTACGCCGAGTCGGGCGAGGCACTGCGCCAGAGCCTCGCCCACGCACGGCGGTTGAACGACCCCTACGGCGAGGCCGTGGCCCACAGCAACCTCGGCAACCTGTACGAGCACACCGACCCGCGCGCCGCCATCGAGCAGCACCGGCGCTCGCTGGCCATCGGCGAGGAGGTCGGCAGCGTGGTCGTCCAGCACTCGGCGCACTGCAACATCGGCTACGCCCACCTCACGCTCGGCGAACCGGCCGCCGCCCTGGCGCACTTCGAGGAGAGCCTGCGCATCCTCGGCAGCCCCGGCGACTGGCACGGCGAGTCGCAGACCCGCCTCGGTCTGGTCCGCGCCCTGCGCCTGACCGGCCAAGGTGAGCGCGCCGCCGCCGAGTGCGCGGAGCTGCTGCGCCGCGCGGACGCCCGCGCCGACCGCTACACCGGCGCCCTCGCCCGCCACCAGCACGGACTCCTGCTGCGCGAGCGGGGGAGGACCGAGGAGGCGTACGCGCTGTGGCGGGTGGCTCTCGACGCGCTGGACGGGACGGACGAGAAGACCGTCGTGGCCGAGCTCCGGGAGCTGCTGGACGACGCGCGCTGATCACTTCGCGTCGGCATAGCACTCCACCACCGCCGTCGTGAACGGGAACCGCACCGGTGTCTCCCCGAACGTCAGCCGCCCGGCCAGGTCGGAGGCCTCCCGGATCGCCGCCACGACCGCCTCGGTCTCCTCCTCGGGGCAGTGCACGATGACCTCGTCGTGCTGGAAGAAGACCAGTTCGGCCGCCATTCGCGCACAGGCCTGCCGTAGCCCGGCGAGCAGCAGCAGGGTCCAGTCGGCGGCGCTGCCCTGCACCACGAAGTTGCGGGCGAAGCGGCCGCGGGCCCGGGCGTTGGTGGAGGCGTAGCCGGGCATCCAGCCCTCCTCGGCGGAGGCGGACTGTTCGGCCGGCTCCTCCTGGGGCATGCCCCCCTCCTCCCTGCCGTCGCCCGCCCCGGCCGCCGGCGGGCACGTCCGTCCCAGCCAGGTCCGCACGAGCCGGCCCTCCTCGCCCGCGCGGGCCGCGTCGTCGACGTACGCGACCGCCTTGGGGAAGCGGCGTCTGAGGGCGGCGAGGTTCTTCAGGCCGTCGCCCGAGGTCTGGCCGTAGACCGCGCCGAGCACCGCGAGCTTGGCCTGGGCGCGGTCGCCGGAGAAGGCCCGGTCGGAGACGGACTGGTAGAGGTCGCTCTCCCGGCCCGCCACCTCCATCAGGCCGGGGTCGCGGGAGATCGCCGCGAGCACCCGCGGCTCCATCTGGTCGGCGTCGGCGACGACGAGGCGCCAGCCGGGGTCGGCGACCACGGCACGCCGGATCACCTTGGGGATCTGGAGGGCGCCCCCGCCGTTGGTGACCCAGCGGCCGGTGACGGTGCCGTGGGCCATGAACTCCGGCCGGAACCGCCCGTCCCGGACCCAGTCCTGGAGCCAGGACCAGCCGTGGGCGACCCAGATGCGGTACAGCTTCTTGTACTCGACCAGCGGTTTCACGGCCGGGTGGTCGAGGGTCTCGATCTCCCAGCGCCGGGTCGACTTCACCTTGATCCCGGCCTGGGCGAACGCCTTGATGACGTCGGCGGGCAGATCCGGCCGCACGCGGCGCCCGAAGGCGGCGGACACCTCGTCGGCGAGCTCGGCGAGTCTGCGGGGCTCGCCGCCGCCCGCGTACCGCTCGCCGAGCAGTTCGTGCAGCACCCGGCGGTGGGTCTCGGCGCTCCACGGCAGCCCGGCCCGGTTCATCTCGGC
>Ga0307508_10003249_pt1 | contig 16609 bp, 11 predicted proteins | sample 9_EM_MG_FD_203089 | JGI IMG/M metagenome (GOLD analysis project Ga0307508, IMG submission 203089) | Populus trichocarpa ectomycorrhiza microbial communities from riparian zone in the Pacific Northwest, United States - 9_EM | ecosystem: Host-associated > Plants > Roots > Unclassified | place...
GGACCCAGACAACGCCGAACAAAGGGTTCATGCCGCCGCGGCTGGATGCTGGCGGCGGGCTTTCCCAGAGCGACACGCGATACCAGTCAAACTCCTGTTCGAGCGCGGGATGGTCTCGGCGCACCGTCAGGAGCAGCTCGTGGATTTTCTTCTTGTTGACGCTGCCACGACGGCTGAGCTCGTCCGCCGGCGTGATCAGCTCCCTCCAGGCCGGGAAAAGCGGATGATCCCGCCGTTGAACCGCAGCATGGAAGGCGAGCATGTCGTAGCGGGCGACGACCGCCGCCGCCTCTGCCGGCTGATCGAACCGGCCACGATCCGCGAGCCAGCCGAATTGTTCGAGCACGAGGTGCAGGATTGGATCGGACCGGGGCGCTGACGTGGCGACGATTCGCGCGAACCATCGCTCCGCCTCTGCGTAAAAGCCGATCTCGACCATTTGCGGATCGTGCAGCAATGCCTCGGCATGGCTTATCAGCTCCTGTCGAACCGTCTCGTCGGTGAGCGGTTCGAACCGCCCCTCCTCGCCGAACAACAGCCCCAGCAGGGCCCGGTAGTGGATATCGCGCGCCTGGGATGCGACCAGCGGCCGGCTTTCGACCGTCGATGATATCGCGGGCTTGCCCAGCACAGGCGGAACCAGCGCCCCGCGCGCGCCCTGCAGCGGGATAAGCTGTTCGTCTCCGCCGACGGGGTCAGGCTGGGCGATAGTGCGGAAATTGCCGTCAGTCTCGGGCTGTGCGGTCGCGCTCAGATCGCCCGGTACGGTACCCTCGGGGAGCGTCGGCACGGCGAGGCTGAAGACCTGCTCTCCCAACGGGATGCGGAGATCGGGCGATGGAGCCGACCCATCCTCCGCCGACGCGTCATCATTGCGCCGCGCATAGGCCAGAGCTTGCTCGCGCGCTTTTCGCAAAGCCTCGAATGCCGCCGGATCAGAATCGGGGTCGATGCTCTTCAGGGCGGCAGCATAGGCCGAACGAATCGCCGCGACCTCTTTGGTCGGCTCGATGCCGAGCCGCCGCCATGCCGAATAGGGCGCACTCACAAGTAGCGCTCGCCCTCGAGTTCGTTCAGCGCCGCTGTCAGCTCTGCGCGCGCATGGTCGATCGCGTGCGGTTCCTGCCGATCCAGCGCTCCCTCGAAGGCGATGATCCAGCGGCCGATCTGGTCGCGTCGGTCGCCGATAAAGCTTTCATAGCAGCGCGACGCGCGCGCCATCACCGCCATGTTGGCGCTCTCCTCGCGGGGATGCCGTTTGAGCTCAGCCAGCACCGCGCGGCGCTCGGCGATCTGCCGCTGGTCCGGCGCGTCATCATCGTCGAACAACACCAGATTGCGTTCCAGGCCGGAGGCGGGGACGCGCACATCGACCTCGAGCAGGCCGCTCGTGTCATAGCTGAACCGGCATTCCACATAGACCTGCCCGGCCGGTGCATTCGGCACCGGTACGCGGAGGGAACCGAGCTTCACATTACCGCGCACCTCATGCGCCTCACCCTGATAGACGCCGAATTCCACCACCTTCTGATAATCCGTGACGGTCGTGTAATAGTTGACCCGGCTCGCCGGGATCGGCGTGTTGCGTTCGATGATCGGCGAGAAGATCCCGCTGCGGCGCACTCCCCGATCATCCATCACGCTGTGATCCACGCCGAGCGTGAAGGGGCAGACATCGGTCAGGCGAATCTCGTCAAGCGCGGCATCGCGCGCCTTCAGGCCCGCCTGCACTGCCGCACCCAGCGCAACCGCATGATCGGGGTGGACGGCCGCATCAGGGAAGCGGCTGAACATGCGCGTAATCGTGCGGCGCACGATCGGCATCCGCGTGCCGCCGCCGACAAGCACGACCGAGCTGAGCGATTCCACCCGGATGTCGCTGTCGCGGAGCGATCGCAGCACCGGATCGCGCAGACGCGTGAGCAACGGTGCGGCCTGAGCCTCGAACTCGCTGGCGCTGACCATGGTCTCGAATTGCCGGCCGTCCCATGTGACGGTGAAGGAGGCGGAATCGGCCTCGCTCAGGGCGCGGCGGCACCGCTCGGCGGCGGCGCGCAAAAGCTCGCGCAAGCTGAGCGCATCAGCCTTGGCCAGCCGGTTCTCCGGGTCGATGCGCGGCCGGGCGATTTCGACGATCGCCTCGTTAAAGTCCTCGCCGCCCAGGCGGTTGTCACCGGCCGAGGCGCGCACCTCGATCACGCCATCGAACATCTCGACGATCGACACGTCGAAAGTGCCGCCGCCGAGATCGAAAACGAGGAACGGCTCGCGTTCCTCCCGGGTCTGGATGCCATAGGCGAGCGCGGCGGCGGTCGGTTCGTTGACCAATCGCTCGACCGCAAAGCCGGCCAACTCTCCGGCGCGACGCGTTGCCTTGCGTTGGCGATCGTTGAAATAGGCAGGTACGGTGATGATCGCGCTGGTGACGGGTTCGCCGAGGAATGCCTCGGCATCAGCTTTCAGGCTGGCCAGGACCAGCGCGGACAGATCCTCCGCGCTGAAGGTCCGCTTGCCGAGCGTGATCGTCTGCTTCGTGCCCATCCAGCGCTTGAACGCACTGGCGGTCAGTTTCGGGTGAGTCGATTGCCGGTCGCGTGCGGCCAGGCCGACCATAAGGTCTCCGTTGTCGCCGATGCTGACCGCCGACGGCGTAAGCAGATCGCCGATCGCATTGGGGATCAACTCCGCTTTCCCGTCGCGCCAAATGCCAATGGCGCTGTTGGTCGTCCCCAGATCGATACCGACAATCATGCTTGGCCCCCCGCCCAATGAGGGGGGAATAAAGGGTTTGAGGCCAAAGCGCTACCGGGTCTTCCCCGCAAATGGGTGGGTTGGAAGAATGCCGCCGCAACCATGCCCACCTCCGCCGGATGACGTATTTGTCATGCGCCCGCCCTATGCGGCCGCGGCGGGCCTATGGTAGCGTTCCCGCCGTACCCAAAGGATAGTCCGCCCCGCATGAGCCTCGCCCCGATTTTCTATGACGCGTCTGGACGACGGCGGCGGCGGTTTGGTTTTGCGGTGGGGGCGTTTATCGTCCTGGCCCTGCTCTCGGTGGTCGCGCTTGCGGTGTCGATCGGTGCGGTGCCGAGCCCGCCTTTGCTCCCGGTCGATGCCGAGCACCCGGCGCTCGTCAAATTGCCGCCGCCGCATGAGCCGATCCTGAAGGAAACGCGGCGTGAGATTGTTCGCACCGCCCGGCTGCTCACCGGCGCACCACCGCGCGGCGTGCGCGAGAATGCGCAGCTTGCGATCGGATTCCATGCGCCATGGGATCCATCGAGCGGCAGCTCGCTCAAGCGCAATATCGGCGAGCTCGACTGGCTGGTCCCGGGATGGATGTCGATCACCGGCGTCAACCACACGATCACCATCTTCAAGGATTCCGAAGGCAAGGCGATCATCAACCATTCGCCGCATCGCCCGCTGTTGCTGCCGATGGTGCAGAATGCGCTGAACGGCAATTGGGACGTGCCGAACCTGGCCAAACTACTCCATTCGCCAGCGCTGCGCCGGCAATTGCTCGACCGGCTCGAGCCCTTTCTCCAGGCGAACGCGGCCGGCGGCGCCTTTTTCGATTTCGAGGAACTGCCGCCGTCAGTTCAGGTCGATTACCGGACCTTTCTGCGCGAGGCCAAGGCGCGGTTCGGCCGGCATGGCTGGATCGTCGCGATCGCGGTGCCGGTCGGCGCTGAGTCGGGCTGGGACGTGAAGGCTTATGCCGCGATCGTCGATCGTGTGTTCCTGATGGCTTATGACGAGCATGAGCTGGGCGGCCCGCCCGGGCCGATCGCATCGCAGCTGTGGTTCGAACAGGCAGTGGCGACCGCGATCCGCGGCGTGCCGCGCGACAAGATCGTCGTTGCGGTGGGCAGCTATGGCTATGACTGGTACGGCAAGAAGGGGGGCGAGCCCGTCGCGATCGACGAGGCCTGGCAGGCCGCACGCGATTCAGGGACGGTGCCGGTGTTCGACCGCGCCAGCGGCAACAGCAGCTTCGCCTATGAGGATGGCAAGACCCGCCATGACGTGTGGCTGCTCGATGCGGCCTCAGTCTATAACCAGATGAAGTTTCTCGCCCGCGCCGGCGTGAATGGCGTGGCGCTCTGGCGGCTCGGCTCCGAGGATCCGGGCGTGTGGACGATTTTCGGACGATCGCACCGCGCGCTGCCGTCCCCTTCCGTGATCAACACGATCCCCGAAGGCACTGATGTCGATATCGAGCATGAGGGCGAGATATTGAAGATCACGGGGGTGCCGGTTGCCGGCGCGCGCAATGCCGTTACGGGGCGGAACGGGCTGATCACCAGCGTTGATTTCACCCGGCTGCCCTCGCCCTATGTCGTCTCGCGGTCCGGGTACAAGCCGGGGCTGGTCGCGCTGACTTTCGACGATGGCCCCGATCCGACCTGGACGCCGCGCATCCTCGACATATTGAAGCGCGAGAAAGTGCCCGCGACCTTTTTCATCGTCGGCGAGAACGCACTGACCCAGCGGCCCTTGCTCCAGCGCATGGTGCGCGAGGGGCACGAGGTCGGCAGCCATACGTACACCCACCCCAATCTGGCCGGCGCCTCGGATGCCGAGACCGCGTTTCAGCTCAACACCACGCAGCGGCTGTTTCAGGCTTTTACCGGCCGCTCGCTCCGGCTGTTCCGCGCACCCTATTTCGGGGACGCCGAGCCGACCACGGCGGATGAAATCGAGCCGGCGCTGCAGGCACAGAACCGCGGCTATATCTCGGTCGGCCTGCATGTCGATCCGGGCGACTGGAAGCGGCCGGGGGTGCAGGCGATCATTGACGCAACGGTTGCTGATGTGACCAATCCGACACCATGCGCCGACACTTCCGAGGTCCAGTGCAGCCATAATATCGTGCTGCTCCATGATGCCGGCGGCAACCGCCAGCAGACCGTGGAAGCGCTACCGCAGATCATCGACCAGCTTCGCGCCAAGGGCTACCAGTTCGTGCCGGTGTCCGTGCTGGCGGGGATTCCGCGCGATGTCGCGATGCCAGTGATCTCGGCGAGCGACCAGGCGGCGGCCGAGACCGATCTGTTCATCTTCGGGGCGCTCGGCGCGATCATCACCGCGCTTGGCTGGATCTTCCTGTTCGCGATCACCATCGGCATTGCCCGCGCCATCATCCTCTCCGCGCTGGCGCTGATCCAGGCACGGCGCGAGGGGCGGACGATCTTCCCGCCGATCGACCCGGCGCGGTTCGTGACGGTTATGATCCCGGCCTTCAACGAGGAGACAGTGATCGTCCGCGCGGTGCACGGCGTGCTCGCCAGCACCGATGTGCGGATCGAGGTGATCGTGATCGACGACGGCTCGGCCGACCGGACCAGCGAGCTGGTGCGCGAGGCCTTTGCCGACGAACCGCGCGTGCGGCTGCTGACGCTGGAGAATGGCGGCAAGGCGCGGGCGCTCAACGAGGGGCTGAAGCTTGCGACCGGCGAGATCGTCGTCGCGCTCGATGCCGATACCCAGTTCGAGCCGGTGACGATCGCGCGGCTGGCGCGGTGGTTCGTCGATCCGTCGCTAGGAGCGGTGGCGGGCAATGCCAAGGTCGGCAACCGGGTGAACCTCGTCACCAAATGGCAGGCGCTCGAATATATCACGGCGCAGAATCTCGAACGGCGCGCGCTGGCGCGGCTGAACGCGATGACGGTGGTGCCGGGCGCGGTCGGCGCGTGGCGGCTTTCGGCGATCGAGAGCGTTGGCGGCTATCCCGACGATACGCTGGCCGAAGACCAGGATCTGACGATCGCGATCCAGCGGGCGGGCTGGCGGGTCCATTATGACCAATATGCCATTGCCTGGACTGAATCGCCGGAGAGCTTTGCCGGCCTCGCCAAGCAGCGGTTCCGCTGGGCTTATGGCACGCTGCAATGCCTGTGGAAGCACCGTGCGGTGATGGTGACGGGCAAGCCGGCGGGGCTGGCGCGGGTCGGGTTGCCGCAGGCGATCATGTTTCAGATCGTGCTGGCGGCGATCTCGCCGATCATCGACACGGCGCTGATCCTGAGCTTCGTGATGACCTGGATCGCGGTGCAGGCGCATGGCTGGGCGCAGACCCAGCATGATGTCGAGCTGATGCTGATCTATTGGCTGGTCTTCACCGCGATCGACCTGCTTGCCGCGACCGTCGCCTTCGCGCTTGAGCGGCGCGAGAACTGGCGGCTGTTGTGGCTGCTGATTCCGCAGCGGATCGGCTACCGCCAGGTGATGTATTATGTGGTGCTGAAGGCGATTGCGCAGGCGCTTAGGGGGCCGCGCGTGGGCTGGGGGAAGCTCGCGCGGACCGGGCGGGTGAAGGTTTAGGGGTTTCCCTCTCCCCTTGTGGGAGAGGGAAGGAGGAGCGAAGCGACGGGAGGGTGAGGGGGAGTGTGTCTCGAGCCTCATCCCCCTCATCCAACTTCGACTAGGCGCTAAAGCGCCAAGTCTCCGTATCCTTCTCCCACAGGGGGAGAAGGATTTAGAAGCTCAGCGTTGCGTCGAGATAGCCGAAATGGGTGTTGCCCGTGGCCGGCGCATTGGGCGCGTCACGGAGGAAGCCGCCCTTGAACAAGGTCGCGACGCCTGCGCCGAGCTGCAATCGCTTCGGGACCAGCCAATAGCGGACCCGCCCATCGATCTGTGTGCCGACAAACGACCCCGCCGCGCCGGTGGCGTCGCGCACGCCCGAATTGGACAGGCTGTCCGTCGCGCTCGCCAGCCAGATCGGGCGCGCCGCGACATAAGCGTCGAGCCGGGACGTTGGCTTGATTTCGCCCCGAACCGCGAAGGACGCCAGGTTCGATCGGGCGATCAGGCCGTAAAGCGCGGACGGACCGAACTCGAAACTGGTCGCCCCCACCAGCGCGTCGAAGCGGCCATAAGCCGAGCGCGGGCCATCGCCGCTCGCATAATCGCCGATCAGCGCCAGCCGGGGCGACCAGCGATGTCTGAAGGTCCAGCCGATCGCGCCATGCGCCATCCATGCCGATACCCGGTGATCGGGTCCGTCAGCCGGGTTGGTGCCGAGCCGCGTCGTGCCGCTCTGCCACGCGCCTTCCCCATCATAGTCGACCATGCCCACTTTCGGCGCGCGCATGAGCCGAGCGCCAAAGGTCCATAAGCGCCGGTTGCGCGTCGCGAAGCCCGGCGCATCGCGTTCGACGAAGCGATAGCCATAGAGTTCGGCGGCCCCGCCAAGTACCCCCGCCTTGCTGCCGAACGCGCCGAACACCTGCCGCGCGATCCGCTCGCGATCGAGGACGACGTGATTGTCGCGGATGCCGTCAAGGTCCTCGGGCAACCGCGTCTGCGGCATTGTCCAGAAGGCGGTGAGCTTGTCGCCGCCGGGTGATTTCCAGTCCAGCCGAACCCCGGTGAAGGCGTTCATGGTGTTCCGGCTGACCGGTCGCGCGATGAGCCGGCGCGAGCCAAGGTCCATCGTGAAGCGCCCCGCCTGGAGGCTCGCCCCTGACCCGAGATCGGCCGCGATATAGGCTTGCACCGGCTCGATCGTGTCCACTTCATTGCTGCCGATCGAGCTGTTTCGCCGTTCGAAATAGGCGCGCGAATCGAGCATTTCCGCGCCGATCTTCACCGGACCGATCGTGTAAACGGCTAAAAGGTCGAGACGAAAGAGCAGGACGGCATCACTGGCTGGTGCGCTTGCGCGATATTGCCCGTCGATTGCTTCGGCGCGCGTGCGGAAGCTGCCGCTGACGTCGAGCTTGCCGTCCCGCGCGAGCGCTGAGGAGGTGCAGCCGAGCGATGCGGTGGCCGCGAGGCAGCCGATCCATCTGTTCACCTGCCCCCTCCCGGCCAATGGCGTGGCGGCCGGACTAGGGTATAGGCGGTGGCTTCACCAGAGGGCTTGAGTCGATGGCACGGATCATGCGCGCGCTGGCGCTGTTATTGCTGGCCGTCACGGGCCCGGCGCTGGCTGCGCCCGCGCAGGCGCCGCTGGTGCTGGCCGCGGCGAGCCTGCAGGAATCGATGACCGCGGCCGCTGATGCCTGGGCGCGGAAGGGGCATCCGAAGCCGGTAATCTCGTTTGCCGCTTCCTCGGCGCTGGCGCGGCAGGTTGAGGCGGGGGCGGCGGCGGATCTGTTCGTCTCGGCCGATGAGGAGTGGATGGATGCGCTTGCCGCCAGGGGCCTGATCGTGCCGGCGAGCCGGGTGACGTTTCTCGGCAACCGGCTGGTGGTGGTTGCGCCCGCCGGGAGCAGCGTGAGGATCCCGCTCAAGCCGGGGCCGCTGGCGCGGGTGTTGGGCGCGGGGCCGCTGGCGATGGCGGATACCGAGAGTGTTCCCGCCGGCAAATATGGCAAGGCGGCTTTGGTGAAGCTCGGCGTGTGGGATGCGGTGGCGCCGCATGTGGTGCGGGCGGAGAATGTGCGCGCGGCGCTGGCGCTGGTCGAGCGCGGCGCGGCGCCGCTTGGGATCGTCTATGCGACGGATGCGAAGGCCTCGGCGAGGGTGCGGATTGCTGGAGTGTTTCCGGCCGGGAGCTATCCGCCGATCGCCTATCCGGTGGCGCGGCTGAAGGCCTCGACGAATCCGGCGGGCGAAGGGTTCCGTCGCTTCCTGGTGTCGCGCGAGGGCAGGGCGATTTTCGCGCGCTACGGGTTTTCGGGGCGATAGCGCGCATGTTCCACAACCGTCATGCCGGACCCTTCGACCAGGCTCAGGGCCGGCTTGTTCCGGCGTTCGGGCTTTGGCTTTCCCCCGGAAAGCCAAGATTGTGTCCGGGGAACACAATCTCGCCCGAACGCATGTCACCACAAACGCCAATTTGCGGGGATGGATGGACCCCGGAACAAGTCCGGGGTGACGGAGATGTTTGGAGTGGGGCATCCGATGCTCACGCCTGACGAATGGACCATCATCCTGTTGTCGCTGAAGGTCGGCGCGGTGGCGATGGTCGTCACCCTGCCGATCGCCTTTGCGCTTGCCTGGCTGCTCGCGCGGGCGCGGTTTCCGGGGAAATTGCTGGTCGATGCGCTGGTGCATCTGCCTTTGGTCGTGCCGCCGGTGGTGACCGGCTGGCTGTTGCTGATCGCCTTTGGGCCGCGCGGGCCGATCGGCGGCTGGCTGATGGGCTGGTTCGGCGTGTCGGTGCTGTTCCGCTGGACTGGCGCCGCGATTGCTGCGGGGGTGATGGCGCTGCCGCTGATGGTCCGCGCGATGCGGCTGTCGATCGAGGCAGTCGACCGGCGGCTTGAAGGTGCCGCGCGCACGCTGGGGGCGGGGCCGGGGCGGGTGTTCTGGACAATCACCTTGCCGCTGAGCGTGCCTGGTGTTCTGGCGGGCGCAGTGCTCGGCTTTGCGCGCTCGATCGGAGAATTCGGGGCGACGATCACCTTTGTCTCGAACGTGCCGGGGCAGACCCAGACGCTGCCGCTCGCCATTTATTCAGCACTGCAGCAGCCGGATGGCGATGCGATGGTGTGGCGGCTTTCGGCGATCTCGGTCGCCCTGTCGCTGGCAGCGCTGGTGGCGTCCGAGCTGCTGGCGCGGCGGGCGGGGCGGGGGCTCCATGTCTTTTGACGTGATACTCTCGAAACGGCTCGGCGATGCCGAGATTGCGGCGGCGTTTGCCGGTGGTGAGGGGGCGACCGTGCTGTTCGGGCCGTCGGGCGTCGGCAAGACCAGTGTGCTCAACATGGTCGCCGGATTGCTGGCGCCGGATAGCGGCCATGTCCGCGTCGATGGCGATACGCTGTTCGATGCGGCGGCGGGGGTGGATGTGGCGCCCGAACGCCGCCGCGCCGGCTATGTCTTCCAGGAGCCGCGGTTGTTCCCGCATCTCAGGGTTCGCGCGAACCTGCTCTATGGCGCGGGCAAAGGCGCCGCGCTCGATGGGGCGATCGATTTTCTCGGCATCAGCCATCTGCTCGATCGCTGGCCGCGCACCTTGTCGGGCGGCGAGGCTAGGCGGGTGGCAATCGGGCGGGCGCTGCTCAGCAATCCCCGCTTCCTGCTGCTCGACGAGCCGCTCTCGTCGCTCGACCGGGCGCGGCGTGAGGAGGTGATGCAGGCGATCGAGCATATCCGCGACGTCCGCAAATTGCCGATCCTGATGGTGACTCATGATGCGGCGGAGGCTGAGCGGATCGGCACGCGGATCGCGGCGATGTAGGCGGGCTGCCAACCCGGGCACACCAGATTTTCGGTTGGTCGCACTTGCGCGGAATCGGTGCGGAATGGGCTTGCGCGAAGCGGATACCTGCACCACAACCCCCCGCACCGGGGGGTATCATGACACAGTATTCACGGACATTGTCCGCTATTATGATGGGGTTGGCGGCATTTTCGTCAGCCGCGACCGCGCAAACCGCGCCATCGGCCGGGAGCGCGCCGAGCACGGCTGCCGTGCCGGCTGCGGCGGTGCCGCCGGTTGAGGTCGCACCCCCGGCTCCAGGCTATGTTCGTGTTCCCGCGAACACGCCGGTCGTTTTCGATATTCTCGATCCGATCAGCTCGAAGACAGCGAAGATCGATGCGATGTTCACCATCCGCACCACCGTGCCGGTCGTCATCGACGGCAAGACGGTGATCCCGGCGGGAGCGCTCGGGCAGGGGCAGATTGTCCATGCCGCCAAGGCACGGGCGATGGGCAAGGCCGGCGAGCTCATTCTGGCGGCGCGCTATGTCGATTGCGGCGACGTCCATGTCACGCTGCGCGGCTTTCATCTCGATCGCGCCGGCAAGGACCGAGCGGACCAGGCCTTTGTGGCGAGCATGGCCTTCACGCCTGCAGGGTTCTTCGTGGTTGGGGGCGAATCCACCGTCATGGCGGGCAGCCATGCCAATGCGCGCCTCATGTCGGCGGTCGATCTCAGGGTGGAGCCGACGCCGAACTGCGTAGCCGAGCCGGCTCCCGCTGCCCCGACCATATCCGCAACCGATGGGGCCATTCCGGCGCCGTCCACAGCCAATGTTCCAACCAAGTGAGGGGAAAGTCTGTCATGAAAAAATATATAGTCGCCGCGGCTCTGCTCGCGGTCACAGCGTCGCCGCTGGCCGCCCAGGACACCGTGGAGCTGAAAACCAAATCTGGCGTGATTGGCGCGCCGGCGGCGGGCAAGGGGCTGATCGTCTTCTATCGCCCCGGCTCGATGATGGGCATGGCGCTGGGTTGCACCGTGCATGAGGGCACGGCGGAACTCGCGCGGCTCGGGTCGGGCAAATATTACACAGTGACGGCCGAGCCCGGCAAGCATGTCTACAATACCGAGGGCGAGGCGAAGGACGTGCTCAATCTCGAAGTCGAGCCCGATGAAACCTATTTCGTGAAGTGCAAGATCGGCATGGGTGTCATGTCGGGGCGCGCCAATCTGTCGCCTTCGGACAAGGCGGCGTTCGCCCAGAAGGCGAAGGGCCTGGCGATCTGGACGCCGAAGAAATAACTGACTGACGCGCTTCGCGTCGGGACGGCAAGGCCGCCTTCCGGTGATCCGGACGGCGGCCTTTTTCGTGCTTGCCGAGCGCGCGTCGATGCGGTGTGCGATAGCGGACGCGGCAATGTTCGCAACCGGACAAATCGATGCGAGTGGCGCTTGGCTGTTTGCGCGGGATATTGGCGCTATTGCCCATTTTTCCGGATGGGGCGGGCATGGCAAAAAGCTAAGCCATTGATGTTTCGTACCCTGAGTGTTTGGCATGGGTAATGCAGCGCCGGAGTTGCGGGCAGCAATGCCCGCTCATCCCAGCTGTGGAGAATTTGAGATGTTTGACCGTTCGATGCTGATCCGCCCGGTTCTCGCGATGGCCTTTGGTGCGATTCTCGCGGCGAGTGCTGTTCCCGCCCTGGCCGACGAAAAGGCAGCCAACGGCAGTGAAACCGCACAGGCGGACAGCCAGCCCCCGCGCAAATATTGCCTGTCGGCAACCGTGACTGGCGAGCCGATCGTTACCGGCTCCCTGCTGCCGAAGCGCCAGTGCCTCACCCAGGACCAGTGGGTCGCCAAGGGTGTGACCTTCAAGGCCAGGTAAGGTCTGGCAAGGCCAGATAAGCGACTGGCGTCGGCGGCGCGGGATGCCCCCATTGCCTGCCGACCGATCCGTATCAAGGCAACAAAAGGCCGCCGCCCGATCGCTCGGGCGGCGGCCTTTTCGTGTCAGTCCTGAACGGCTGGGATCAGCTGTTCAGATACTCGCCGGCATCCTCGTCAGTGCCGTGGCCCGACGGGGTCACGCTGGCGAGGGCGTCGCCGCCGGTGTCGTCGCGAACGTCGCGCACCAGCTCGGCAGCCCGCTCTTCAGCGGCCGAATTGGGAGCGACGAGCGCAACCTCGGCGAGGCGGCGCTGCTGGACGCGGAGCGCGGCATCGCGGCTGGAAGCCGCAACCCGGAGCCGGTTCATGCCGGCGCCGGTGCCTGCCGGGATCAGCCGGCCGACGATGACGTTCTCCTTGAGGCCGATCAGCATGTCCTGCTTGCCCTGGACCGCCGCCTCGGTGAGGACGCGGGTGGTCTCCTGGAACGACGCCGCCGAGATGAAGCTGCGGGTCTGCAGCGACGCCTTGGTGATGCCGAGCAGGACTGGCTTGCCCTGGGCCGGGGTCTGCTTCTTGTCGATCTTCGAGTTGATGTCGTCCATCTCGTCGCGATCGACCTGCTCGCCGGCCAGCAGCGTGGTGTCGCCGCCATCCGTGATCTCGACCTTTTGCAGCATCTGGCGAACGATCACCTCGATGTGCTTGTCGTTGATCTTCACGCCCTGGAGGCGATAGACCTCCTGGATTTCCGACACGAGATATTCAGCGAGCGGCTCGATGCCGAGCACCTCGAGAATGTCGTGCGGATCGGGCGAGCCGCCGATCAGATTGTCGCCGCGCTTGACGTAATCGCCTTCCTGGACGTCGATGACCTTCGACTTCGGCACCAGATACTCGACGACCTCGCCGCCATCCTCGGGCTGAATGCCGATCTTGCGCTTGGCCTTATAGTCCTTGCCGAACACGACACGGCCCGAGACCTTCGCGATGATCGCATTTTCCTTCGGCTTGCGTGCCTCGAACAGCTCCGCCACCCGCGGCAGACCGCCGGTGATGTCGCGGGTCTTGGCAGCCTCGCGGGAGACACGCGCCAGCACGTCGCCGCCCGAAACCTGCGCACCGTCCTCGACCGAGAGCGTTGCGCCCGGTGCGAGCATGTAGCGGCCGGCTTCACCCGAGCCGGAGTCGAGCAGGGTCAGGCGCGGACGCAGATCCTCCTTCGACTTGGTGCCGGCACGATATTCGATGACCACGCGCTGCGAGATGCCGGTCGCTTCATCGGCCTGCTCGGTGAGCGTCTTGCCCTCGATCAGATCGACATATTTCACGATGCCGGGGTTCTCGGTGATCACCGGCATGGTGAACGGATCCCATTCCGCCATCCGGTCGCCCTTGGTGACGATATGGCCGTCATCGAACAGGACATAGGCGCCGTAGGGGATGCGATGCACCGCCCGCTCGCGCCCGTCCATGTCAACGATCGCGACTTCGCCCGAACGGCTCAGCACGACGCGGCGGCCGCGCTGATCCATGATGATGCGAAGATCGCGATACTCCATCGTCCCGTCAGCAACCGCCTCGAGGTTCGACTGCTCGTTGAGCTGCGCCGCGCCGCCGATGTGGAAGGTCCGCATCGTCAGCTGGGTGCCCGGCTCGCCGATCGACTGAGCGGCGATGACGCCGACAGCCTCACCGATGTTCACCGGCGTGCCGCGGGCGAGATCGCGGCCGTAGCACTTGCCGCAGACGCCGATCTTGGTTTCGCAGACCAGCGGGCTGCGGATCTTGCACGACTGGGTGCCGATCGCCTCGATCCGCGTGATCATCGGCTCGTCGAGCAGCGTGCCCGACGGGATGACGACCTCGTTGGTCTTCGGATCGATGATGTCCTCGGCCGTGGTGCGGCCCAGGATACGCTCGCCGAGCGACGCGATGGTCGAGCCGCCCTGAACGATCGCGCGCATTTCGAGCGCACGCTCGGTGCCGCAATCGAGCTCGATGATGACGCAATCCTGCGACACATCGACCAGACGGCGCGTGAGGTAGCCCGAGTTCGCGGTCTTCAACGCCGTATCCGCGAGACCCTTGCGGGCGCCGTGGGTGGAGTTGAAATACTCAAGGACGGTCAGGCCTTCCTTGAAGTTCGAGATGATCGGCGTTTCGATGATCTCGCCCGACGGCTTGGCCATCAGGCCGCGCATACCGGCAAGCTGCTTGATCTGCGCCTGCGAACCACGGGCACCGGAGTGGGCCATCATGTAGATCGAGTTGATCGGGGCTTCGCGGCCGTTCGGCAGCTTCTTCACCGACTTGATCTCGTCCATCATGGCGTTCGCCACCTGATCACCGCAACGGCTCCAGGCGTCGATCACCTTGTTGTACTTCTCCTGCTGCGTGATCAGGCCGTCCTGATATTGCTGCTCGAAGTCCTTCACCAGGGCGCGGGTCTCATCGACCAATGGCACCTTGGCGTCCGGAATGATCATGTCGTCCTTGCCGAACGAGATGCCCGCCTTGAAGGCGTGCTTGAAGCCGAGTGCCATGATCGCGTCAGCGAACAGCACGGTCTCCTTCTGGCCGGTGTGACGATAGACCTCGTCGATCACGTCGCCCACATCCTTCTTGGTGAGGAGGCGGTTGACGGTGTCGAACGGCACCTTCGAGCTCTTCGGGAGACACTCGCCGAGCAGCATGCGGCCCGGGGTGGTCTCGTAGCGCTTGAGATACTGCTCGCCCTTCTCGTCGGTCTGCGGAACGCGGCTGATGATCTTGGTGTGGAGCGTCACCGCGCCAGCCTCGATCGCCTGATGCACTTCCGACATGTCGGAGATCATCATGCCCTGGCCGGGCTCATCCTCCTTCATCATCGAGAGATAATAGAGACCAAGCACCATGTCCTGCGACGGCACGATGATCGGCTTGCCGTTCGCGGGGCTGAGGATGTTGTTGGTCGACATCATCAGCACGCGCGCTTCCAGCTGGGCCTCGAGGCTCAGCGGGACGTGAACGGCCATCTGATCGCCATCGAAGTCGGCGTTGAAGGCCGAACAGACCAGCGGGTGAAGCTGGATCGCCTTGCCCTCGATCAGCACTGGCTCGAACGCCTGGATGCCGAGACGGTGAAGCGTCGGCGCGCGATTGAGCATGACCGGGTGCTCGCGAATGACTTCGTCGAGAATGTCCCAGACTTCCTTGCGCTCCTTCTCGACCCACTTCTTGGCCTGCTTCAGGGTCATGGAGAGACCCTTGGCATCCAGACGGGCGTAGATGAACGGCTTGAACAGCTCGAGCGCCATCTTCTTCGGCAGGCCGCACTGGTGCAGCTTGAGCTCAGGACCGGTCACGATGACCGAGCGGCCCGAATAGTCGACGCGCTTGCCGAGCAGGTTCTGGCGGAAGCGGCCCTGCTTGCCCTTGAGCATGTCGGACAGCGACTTGAGCGGACGCTTGTTGGCACCCGTGATCGTGCGGCCGCGGCGGCCATTGTCGAACAGCGCGTCAACGGCTTCCTGCAGCATGCGCTTTTCGTTGCGGACGATGATGTCCGGAGCGCGCAGCTCCATGAGGCGCTTGAGGCGGTTGTTGCGGTTGATCACGCGGCGATACAGATCGTTCAGATCCGACGTCGCGAAGCGGCCACCATCCAGCGGCACCAGCGGGCGCAGCTCGGGCGGGATGACGGGCACGACCTCGAGGATCATCCATTCCGGGCGGTTGCCCGAATCGATGAAGCTCTCGACGACCTTGAGGCGCTTGATGATCTTCTTGGGCTTCAGCTCGGACTTGGTGACCGCGAGCTCTTCGAGCAGCTCCTTGCGCTCGCCCTCGAGATCGAGATCCTGCAGCATGATGCGGACGGCTTCAGCGCCGATGCCGGCCGAGAACGCGTCCTCGCCATATTCATCCTGCGCGTCGAGGAGTTCGTCCTCGGTCATCAGCTGATACTTCTCGAGCGGCGTGATGCCGGGCTCGATCACGATATAGGCTTCGAAATACAGCACGCGCTCGAGCTGCTTGAGCTGCATGTCGAGCAACAGGCCGATGCGCGACGGCAGCGACTTCAGGAACCAGATATGCGCGACCGGGGCGGCGAGCTCGATATGGCCCATCCGCTCGCGGCGAACCTTCGAGACGGTAACCTCGACGCCGCACTTCTCGCAGACGATGCCCTTGTACTTCATGCGCTTGTACTTGCCGCACAGGCACTCATAATCCTTGATCGGGCCAAAGATGCGCGCGCAGAACAGGCCGTCACGCTCAGGCTTGAACGTGCGGTAGTTGATGGTTTCCGGCTTCTTGATCTCGCCGAAGCTCCACGAGCGGATACGATCCGGCGACGCGATGCCGATCTGGATCTGGTCGAAGGTTTCGGCCTTGGCGACCGGATTTGCGAAGTTGGTCAGTTCGTTCATGTCTCAATTCCCTCCAGGGAAAAATTCTGTGCGGGCGGGGGAAGGAGCGCTGCCCGAAAGCAGCGCCCGATCCATCATTCCGCCGCGATCGCGACGCCGTCCGAGTCGAACTGCTCGATGCTCTTGAGCTCGACGTTCAGACCCAGCGACCGCATTTCCTTGACCAGCACGTTGAAGCTCTCGGGGATGCCGGCCTCG
>Ga0307508_10003250_pt1 | contig 16604 bp, 17 predicted proteins | sample 9_EM_MG_FD_203089 | JGI IMG/M metagenome (GOLD analysis project Ga0307508, IMG submission 203089) | Populus trichocarpa ectomycorrhiza microbial communities from riparian zone in the Pacific Northwest, United States - 9_EM | ecosystem: Host-associated > Plants > Roots > Unclassified | place...
GAGCCATTCACCTGCGATCGCCATGGGTGTAGATTATAAAACGCGTACCTATTTCTACGACGCCAGGATTTGCGCATACTACGGGGAATCCGTTGGCTACAGCAGTTTTATCCACACAGTGATATGCTAATGATCCGACTGAAGGGGTTGTTGCGCCGTGTCCATGAGGGCCCAGGGTGAGTTTCGACATACAGTGGGGCTGGCCATTTGAGGTCTAGGCTATCCGCAGGACTAGACATTCTTGACTGGCGATGGTTTAGGAGTGCACTGTAGTAGTTTCCCCGGCTGCACCATCGCGATTGCTCTTCAAGCGGGTGGTAAGGAAGTTCTTGGATTTGCATTTTGTGCTTCGGATTCTGAATATCATTCAAGGAGGCGCCGAAGCGTACGCCCGGTCAATCCCTGAGATCGATCAAGTATGAAAGATTGGCCCCAGTATGTAAGATGGGGGGCCGGGATCCGCCTTGAGGGCGTGCCAGCAGCGCTCTCGCACTAACGTACTAACCGTTAAGTGGCGAATCAGAAAGCCGAGTACGTGAGCTACTTGCAACAGATGCTGTTTAATGCCAGTATTTGCAGAAGTGTTACGCTGAGGCTTAGCGTACTGTAATTTCAGGATTGACGATGCTGTTTGGGTGTGTTGTCCTGTCCAGTGCCCGCTTCACGTGCCGCGCTGAATTTATTTTGCTATGCCCCATAAACGAGCCAAAAAGTCGGTACGAACAGGCCAGCAAGTCGGAAAGTAAGTACCCAGTAAAGGTCATGCTCTATAGTGTTAACCCTCTCTCGCAGAGGCTATGATCTGGCACCAACAAACACACAATTTGACACAGGCGTCGCAAAACGGGCTGCTTGGGTGCTTGATGCCGAGAAAGTTCGTCGAGAGTTCCGCGAGAAACAAAAACGGGCGAGAGATGATGGTGGCCAAGGTGACATGGGTAAAAGGGATTCAAAGTCGGTCAAAAAGCGCAAGAAAACTGTCGAAGGAGAGGACACACTGCCGCATACGATTCTGGCAAGCATGGTCTTCAATCGTTAAATATTCTGGATAGCCCTGACATTTTGACCGTTTAGCCCGGCGAAAGTCTCAGTCATTTCAACAAGTGTGCAATGCCCCATACTGTCTTGAGCGGTTTCTCATGGCTCTTTGATCCTTAGACGTGTTGAAGCCGATTTCAGGCCCTCCGTCCGTGCTGCAACCAAGTCGTCCGCCAAAACAACACGACAGCCAAAGAATGGGGCGACTTCCTCCGCTACAAGCACAAAAGTTTCACATTCCGAGCACGAAACTCAACCTTCAGCCAATCCATCAAAGGCGGTTCGAGATCCCAGAGCAAGGAAAACCGAATTCGAATCTCGCCCCGTGATGACACGCTTAAACGACGTGGCGATGGCACCACCTACCCTCCGACGCGCAACCCGAAACGCTCCCGCCAAGTCCCCCGGGTCGGCCAGCGCACTTGGCTTATCCATGGCTCAAAGGGCAGCCATGGAGGCAGAGCGTGAGATGGCAATCCGACGGTACCGTGAACTGAAAGAGGCAAAGCGTATCGAAGCCGAGGAACAGAAAGCAAGGGGATGAGTGCCACCACGCATCAACGATGTTGTTCTCTGCCTAAAATGCGTGCAATCCTGTCGAATACAGCTGCGTGCTGGTTGTCGGAGCTCCGGAGATGACGACGTAGGCATGGCGCAGCATTCCGCAAGGCATTGGTTCTCAAGGGCGTCTGTGTCAAAATGAACTTGCACTCGCATCGGAACTTTATAGGGGACTCAAGCCAGATGATGACCACGATGCTGTTCGCCCTACATCCCAGTTAATGCTCTGCTTGCCCGGAGAATTCCTAGGATGCTTTGCAGTGGCATGGCCTGCAGTGTTCGGCTTCCGTTCTGTATGTTCGTCTATCATCCACAATTGCAGAACACAAATTTTCTCGAGGAAGATAGTTTCATATAGCGAGATGGATGACTCCTGTATTCTATATTCCGACGCTTCTAAATGTTATCGCAAATGTCATGAATGGTATTTTTTAGTTCGTTGGCGGCGCCATGCTTGAGTCAAGCAATACTGTACTGTCTAAACCGTAAGGTCTTCTTCTCGTAGTATGATTGGCTGCAGGTGGCCGGTTCGAGATGGATCTGAATGGGAAAACCCGTCTTGCCGGAAAGCGAACCGCTTCGCGAGATCAACGTCTAATTTCCCCTCAAGTCTTGCCTTTACGAGGCTACCAATAACTGGCAAAAACTTCATCGAGCGGCATCAGCTAGGCACGCCTACCTTCGAGAATACGGATTGTACCTTGTAAGCATGCCCAGACCCCCCAGTGGCGAAGATGAGACCCGGATGATCAGGATGATGATCGATCAACCAGTCAGTATTTGATGTTTCGCAATACCAGCACATCCTCGTTCCGGAAAAGGGGACGTCGGCAAGCTCGGGATAGATTCCTCGCAATCCAAAACGAAGGTTGTTTGCCATAACTCGAGGGATTGCGTGCCCTGTTTCCGGATGGGAGATGATCGTCCGAGGCGTAGATACAAGCTCAGGCGTTGTGGATTGTTCTGCTGTATCGGTGATCGGAACAGGTTGCGGGTTGATGTAGCCAATGTGGTGGAATGCCATTTTCATGATGTCATCCTCAGTGGGCTACAGTATTATGCACGGCGGGTGTGGTGGATGTCCCAAGATCGGAGGGAACAAGCAAAAAAAACTCACGGGAAAAACATAGAATCCAGCGGCGAAATCGAGAACAACGGGACAGTGCCTGTAGGTTCGCGCTTGATCGGGTGACAGCTGGATAGTAGCGATGCATTGCCTATGACAGACACGATGAATTGATCTTGTTTTTCTGCAACAGTATGGGAGATTCAAATGTACCCTGTAGCAAGGAGGTTGCTGCTCACACCCATGCCAATAACAGAAGGGGTCCAAGAACCGGTTGCGATCACCGTATAATCAGCCGCATGCTCCTCCCCTGATCGGAGGACGACGCCAGTCGCTCTTCCATTATAGTCGAGCCTGATTCGTTCCACATCTTGGCCAGTCATGACTTCACCGCCTAGTGCACGCACTGCATCTAGGGCACGAGCAACGCCTCGTGTAGCATACGCCCACCCGTTCTCGCGGTTGATATATCCTTCTTTTATTTCAGTGCCAAGCTTAGCCTCCGCAGGGAAGAATGCCTTCGCAGAAGCTTGGTCCGAAAAGGCTGCGATGTCGGAGCCAATGATGACATCGTTCTGATAGGCAGAACCAGAATACAGTTCTGATCCGGACGTGCCCCCCAGTACAACAACACCACACCTAAAAGTAACCAAGAGTTGATAGGAGATGTGTCGTCAGACAGAGCTTGCAGAAGTAAACAAGAGACTTGCTCATGATAGACGTCGCGGAATGTTTCATCTGTCTTCCACTCACCTATAGCTTTCTGGGCGAAGCGAGAAAACCAGGCATCTGCATAGGATGTTCGTACGATCTTGTTTAGATCTGTCGAAGCTGCATCTGGCGCAGGAAGTACTGAAGCTCTGTCTATGAGCTTGACTGTGTATTTGCGGTCGGGGTCTCGAAGCAAGTGTAGGGCCGTGGAGACGCCAAAACATCCGGCGCCAACCACTAGAATACAGACTCTATCGGAAGACATCGTGAGCAATCGCGTTTCACGTTCACTCTTTAAACCATCCGCTCAGTTGTTAATTTCGGTACCACGCCTTTTCGGACAAGGATGACTCAACGATTATGTGGGCTGCACTTGGTATGGGGGAAGGACCAAGACAGTGCTGCGCGATTATCTTGGCTGATATTCTGCAGAACGCTAGATTCCCATTCTATACTCCCAGGCATTGTGTCCATTGAAGACTGGAACGGTATACTTGGGCTGATGTGCATTCGCCACGACCAAAAGGTCATAAGCCAATACTAAATTGTCGATGCCTTCCGGATCGGGGGACCCACAGGCATCTGGAGGACGGAAAACCTATCCTTGTGGCTGCTCCCTATTCACTGGTACTCGCAAGCGGGCCCGTTGGGGATCCCCGGCTTGGGCTTACATAATTTGGCCAACGTTTATCCTGGAGACTCTTATGATTCTCCGTGGTCGACTGTTAACCTCCTTGCCCTTTCGATCTTCATTAACTCACTGGAAATCAATCAATCTGAGAGTAGCATACATGTCTTCGCCCTCCGCACCATCGAAGGAAAATCATGACATCACAAAATGGGCTTCCAAGGATGGTCATTTTCGCCGTCAACCGTCGACTTTCCGCGATATGATTAGCACACAAGGGGAATTTGCACCTGAAAAAGGCCGATATCATCTCTACGTGCGCTATGCTTGACCAAGCTACAATCAGTTTCATTGGGGGATGCTGATTCGTTTGTGGGACGATTGCGTCAACTCTCTGTGACTCCTCCTGTAGGTGTCGTCCGCCTGTCCTTGGGCGCATCGAACAATCATAACCCGCAAGCTGAAAGGCCTGGATGACTTGATTGGTGAGCAGAACGTCGCTGTGTCTATCTGGTCCGCCTGCTTGGGCCTCTCCCTCAACATTAATAGAACGTTCCAGTTTGCAAGTTGATTGAAAGCCGCTCACGATGTTGTCCATTCAGGTATTAGCATCGTTTCTCCGCGCATGGGGCAACTTGGATGGCCATTCGCTTCGGCAGACGAGTTCCCCGGAGCAGAAAATGACCCTTTGTATAACTCCGCACATATTCGCGATTTGTATTTCCGCGCCCAGCCGAATTATGAGGCGAGGTGAGTGCCAGTGATAACGCGAGGATTGATGTACACAAACCATGTCGTAGATTCACCGTCCCTGTTTTGTGGGACAAAAAGAACGAGACGATCGTGAACAACGAGAGTTCCGAGATTATTCGTATATTCAATACCGCGTTCAACGACCTTCTGCCTGAAGGCGAAGGAAAGAGCCTGGACATATATCCCGAACCGTTGCGCACTGAGATTGACGAAGTTAATGCGTGGGTACTCGAAACGATCAACAGTGCGTACGAGCGTCCCATAACCCATTTCCAGATATCCCCTCTGAGGCTCTGACCTTGCCCTTTCTGAACTTGATCCACCGATAGATGGGGTCTACAAATCTGGGTTTGCTACTACTCCGGAGGCTTATGAAGCGAATGTAAAGCCTCTCTTTGAATCGCTTGATCGTGTCGAAAAGCTGCTTGCCGGGGGGAAGGAATTCTTGGTTGGAGGAAGGCTCACGGAGGTTGATATTCGTCTATACACCACAATCGTCCGATTCGATCCGGTTTACCATGGTCATTTCAAATGCAATCTTGGCACGATTAGGGTGAGCACATTTGCTGATGAAATAAAGTGCTGCTACCGACAAACCGTTGCTAGCACGACTACCCGAATATCAATCGCTGGGTGAAGAACTTGTACTGGAATTATCCAGCATTCAAAGACACGACCAACTTTGAGCATATCAAAACGCATTACTATTGGTCTCATTCGCAGGTATGCCTTTAACCCGTCATCAACATTATATTACCGCGTATCCTGATGCCCCCCGCAAGATCAACCCGACACGAATCGTACCAGTTGGGCCTAGGGTCAATATCGAGCCGCTGTAATGATTTCTTGAGGCCCCGGTACCGTCAATAGGTAGCGTGCACTGCATGTGCGTCGCTTTAACCTGTTAAGAAAGCTATCTATACTGTATTGAGTGTGCGCGAGTCCTCGGTCAGTCGAGCGTGAGAATGTAAGAATGTATCCTCGGCACAAACAACCTCACCCTAAATTAAACTTCCTCGCGTGTTGAAGCATCTCGTTCTCCCCGATATAGACCACGACTCTCACATCGGATATGGCATCGTCAACTACGCCTCCAGAGAGCACTCTGCCTTACCCACCACTGTACAAAGACGCCCCCTTTGTTGTTTTGTCTGATTGGTCGGTCTCCCCTCAGTCTACTGTCCCATATCTGATGACGGCGAATCATTGTATCTATGCTACGTGGTTGGGTGGATGACTATGTTTGTAGGGATGGAACGATCACGACCTTCGACTCGAACGATTGTGCGTAAACACCTTGCCCTTGGCTTTCGCTCGTTTCCGCTCGAGTCAGATATGCTTTTGTCGTTACCATCGAATTCATGCTGGACTGTCAATTGTAATGTTCACAGACATGACGGACAATCTAGGCTTTGGACAGCAGAAGCGGTAAGTGTGAGCGAGCTTCCTCACACATCCTCCACTCTTCAAACATCTGTTCTCTGATACTTGGGTTATGGTTTTTGTTCGGCGCTCTAATATGAGATTGAGGAGCTGAACGGCATCTCCCTTGCTGTCTCGCAGACGCGATCTCAACATTGATATTCTGGAGGGCCGAATTACTTTCCGAGATGCCTTTCATGACATGCTGCAGAGTGTATACACACCGTTCGAGGAATGCAAGGGAGTGTTAAAGAAGAGTGGGTGAAATTGTTCTACTATACTCAGGAGGCGTTCTGATGTTTTCATTCGTATTTGGGAAATCGTTCAGATATCAAGTTGGATCCTGGCTTCAAGCAGTTCTTTGATTGGTGTAAAGGAAATGGAGTTCCGATTATCATTGTGTCTAGGTACCGATTTGCGTTGCCCCTGGCGGTCATTGGGTGCTGATGTTAAGCTTTGTAGTGGAATGACACCGCTCATCCGAGCACTTTTGTCAAACCTCATAGGCGAAGAAGACGCGAAGACGATCGATATCATTTCCAACGATGTAGATGTCCATCCGGATGGAAGTTGGGAGATCAAGTTTCGGCATCCTACGAGGTCTGCCCATCACTGGCTGTTTAGGTCATTAATTTCCTTGTTGCTCAATGAAAGGGGTACATTTTTTTCGCAGCGGATTTGGTCACGACAAATCACAGGCAATTCTGCCATATCGTGATTTGCCGCACAGACCGACGCTGTTCTTCTTTGGTGACGGAGTTTCAGGTAAATACTTACCCCCACGACATCATCATTTCCGTCATCATACGAAAAACCTCTGACGCAGTTCGCCTCCTTTCTTTCGCTCGCTGTTTGCCGTCTGAACGGATGAAAATCTCCTCCTTCCACGATCACAATCTGATCAGACATGTCCGCCGCCAAACATGCCGATGTATTATTCGCGAAGAACGACAAACCGGAGGGACAAAATGATCTTGCTGAGTATGCGAAACGAGAAGGGATTCAACACGTGTTGTTCAAGGATTTTACGGATGCGTTGCCTATTGTGCAGAGTGTCGTCAGGGGCGAGAAAAGCGTCGACCAAGTATTGAACGAGGGAGCTGCTTCGGTGGGGGTGTGATACGAGTTGGCCATTGTCATCATTGTCATGATGGATATCAGGGGCGATGTGTATGGATAGATGAAACGACAATAGAGCAAGTTCCGGGGGCGCTGCTATAGTTCACGCAGTTGGTATGTGAGAGGCGGGAAGAAACCTTCCCGCCGCCGCCTAATGCCCGGCGGTATTTTGTTCAGTGAGATGCATTAAAATTCTCGGACTGCGGCCGACGTGGGAGGCGCCTCTATACACGTCATGCAACATTAAAGACCGATACAGTTTAAAGAATCGGTGCATCATGCATATGCATACCACGACCGATCAACAACGTGGCAATTGACAGCATAACGGCAAGTGCAAATTCCCAAATTTGGATTTGACTTCACGTGAGCCAAATTTTCTGCAAACAACAGCTGTGGCGGACACAAAAGGTGAGCGTTGTCGTTTAAAGAAGCTTAAATCATATCTCTTAAATACCTTGACTATCTAAGCTTCGTTTAGAGTGATTATTCATGGTCTGACCTCCGGCCCAGCAACACGCGAACGCGAAAATTCCGTTTCCGAAACATAAAATTTGTCGATGGCCACTGGCCCTTTACCTAGACGTTCCAAACTCTCCGAGCTCATTCGCTCTCCTTTCCGCTCTAGTACTCTCCATCAAGAGGACAATGACTGGTACATTCCTTACGACGGACCTATTGAACCCCCTCGTCTTTCTCTTCCTACTCTCTCTGCTACACCAGCTTTTGATTATTCAACCCCCCAGCGACGCGACAGGTCTCCTATTACGCTTGAGGCGCACCGGGACTCGCGCATAATAGGCCCCTCACGCGACTCGTCATCATCAAAACGCGCTCATAAGGCCGGGAAGCCAGCGCGTAAAGCCGTCATATCCCTTGATACTGGTGGCATTGGCGAGTCCCCTGCGACCGTCCTAGATGAGCAGAGCTCGCGTCGGTCCTCGGCGGCCAATTTGTTCTCCTCTTCACATTCTCATAAAGATCCTTCTCGTTCTCCGCTGCCTCCCCCAGCCGTGCCTTATGTCGTGAACACTCCCTCGCCCATCCTCTTGTCGGCAGCGCGCCACCCGTTTAACCCGCACGGTTTCGACAACAATTGCCCTTCCCTTTCTACTAGTACAAATACCCCTCTCAATCCACTACCACCACCACCATCCCCATTAATCACTTCCACCGCTATCCTCCCAACAGTCACCTTTCCTCCTTCATTGCATACCAATTCAACTACGGAGAAACATCCCTACTCGACGCCGAGTGCGAATACGTTTTCGCGGATTGATCAGGTTTGGCCAACCATCAGTGTTAATAATACCTCAACAACATCGCGTTCCCGCGCGGCGACTATTCTCTCAAGCGGCACTGTCACAAGTGCATCAGATCGCTCAATTGTGACGGGTCCACTTACATCAGAACGAAATGCATCTGAATGGGGTCAACATCAACATTTGGAAACGCTTCGACACAGAACCGAGTCGCGACATGGTCGTGTTGAGCAGCATTTCACTGGTTCATCTGGCTCAACATCAGTGACTTCTTCCGCTCCGCGAGACCGCGACCATCATTTTTCCCCACATCATACGCTAATGAAATCCCGCTCGACGCCACAGAGCCTTTCCGCCTCACATTATAATTATCTCAACACGAACACGCCGGCATATCCTATGCATACCCATCCCTACGCCCTCTCCCCTATACCCTCGTCCCATTCGCCGACGTCCCCTTCAGGTACTCCCCTCGGTTTCAACGGTAAACCGCCTATACCACGAAAATCTTTCGGAGTTCTCCAACGACTTCGTGCAACTGCGTCCGCACCCAACTTGCAAAATGGTACCAAGCAAGCGGGAATCCAAGCCGCGTCCCATTCTCACACCAAAGGCCCGGCGCACTCTCGCGAGCACAAACGTTCCCATGTTCCTCCACGGATCAACATCACGCCGCCTACTGGTGCCACGCATGATGGGATGGCTCACGAACTTCCCATCACACTCGTCCCGGCGTCTTCGATGCAAGCCGTGGCACACCCACGTCCTCGATTCATCTCTGCACCTGTCCCGCCCGAGGACCCCATCCCCAGCTCGCCGTACCCATTGAGCAAACCACAATTCCCTGAATTCGATGACACGGATAGGAATATGTTTGCGCAGTGTTTACCGTTACCCGCACCGAGTTCCTGCAGGGACAGGGTGAAGGAGGTAAAAGATGGGAAGGGCTCGACGTCACCCGGTGGTGTGTTGGAATCGCCTTTGAGCGATGCTGCCTCATTCAAAAGCAAAGACGTGGAGAAGACGCTGGACCTTCATCGTGGTGGGCCTCGTGATCACGAAGACGACGGCAGCGAAGATGAGGCGGACGAAGCGGAAAAGCGTGCCGAGATACGCAGACGTAGGGAACGAGACGAAGCTCTTGCTCAAGCGGTCAGAGACAACGAACTCCTCACAGCCGAACGTGAACGATGGGAGAAACATGCTCACCGCAGTTTAGGGAACAAGCGAAGTCGTTCACTCAGCATGCGGGGAAAGCAAAACACCGTCCGGCGGACTGCATCTCAGGGCGCGATACAGTCCAATGTGCCCGCTGTAGCAGGTTCTCGTTCCGATGCTGCTGCTGGCCATGCTCCTAATGGTCGACACCGCGCCACGACGGTGACAAGCGGAGATAGTATTCTGTCGAGTACGAGGAAGGTGTCATCTAGAGGCGTGTCAGGACCTCCCCCTGCCGACTCCGCGCGATCACGTTCCGCGACGCTCGATAGCGTCGCTGGGCCCAGCGCTTCTGTGTCAAGTTTACGATACCTCGCTTCTGCCGCGTTTGGGCATACGGGTCACTCGACCAAAATGACCACTGATAGTAACTCTGTAAGCGGCGGACGCACCAGTCTTCTCGGTCCTCCCAGTGTCACTCACTCTAATACCGCTGCTGGCGCTGCTGGTGGAAGCGTTAGTCGACGTTCGGCTACTAGTGGTAGTCGAAGTGGAAGCATGAGTGATGGTCATTCGCGAGGAAGCAGTGCAGATACGCGCCAGATTGCCGTCGCCACTGTCGTGCGACTCAGTCAAGCGCCACAACACCAGGACTATGATACAAATGTTATGGACATACGTGACGACGAGGACAACAGCGTACGCGCGGCTGTTGAACAGCGTATTGGGCTTGCCCTTTCTCCTTCACCTGAGCTTATGGCACGCTCCAGAAGCAATACGGTGCTGAGTGCCACCAGCGGCGGGGGAATCCAACATCCCTATGCATCTCCATCTGCGATCCCTGTGTCCCTTTCTTCACGAGCAGGGCCACACCCCACTACAGCCGGTCAAACCAGCGGCATCCCTTTCAAGGACGATGTTGCGACGCGTCATCGACTGCCCCCGCAGGTCATCCACGCTCACAAACGCTCCTTGAGCACAGGGAATAGTGCGAGTTCGATCGCACCTGCCGTAGGCGCCGCTGCCTCAGCGTCCCCGCCGCCATCGCGCAGGGGTAAAGCGTCGGCCCCACCTGCTAGTGATATTTCTGATCATCCCTTCATGGCCTCTTCGGAGACGTTTCTGGAAAGGCCTAGTTCTGGTCGGGTGGAGGTGTCTTTCCAGGAGGCGCTCGTCGCCAGCACAGCGTTGTCAGAGTGGCCTGGCCCCCTTTCTGCCGAGCTTCGAGACGGCGACCCCGATCCATTCCGTCGCAATCCTGTTGCGGTTGTCCCAACCAATCCTCCTGGGACTCCTCATCGCAGAAGGACGCGAAGTCATGGTGCTTCAAGTGCATCCAACACAACCCCTCCACGACGTCAACCGTCTACTCAAAGCACCTCGCGGAATCAGCCCCCTATTCCTCCTCCCGTAGCTACATCTACACCACTCAAACGTCGCTCTCGTTCTATGTCTGATATTAAAACCCGAATCCTTGGACGCTCGACATCATCCTCTGAAAACGTGTGCTCTCGACCTGTGTCACCAACGCGTACATTTGGCCCCCCGGATTCACCCACGACCTCCCATGCGCATGCTATCCAAGCAAATAGTCCAGAATACCACGCTAGCCAAACAAGTGGTGGCGTATCACCCCCGACGGAGAGTTCTATCGTATCCATTGTGAACCCAGAAATTCTTTTACATGAAGGTCGGGATGACCTCGAAGAGTTTCGGGATTTGTTCTACCGCCCGAACATGGCTCACTCCACGGAGAGTAGCCCTCGCGGGTCTCTGCGTGTTGATGCAGGCAGCAGTATTGGCCTTGGAGGACGGCCTCTCAGCGGTACTTCGGCATTGTGGAATTCCCTTGGCCCTGTTTTCAGCGAGCATTTCGAGATGGAGTCTGGCAATGTCAATGTGCCGCACTCGACTCGGTCATCTGAGCGTCGGCCTTCTCATGGTTCTTCAGATAGGAACCGTCGTTCTCGTGCTATTGATAAAAATGGCGAGTAGCATTGTCTGCGCACCAAATACAACAGCGAAGTTCTGCTTGCTTACTGACATCTTTCATGGAATGGAACAGATTTGGTTCGTCTGCGTTCGATCGATGCATCTACACCTAGTGTCCTGCCAGGAGAGCAACGTCATTCGAGCACGCCACAGATTGAGGAGGAGCCGTTCCCGTCTGACCAGCCTGGATCCGATATCAGTCTCGCTGGTCTCGCGCGCCCACCAGAGACCCGTCTCTCCTCCGATGGTAATAACTTCCCTCCTGTCGGCGCCACAATCCCCCGTCGTATTGTTGCGCAGGGGCGACTTAGTTCTCCTGAGCAAAGCTTCTTGGTCGTAGACAGCCCCAGCCTACCAGGCAGTCACGATAATAGCTCAGGGGAGTGGAATCGCTTTTCGCATGCCACCGAAGGCTCCAGCAGGATGTCGAACATTATTCGAGGCTTTCCAACTCCGCCAGACGCAACGACATTGCTAGTAGCTTCATCAGGTGCCCTGGGAGGGGAATCCCACGTCCGGGAGGGCGCAGCGTCTCCTTTTTCGCCTTTCGCCCTACCGGCAACTGATCAACAACCCCCAGACGCGCCAGGACCTGAACCTGAGCCTGAATCAGAGCGGCAGAGTTGATTTTTCTTGCTACGCTTTTTTCTGCAAGACGACTGTCATGTTAAGTTCTTGCTAAAGTTTTGGTGATAATATTGGGACTGTTTTATGCATTGTTCATGTTCACGCTCCTTTGATCGGTTACCCCACCCTCTTTTTGTTTCTTGATACCTCGTTGCCTTATTACATTAATTATGCAATACACAAAAATAATACAAAGTGGCTGCGCGCTGGGACTATACATACAAAGCTAGCGAACGGACAAGCATATCATTCGCCGTATACAGTCAACTAGTTGATAAATATCATCAGCAGCACATCACTTAATGTTGCTGATGGCTCGCAGCAAAAAACTCACATCAAGTGTCACTGTTCGAGAACTGTTGATGTCTTGATCTCGATAGATTCCCACTAGTGAATTTCCGCGCTCGTACAAAGAACCTTTCAAACTGATGACGATGAACTGGAACTCGCTCGACGCTTGCGCCCGGATGTAATTTGCTATCTTAGCAACGTTGGTGTTATCGAGTGCGGCATCAACCTCGTCCAAAACGAAGAAAGGCGCCGGCTGATAACTAGAGATCTCTCGATGAGCAAAGCAGATGTGACTTTGATGAGTGGTTCCCCATCACCTGTGAATCGCAAAGAGGAGGGCCAAGGCTGCGACCGTCTTCTCGCCGCCGGATAATTGTTCCATATCTCGGAAACGCTTCATGGGCGGCATGGCGTGGTATTTGATACCGCCGTTGTATGGTTCCTAACGTGCCGTAAGGAAGTGCGCAAGACCACGGGAGGATGATCCTTACTTCTGTGTCCTCCAGGCTGAGATAGGCTACGCCTCCCATCGGCGCTGCTTTGCCTTTCGTCAAATCTTTGTACACTTGATCGATGCGATCGGCGATGTGATTATATGCTTTGTTAAAAAGATCGCATCTACCAGATGAGGGTCAGCTCCATCGCTCGGGCTGAAACAGGACTATCACAAACCGCTGTTTCTTGACAGTGTTGAAGTCATCGCGTGCAGCTTTTACCTCCTTTCGAGCCTTTTCAGTTTCTTTGTCGGTATCCGCGAGTTTGGCTTCGACGTCGTCCAACCTTCAAAGAAAATATGATATTTATCACTCCCGTTCCTTCAGATTCCCTCACCTCGCCATAGCCTTCATATTCGGGGCCATATGTTCTATGTCACTGATTATCTTCTCAATGCTAGCATCTAAGTCAGCCCCACGTTTAGCGGATCCGTCCTAGAGTCAAGTTGTTAAGGAGAAGTCAGGGAACGGTAGAGGTAAAAACTCGCCTCCCGATCTTCAGCATCAAGGCCCTCGAAATCGACTTCGATTCCATATGAATCCACTTGGCGGGGACGTTGAACGCCTTCATCATCCTCGTCGACATCCATAGCCATGTCTTCAGGATCCTATGGAAGCGTTAGCACGAGGACAATCGCTGACACTCATTGATGCTCACCTCCAAGGGAACGTCGTTCAGTGACCCGTCGTCAAGGGGTAGGGCGATCTCCTCGAGCTTGCACTTTCGGAAAATAAGGAATCTTTCTGTGCCGAGTTTCTCGATTTCGTCGTTCTGTAATGGGAAGTTGGCAAATAGAACAATGGGTTTACCGAGTTAAACGTACCATGGTTGCTATGTCCTTGAGAACGGCATCTAACGCTTTGGTGGCTTTGCTATTTGCTTTCTTGACGTCATCCAACGCTTTTGTCTTGTCTTCAAGTTCCTGCAGGGCGCCAGAAAGATCTTCTTTCAGTGAGGCTACGTGACCCTCAAGCTCAGCTATCTCCTTCTCGATCGCCTTCTTGGCCTTCCGCAGTTTGGTAATAGTGACTTGTTCGGCCTGCACAGTGGCTGACAATGTTGTCAAACGTTCTTTCGTAGTGCTGAGCTGCTCTTCTTGAAACTTAGTCCTATCATGATAGAAAACCTAAGCTTCGGTTTGGTCATATCATAGGAATGAGTGGCGCACTGATGCGTAAGGCGTTGGATCTGGGTGTTAAAGCGGGTTCGGGCTTCGCTGCCCTCCTGCAGCGCCTTCAGCTGTCGTTCTTCGTATTCGCGAATATCCTTGACTCTGATCTTTTGGCAGAAATGGCGGAACACATTGTCATCGGCTTTGTCCACTACAACTTGTAAGACATCGATTTGTTGACGTATCTCATCCAGAGCAGAGGAGACCTAAAACATAGTTAACATACAGATGCAAACTATCACAAAATGACTCACGGTCTCGAAATCGGGAGAAAGCGAGGATAATTCCTTCTCCACATGCTTTAATTCATCCTTGATACCCTTGAGCCGGAGACTGTTGGCATTCTGGGAACAGCGTATTCAGTCACCGTGCTAGGAATGACACAGACCGAGCCTACTAAATCGTCTCGTGCAAGGGTAAGAGCCGATTCCAAGCGAGACATCTCCGCGGTGAGATTTTCCTCCATCTGCCCACGAGGTTTGGATTTTTGTAATTCGCGCAGCTGGGAGATGTAAGTCTCCTGTTGGCGCTTCAGACCTGCAAACAAGTTCAAGTAGGATATTTTACGTATATCGGCGTCAAGCTGGGCGTACCATTTACTTCTTGTTCCTCCCACTTTCTTCCGGTTCCAGATGTGCTCTTACCACCGGTAATGAGACCACTCTTGTGAATGATGGTTCCCTCCAAAGTAACAGCTAGGTTGGTGGACTGTTAATAAGGGAAGGCTAAGTAAGGATGAATGCAGATACCTTTGACCTCTTGACCTTTATCATAACATACAAGCCGAGCGACGCTCATCGTATCGCACACTAGGGCGTTTCCACAAGCGTGATGCATGGCACGTTCGACTGCGGAATCATACTGAATCACGTCTACAGCAAGCCTGGCACCTTTCGCAATGCTCCTAAACTTGTCGTTGATGGGCTTCACTTGGATTGTATCGAGAGGGATGAATGTCGCCTGGCCCGCGCGCTGATTCCGCATATACTATAGCAAGGTCATATAACTACAACCTATAGCGCCGCAGACATAATTGACATACTTCAATGCAATCTATCGCTGTCTTCTCCGTGTCGACGACAAGTGCGTCGATATTGCGCCCTAGGACAACTGAAACGGCGATCTCATACTTGCGGCTCGTGGGCTTGCACAAATCAACGATACGTCCGCGCACGCCTAAACATGAACGTGTCAACTTAATTAGCCAATAAATGATACGTCCGTCATACCAGGGAAAATTCGCTGAAGGTTGCTGAATGTTTCTTTGAGTTTGCTCTCTCGTTCTGATTCCTTACGGTCGACATCAGCTGAGAGTAACTTGGTATGACAATCGTGAAGCTTCTCATTGATCTCCTTTTCCAGTTGGCTGTCGTCACATGGATCAAAAATCTCCGAAAGTGACACTTGCAATGATGGAGCTCACCTGACGCGTCTCTTTTCACTTTCGTGGCTCATTAGCTCTTGCTTGGTGCGGGACAGATCATGTTGCAGTTGATCTACTTTCTCCTCACTCTGGAACTGTGGATCAGTCGTATTCATCAGTCGAAGAGGTTTGGAGCGCACTTCGTTCTTGAGCTTGGTGCAGGATTCCTTATCCTCCTTCAGCTTGTCACGTTGTGCCCGGAGCTGATCCATCTTATCGCTTTTGCTGGCAACGATGCGAGCCTGCGCTTTCTCATCCCGGGCCAGGGACGCTATTTGTTGGCGCTCGTTCACGGCTTCAGCGTTCGCCAAGGTTTTCCTGTTAATGATACAATTAGGCATGGCGGAATGCATAGGCCAATGGAAAATGGAATGCTCACAATGCATGATATTCTGCGAGAGATTCCTCAGATAAGGCGATCCCTTTTGATGATGCTTTCCGCTGCTCCTCTAAGATTGTGTGCGCGCATTAAGTCAGTGAATTTTCGGCGACGACTGCAAACATACCTTCCGCCTGACGCGCCACCTTCTTAACTCCCTCGAGATCGGACTTGAGACGGGCGAGCTGAGTCTCCTGTTCCTCGACTTCTTTCTCAACTGTCTTTCCCGTGGATTCAGCCTTCTCAGTTTTTCTTTCAGAGTGCGCAATCTGTGTTTCCACCGCTACGAGACTGGGCATCTAAAGGTATTCTGCCGTCAGCCTCAACTGGGATTTATGGAAGGAAGCGAACCTTAAGTTCAAGGTCTTTTTCGGCTTTTTTGATGACTTGTTCCCGTTTCATCACATCGTTTTTAACGGCAGCCTGCGCAGAGCGAGCCTTATTTAATTGAGAGTTGGCTTGGCTCTGGTATATAAGAGAGTTGAGTTTTGAAAGGAGCCCAGTTAAT
>Ga0307508_10003251_pt1 | contig 16601 bp, 15 predicted proteins | sample 9_EM_MG_FD_203089 | JGI IMG/M metagenome (GOLD analysis project Ga0307508, IMG submission 203089) | Populus trichocarpa ectomycorrhiza microbial communities from riparian zone in the Pacific Northwest, United States - 9_EM | ecosystem: Host-associated > Plants > Roots > Unclassified | place...
CCGCCGAGCCGCCGTCCGCGGTGCCCACGCCGCCTGCGAATGCCCCGCCGGCTTCGGATGCGTTTCCGCTGCCGCCTTCTGCGCCAGCGCCGACGAAGAAGAAACGACCGCACGCCGCCGAAGCGCCACCGCCCGCGGCCGAGCCCGCCGCGCCAGCAGCCAGCCCGCCGCCCAGCAACGACACTGAACCGAGCCCCCAGAAGCCCGCCGACGGCCCGTTCGAAGCGAAGAAACCCGGCGACGAAGCGCCCGCCAAAAAGGACGACGCGAGCAGCGATCAGTTCAAGATAGGTCCCGTCGTCGGCGTGGGCTTGCCCGAGGTCATCAGCTTCGGTGGCACGCTCAAACTGACGCGCTTTTTGGGCGCCGGCATCAACATTGGGCTGATTCCGAAGCAGCAGCTCAACTACTACGGCAAGGCCACGCTGTCGTACCAGCACTACGATATCTACGGCCGCCTCTATCCGTTCGGCGGCGGCTTCTTCTTGGGCGCCGGTGCCGGTTACGCGACGGTCGACGGCTCGTTACAGAGTTCGTACCCGTATGATCTGGGCAAGCTCAACGTCCCGGCACAGGTGATCGCTCAAGCGGGAATTCCCGCGCAAGGCGCGCTGACCTACACCGGTGAAGGTACCGTGCGCACGTTGATGCTCACGGCGCTGATCGGCTACTTCTACACGACTAGCATCGGCTTCAGCTTCGGCATCGACGCAGGCGTTCAATTGCCGATAGCTCCCAGCCAAATCCAGTTTGCGAGCGACGCCGAGCCCAAAGCGACGATCGAGAAATTGAGCGCCATCGCGCCAACGCTGCCAGTGGCGAGCTTCAAGAAAGACGCCGATGACCAGGTGCGCAGCACGCTCGAAAAGATCGGCCGCACACCGCTGCCAACGCTGAACTTGCGGATCGGGTGGATCCTGTAGCGCGGGCTCCGACTGCGCGCAGGAGTCGAGTCATGTCCTCGATCGCAATCGGTGTGGGTCTGGCGGCGGTCTCGGTGCTGGGCGCGCTCTGGTTATTTCAAGATCGGCTGATCTACCCGGCGCCCCACTACAGCGCGCGCGCGCTGTCCGGCTTGCCCCCCGGACTCGTGGTCCTGCGCGATCCGGCGGACTCCGGCTCGATCGTGGGATTTTACCGGGCAGCGGCTGGCGCTAGCCTGCCGAAGAAGCTGTGGCTCTTGTTTGGCGGCAACGGCGACGTCGCGCTGCGCTGGTATGAGCTGGTCGGGCCCAGCGTGACGGCCGACACGGGCTTCTTGCTGGTCGAGTACCCCGGGTACGGAGCGCGAGCCGGCAAGCCTTCACCCGCGAGCCTGCTCGCCGGCACCGAGCAGACGCTCGCTGCGCTGGCGCAGCACTTAGGAACGAGCGTCGCGGAGCTTCAGCCGCGCGTGGCGCTCGTCGGCTACTCACTCGGCGCCGCGGCGGCGCTGCAATATGCGGCAGAGCACCCAGTTCGCCGCATCGTCTTGTTTGCGCCGTTCACCAGCATGCTCGACATGGCGCGCCAGAGCGTCGGCTCTCCGCTCTGTTACCTGCTCTCACACCGCTACGACAACGTGGCCGCGCTGCGAACGATTCAGGCCAGAGGCATGCCGCCCCTCGACATCTTGCACGGCGACCGCGACGGTCTGATCCCGCAGCAAATGGGCCGAGCCCTGGCAGCTCAAGTGCCGACCAGTCATTTCGAGCTCGTGCCCGGCGCCGGCCACGGCGACCTCATCGATGTAGCGGCCGCGAGACTGCAACGGCTGTTGGCGGAGCCCTAGCGCCGCCCAGCTGCCAGAAACTTCTGCGGCGGCGCGGTGCGGCCGGGCGTTGCGAGACCGTGCACTGCGTGACCGGGGCTGGCGAACGGCTGCCGGTCGCGCAGGATGACTTTTGTATGCAAAGTCATCCTGCTTCGACCAGATCGTATCTCGCGCTTTCGAAGCTGCTTGAGTATAAGTGCGGCGCCAACAACATCGGCAAGGGCACCGCGGGCTACCGGATCGCGGAGGACGTCTACGCTTGCCTTTGCAAGTGACGGCCTGTCGCTACTCTCGCGAGTTTCTCCCGCGACCCCTGCCTCGGCTAGCCGACCTGACACGACTGCACGATGCCGCCCGCCGCGCCGGGACTGCAGCTCTGACAAGCCGCCAAAGCGATGCAACCGCACGAGTGAGCCTGAGCGCACTCGGCGGGGAAAGCATCGCACTGGTATTGGTCACCGCCAACGCCCCCGACCAACGCCCTACAATATTGCTTGGTCTGGTTGCACTTGAGCGTAGGACCGCAGGCGAAAAGATCGATGCAACGATCGCCGCTGCAGCCCGGCGCCGCAGCCCCGAAGCACATCCATTTGCCAGCTTGGCAAACGGCTTGGCCGGCCGGGTCGTTGCCGCAGCAGTCGGCCGTATTGTTGCCGAAGCAGGGCGGGGCCGTGCCGTTGCACGTGCCGTTGGTTTCCCCACCAGCTCCGCCGGGGCCGCTCGCTGCCGCGCCTCCGACCTCGACGATCTCCCCGCCCGCGCCAGCTGCCGAGTCGATCGCGCTCTGGCCGGCGCCTGATGCCGTCTTTCCGGCCGTGGAGCTGTTGCCCCCGGCGCTGCCAGTGCCGCCCGTTTGATTGACCGAAGTCGTGCCGGCACTCTGCTGGTTCGTGCCGGCGCTCTGTTGGCCGGCCTTACCGGCGCTAGCATTTCGAGCGATGTCCACGTCAGGCGCGCTACAACCTTCGACGGCGGACGCAGCGGCCAGAGCGACTAGCGAAAGCAAAGCAAAACGTTTCATGTTGGTTCTCCTCCCGAATGGACGCCAAAGCTGGATACAAAAAGGGAGTTCCCGGCTTGCAGCGGCTCCGTCAAAAATTCGAGCGCCCAGCTGCGCCATCGAGGCCGGCACAAGAGCTGCGAACGCTAGCTGCCAGCGGCGAATCGGGCGTCGTGCGCAGAAAGTGCTCGGCCTCGCGACCAGCCTCGGCGCTGCGGCCGAGGCGACACAGCGTCGTCACCAGCTCCGCGGAGCGCTCTTCAGCAAGAATTCCGCTCGGAAAACGCAGACTGTGCTCGCGCAGCAGCACCAGCGCCCGGTTGGCGTCGCCGGCGCGCAGCGCTTCGTCTGCGCGTCGCAGCAGCGCCGCTTCTGCGCCGACGTGGGCGGACGGCTGGGGTTCCGGCGCGGCTGCCGACGCCGCAGGCGCTTTTTCGCGACCCTCGTCGGGAGCCGGGGACCGCGCCGGGACCGGCGGAACAACGGGCGGAGCCGCAACGACGCGCTCCGGAGCGGCCCCGCTGGGGCCTGCGCTCGACGAAGCCGGATGGACGGCGGAAAGTGCCGAGAGCCTGGTGGGCGACGCCGGAGCCTGCGCACGGCCGCCAGCAACGACGGCGTAGCCCGATGCCCCGCCAACGCCGACCAGCAGCCCGATGCCCACCCATTTCGCGACCGCTACCAGCGTCGAGGAAGTGCCCGCTGCAGCGCCCGCAGCGCCGGCGGTCGCGCTCACCGAAGCGGACGCGGTGAACAGCGCCACGCCGAGCCGCGTTTCGAGCGCGCGCCCGATGCGAGCGCGATCTGCAGGCATAGGCTCGAGCCCAGTGCGGGCCGCGCCAAACAGCGCCTTACTTTCAGGGCCGAATTCGCTCACGGTTGCCTCCCGCGCTGACGCGCGCGCTCGCGGCCGAGCGCCGCATCGAATTGTTCGCGGGCCAACCTGAGCCGCGAATACGCGGTATTCAGGTTGATGCCGAGCGCTTCGGCGATCTCCGGCGCGCTCAGCTCCTCGAGCTCGGTGAGCACGAGGACTTCTCGCTTTTCGTCGTCGAGCGAGTCGAGCAGTCGCTGCAGCAGCCGCACGTCTTCCGACAGTGCCGCGCGCTCGAACGGACTTCGCTCGGGGCTCGCCTGCTCGTCCGGCTCGGCGTGCTCGTCGGCGCCGGCCAGGCGCGGCCCTTTGCGCGCCAAGCTACGGCGATGGTGACGCACGACGTTGAGCACGATGCCCGAAAGCCAGGTACGGATACTCGAGCGCCCTTCGAAATCGTGCAGGCGCCGATGCACGACGACGAAAATCTCTTGCACGAGGTCGTCGAGTGCGGCGTCGGCGACCCCGAGTCCGCGCGCGCTGCGCCAGACGAAGCCGAACCATTTCTCGTACACCTCCGCGAACGTCGCGACCGAGCCTTGGGCAGGCGTGGCGGGCGAGGCGGCTGGATACGGGAGCGCGGTGGGAGCTTCGGCGGGCATTGCCCTCTTTGGACGTGCCCCGGCGGCTGGGCTTCCGTCAAAGAAACTGAATCGTCGCGCCGATCATGACCCTGCCCGCCACTATTGACGACTGGAAGACGCTTTGCGACGGTGCCGGCTCCGGCTCGCGGACCACGAACCTGGGCCGAAAAGTCGGCACAATCGCCTCGGCGCTCAGGCGGAAGCCGAGCACGCTGACAGCTTGCCAACTGAAGAGTCCGCCCGCTCCCAGTTCTGGCACGGCCTCAGTCCTGACCAGACTAGCCTGCGAGCCATTCGAACCTGCCGCTCGGAGCCGGGTCACGCCCACGCTGAGCGCTGGCCCGAGCCAAGCTTTGCCGACCTCTGCGCCATACGCGAAGCGTAAGCGACCGGACAGCGCCGAAAACGTCGCACCCGCCGTGCTGGTCGGCTCGGTCGCGCTTTCTGCCCCCAGAAACGACGCAGCGCCTTCCAAGCGCACGTGCCCCAGCTGGCAAGTGAGCTCTAGCTCGCCGCCGGGGCTGAGCTTTGGCAGCGTGCCGAGGTCAGCGATGCCGGAAACGCCCAACCAGAGAGACGTGGGAACTCGCGATGTTTTCGGCGGTGCAGAGCTCGCGGACGCGAGCGAGCTGCGCGGCGTCGCGCCAGAGCTTGGCTGCGGGCGCGGCGCGGCGGGCTGCGGCGGCGGCGCCGCTGGCGCACCGGCATCGCTGCTCGCGGCGGCTGCCTCGGGCGTTTCGGCCGCGTCGGCCAGCTTTGCCGCCGCAGGATTGATGGCGATGGCGAGAATCAAGGCGATCGCCGATTTGGCGGCTTGGCACGACTCCGCCTCGAACGCGCGGCGGTGCGCGGCCCCGGCGATTTCGAGGCGCAGATCGACGTCGATCGCGCCCCGCCCGTTCTGCGTGAGCGCGGCGTGCGCCAGCACCTCGCGCTCGTCACCTTCGGCCGCCCGCAGCAGCCGCGCTACCTCGGCCTGCACCTCTTGTCGGCTCGAGCACGGCGGTGTGGCCTCCCAGCTCAAATCGAGCGCTACGGGTGGCGCTTTCGTAACCGAGCCCGTCGCCCCGAATACGGAAAGCGCAACGAACGCGGCGGCGAGCAGCATGGCTTCCGAGTGCCACGGTCTCGAAATTCGAACAAGCTGAATAAGTCAGCCCGGCCAGCGCGGCAACGCCACCACGGCCGGCGCAGCCAGCGACGGGTGCCCGGGTGGGGGCGGGCTAAGGATTCATCATTCATCACATCTTTGGCTGCCAATTTGCAGCCTGAATCGCAGAAGCTTTCGTAGCGGACTCAGGCCACCTCGTGCGAGCGAGATCTTTTCACGGGAAGTCGGAGATGGCGGGGACCACCGCCCTGACGCAACGAAACGGGCGTACGGGCCCCGCCCAAGGTGGGGTTAGCGCTTCGAAAATCACTTCGTATCCGCGTATCCGAAGTGACTTTCGAGACGCGCGAAGGGTCCAAGCTCAGCGAGTTTCTTCCGAGGTCAGGGCGCGGGCAGCTGCCCGCGCTGCAAACTCGGCCTACCCCAAGAAAGCCCTCGGCCGCAGCGAAACCAAAAGGCCGTTCGGCTGTATTGGGGGAATGCAGCAACGGCCCCCCTCTGAGCTTCGCGCGCGAGTACTGCTCGCCGCTAGTCGCGAAGATGCGCCGCTGCGCGATCGCGTCAAGCGGCGTGATAGCTGGCTGCTCTTGTCTGCCGCGGTAGGTGCCGCTGCTGATATTTCTGGCGTTCGGCGGCTTGCGCGACGGCCCGCGCCCGACGACGCTCGTGCTCAGAACGTCGCTCGGGGCAAGCTTCATCGCGCTGGCTTGTGGAGTCGTCGGGCTGTCGCGGGGCCGCTCGACGCTGGGGCGCGCGCGTGTCTGGCTTTGGGGCCTCGCGCTGTTCGCGCCGGTCGCGCTATTCGGCTGGAAAGTCCTGGCTTCGGTCCAATTCGAGCAGATGATGGCCAGGTGGCCCGGGCGCATCGGGCTACGCTGCCTGTGGCTGCATTGCCTGATGGCGCTGTGGCCGCTCACCGCGTTGATGATCACGCGCCGCGAGTCCGATCCGCTGCACCCCGCGCTCACCGGTGCGGCGATCGGCTCGGCGCTGTGGGTCTTGGTCGACCTGAGTTGTCCGGTGGCTTACGTGCCGCATCTGCTGCTCGGCCACGTGCTGCCGCTGCTGCTGACGACCAGCGTGGGGGCGGCGCTAGGGCAGCGCTTCATCGCGCTCGGAGCACGCCAATGAGTTTTGTCGAACCAGCACCGAAACACTCACACGCGCGCAGCGTAGGCGTTGATGGCGTCTGTGCTCGCCGCATTTCGGCCTTGGTCGTCGGGCGCCAATGAGGAGCCTATTTCAATGAGAAAGCCTGTGTTTACGCGTGAGTTTACGCTGTGGTTTGCCTTGGGCGCGTCGACGTCCGGCTTGGTCGTCGCTTGTAGCGATGCGTCGTCCGACGGCTCGGACGGCGGGGAACAAGCCGGTGCCGCCGCCAGCCACGGCGGAGCGCCAACCACTGCAGGAGCACCCGGCAATGGCGGCACGCAAGCTCGTGCCGGGACCAGTGCAACGGGCGGAGCGCAGACCACCGGTGGTTCTCCCGGCAGCGGCGCTCCGTACGGCACGGCCGGTGCGACCGACCAGCCTGCTGCTGCGGATGCGGGCGCGCCGGCTTCGGGAGGAGCGAACGCCGAAGGCGGCGCCAGCGACAGCGCCGGTGCGGCAGGCGCGGCGCCGTGCGTCCCGCAAGCGCCGACGCTACCGACCGACGTTCCGGCGGGGATCGTCGCGCCAGATGGCGTCACGCTGCTGCGACATTTCCACGCCGTCGGCACGCAGAATTACGTGTGTAAAGCCGCCGCAGGCCCGACGTTCACGTGGACGTTCGTCGGCCCCAAGGCGGACATGCTCAATAGCTGCGGCACGAAAGTCGGAATCCACTTCGCAGTTCCGGGTACGGATCCTCCAGCTCCCGAGTGGCAATACGACGTCGATGGCAGCAGCGTCGTCGGCAGCGCGCTCAACAAGTCGCCGGTCGACGGAGCGATTCCCGAGCTGCTTCTCAAGGCAGCTGACCACGGCGGCAACGGCGTGTTCAGCGGCGTGACGTTCGTGCAGCGGCTGAAAACGGCCGGCGGCGCCGCGCCCGCAGCCGCGAGCTGCGATCTCGCCCACGTCGATGAAGAGCAGGACGTCGGCTACACCGCTGAATACTACTTCTATTCGGGGGGCACCTGACGGCGCTTTGAAGAACCCAGCGGCAAAAGCCCGATCGGCCGTGACTCCGTCGGGCTTTTCAAACTTCGGTTCGGTCTCGATCGTCCGTCGTCTGCAGCTCAAGCTCAGCACGTTGCCGGCGAGGCAGCGCGAGGCCTTCGAGCTTGTGCGCTTACAAGGGCTTTCGCACCTCGAAGCCGCGCAAGTTCTGGGCATGACCGTCCAAGCCGTCCAGCTGCGCACGCACCGCGCATCGATCGCGCTGCGTGGTGTGCTCGGCACCTAGTCACGCTTCGGCGTATCTTGCCGGCCGCCTTTCGCATAGATTGCCCACTCTCAAACCCCAACAGAGGCGGTAACGAACATGGGCGACAAATCTCCGAAGGCCAAAGACAAGGCCAAAAAGCAGGACTCAGCGGTCAAGAACCAGAAGAAGACCGCTGCCTCCAACAAAGCCAGCGTGGTCAGCGCGCCGAAGAAGGGCAAGTAGCCGCGGCGCTGGGGGCCCGACAGCGAGTCCGGCCCCCTCGCAAAACCGCCAGCAGCGCGGCTAAGCCGACCGCCAACGGCCGCCTGCCACGGGGCTCGGATAGTCGCGCGGCGTGAAAAGGATCAAGCATTCGGGCCGGGCCGGCCACCAAGACCCCGACCCGCCATGCATTATCGCGCCGTAACTCTACCGATTCTGGGCTTTACCGCACTCGCCACGCTCGTTGCGGCCTGCAGCAGCACCGATGCGCCGCAGCCTGGCCTGCCTAGCGCCGGAAACGGCGGTAGCACGGCCGGCACGGCCGGCACGGCCGGCAGCACCACGGCGCCGATCGGCGGCGGCGGCAGCGCCGCGGGCGGCAGCGGCGCCGGCGGCAGCGTCAGTGGTGGAACCAGCGGGACCAGTGGTAGCGCCGGCACCTTCGCGACAGGTGGCAGCGGCGGCACGACTGCCGGCGCGAGCGGCAGCGGCTCCGCCGGTGGCGGGGGCGGCTCTGGTGGCGCGGGCGGCTCCGCCGGTGGCAGCAGCGGCGGTGGCACCGGCAAAGTGCCCATGTGCCTGACCAACGACGTGACGGGCGGCGTCAATCGCTCGGACAATCAATACATCGAGTGCGACGTCGAAGCGCAAGCCATCGACTTCGATGTGGCGGCTGCTTACAAGGCGCCGCGCGTGCCGGGCTACGACCCCAGCACCACGCCGGTCACCTTCACCGACTACGGCACGGCGTTCACCGGCTCCGCCGTGCAAGAGTGCCACCCGTATTGCTACCGCGGCAACCTCACCCTGGGGCTCGATTTGATCGCCGGAGCCGAGACGTCGCTGCGCGGCGAGGTGCTGTTCGGCTTTCCGCCCACGGTGGCGCCGATCGTCGATCCAAAAGGCCGCGCCAGCCTCGGCTGGGTGTTCGTCGATGGTCCGGCCTTGCCCGCCGGCACGACGCTCTCGCTCACCATGGTGCTCAAGTCGATGGACAAGGGCGTCGTGCTCGCCACCATGCCCAAGACCGCGGCGCTGAAAACGTGGATCGAGTTTCGCTACTTCCCGATCGACAGCGGCTTTGCCGCAGCAGACTTGGTCAACATCACGCACATCGGCTTCCGCATCGCTCTCACGCCGACCGCCGCGGCCGCGGATTGGCACGGCGTCGTCTACGCCGATCACTTCCAGCTGCGAAAATAGACCGCGCTTGGCGGTCACACCATCCGCAGCGACCAAGAGATGTTCTACCCGGGTGCGACGCTACCGCCACGCACGACGCCTTGAGCCGACTTGGCTTCCGGCGAGGCGCAGCTGCCTCCACACCCGCACGCTGCGCGCCTCAGCCGGGGATTAACGCCCCAGCCTCGCGCGCAGTTTCCGCAAAAGCGCGCGCCAAACGTGCTTGGCCGCCGAATTGCAAGGAGTGAGCTCTGTCCCTCGCATCGGAGAATCGGCAATGCTCACTATCCTCGTCATTCTACTCGTCCTCGCGCTACTGGGCGGTGGCATAGGCCACTCGCGCTACGGCTATTCTGGCTGGTCGCCCGCTGGCATCATCCTGGTCGTGCTGCTGATCATGTTCTTTACCGGCACTCGACTCTAGTAGCCCGTCGGTCGGAGGCACGCGATCGCCGAGTAGCCGGCCGCGCCGCGTGCAGATGCGGGGTAGCCTGCTTCTTGCCCAGTTGTCGAACAGCGGGCGCGGCACGGCGGCACCGAAGCGGCTCGAGAGCGAGGATTGAAGCGGCCAGCGCACCACGGCGCGGCCGTCTTCGACGCCGTCGATGAATTTGCTGACGGCCTGCTTTGGATTTTTGAGGCAAGATCGCGGGATCGCATAGCATCAAGTGATTCAATGCCATCTCGGAGTTTCGCGGGAGTTTTCGGGAGCGACCCGGCGGCCGAGAGGCGATGAATCGGGGGTGCAGAGCTACCGAGCGACGACCCGGCAGCTTCTGCGATTCAGGCTGCGGCGTGGCAGCCCCAGCAAGATATGACGAATCCTGAGCTCTGTGCCTCGCCGTCGCGCATCACGCCGCGTTTCAGAAGCGCATGGCGACGCCAACCAGGTTCGTGGGCACGAAGCGGTAAAAGTCACCGGGGTCGTCTTGCAGCACGAACCAGTGGCTGAATTCCAGCAGCGTCGCGTAGTGCTTCGACGGCAGCTCGACTCCGAAGTTGAGCTCCAGCACGCCGTCGCCGCTGCCCCGGCGCTGGGCGTAGTGCGAGCCCGCCGGTGCTGGCTCACTCGGCCGGGTGTACTTACCGATCCAGTAGTTCGCGAAGGTGAGGCCCACGTAGGGCTCGACCAAGCGTGAAGCGCGGTAGCTGGCAATGCCTCCGGCCTCCGCTCGGAACGTCCGGTAGTTGAGGCCGTACGCAGCGCCGACACGCGGTGCCAGCGCCCAAGCTCGATCGTGGTCGAACAGATTGTACTTGGCGTCGAGCGCCGCCCCCTCGATCTCGAAGCTGCCCAAACCCAGGTCGAGGTGCTCGGTCAATCCGACGCGCAGTCCCGCTTGCCCAGCCACGCTCACGAACGGGTTGGGACCAGATCGACGCTGCTCGGCGGTGACGCGGTTGGCCAAGTAGCTGAGTCCGACGTTGCCGCGCACGCGCCCGGGCGGCGTGGTGTGGGCGGTCTGGAACAGATTGGTGGAACAACCCCAGAGCGCGCAGAGCAAGCCCGTCGCCGCAGCCAGTTCAAGCGCTGGCCGGCTCAAGGGGCGGACTCGAAGGCTGCGCGGAGCTCGTCTTCCGTCGTTGCGGCGTCGCACAAGGCACGAAAGGCGTCGCGAGCGAGCGGCGCGCGTGCGGCAGATCGCGTGAGCTGCAGCGAATCTTCGACCAGCAGGTACGGCTGGTCGGGCAGCCAATCGTGGACGACACAACCCTCGGCGCTGACAATCTCGGGCCGGCGCGAGTCCGGGTAGCTGGCGTGCATGCGCAGCACCTTCACGCCAGCCACCGCAAAGTAGGTAGCGTTAACGTCGTCGTGGGTCACCGGCACGCTGACCCGCGGATCGCGATTCACGTCGACGTCGTCTTGCCAGGCGGCGAGCCAGGTTTCGGCGCGCGCTCGCGCCATGTCTACAGGAAAGCTCGCAAGCTCGTCGGCGCTGAGGCCGTAGGCGGAGCCGATCGAGTCCGCGGCGACGACGTGCAGGCCGTACAGCAGCAGCTGCTTGTCGGCCAGCTCAGCCTCGAGCGTCGCGCTGCTGCGCGTGCCGTCTTCGAGCAGTCGTCCGGTCCCGACCAAGAATTCGCTGCCGAGTGTCGTGCGCAGCACACCTTCGACGAAGCGATACGCGCGCGCCGTGCGCAGATAGAAAGTGGGAAAAGGCTCCACGCGCAGCGGCGGACGGACGTCGAACGGACGAAGCGGGACGACCAACGCGGCGCTCGATGATACCGAACCCAGCTGTTTGACATGCGTCTCGCGCGTTTGAATCAAGATCGATTTGAAGGTTTCGACGAGCTTTTCTTTGTAAGCCCGCGTCAAGAGCAGGTTGTCCTTCTCGGGCGCGAGATCGGGCGCGAGCAGAGTTTCGAGCGCGTAGATCTGCTGGTCGTACCAGCCCGAATCTGGGCGCGGCTTCAGATCCACGGCGCCGGACTCGACTTGGGCCACCAGCAGCGCCAGCAAATCGGCGCCGCCCGGCGCGGGCGCGTCGCTGCACACGATCGGCCGCAAGATGCGATTGTCGACGCCCTCGGAAGCCGGCCAATACGCCAGGGCTGGGTTACACGATGCGAGCGCGTACTTGCTTGGGTGCGCCGCAAAGAAAGCGCGTTCGGTCGCGTCGGAGCCGGCGACGGCAGACGCTTCCGGTACCAGCGGCTGCAGGTCGACGGGCGACGCGTCGTAAAACGGATCGGTCAGCTGCGCGTACAGGCTCAAGACGCTGCCGTAGCGCGCAGCCAGATCCGTATTTTGCCCCAGCAGCAGCGCCGTTTCGGCCAGCGCAGCGAAGCTTGGGCCGCCCCCCGCGCCGAGTAGGTGGCGCGATTGCAAGAAGCGATCGCGCTCGAAGAGCGCCGAGAGAGCCGGCGTCCAGGTGTAGAAGCCGATCGGAGTCGCGCGGAACGCATCGGCTTGGAAGTCGGCGACTTCGCTAGAGGCCGCGGCCAATGTCGCCGCGGGCGTGGCTGGCGCTGGGCCAGACAACAACAGGGCTGCCGACAAATCCGCGGAGGCTTGCTCAGCCGGCGCTCGCTCGGCCGCGGCGCCTGTCATGGCGCGGGTCGTTAGCTCTTGCAGCAGGTCGACCAGGAGCTGCCGCTTGTTGACCAGGCCTGCACTGCTACCGTCTTCGGCCGAGAGCTCCGCCGCAGCGTAGAGCCCGTCATTGAACGGTTTGAGCATGCCGTTCACGATCTCCATCGACGGCATGCTCGCTCGGTCTCCCAGCGCCGCGAGCGCCGCTGCTCGCGTGGGAAAGAGCTTGCCTTCGAGACCTGCGTCAGCGCCGCTCAGCTTGGTGAGCGAGAGGCGCGTCACGCTGCCGGTCAGGTTCAGCGTCACGGTGCAACCGTCGAACTGCGTGGTCAAGGTGCGCGACGCGTCGTAAGCTGGGTGCTTATCGGCAAGCTTGTCGTCTGCCAGCGGGTCGGTCTGGCTGTGCTCGGTGACCTGCTCTTGAACGCCGACCACGTCGAGCGGATCGTTGCAGCCGGCCAGCGCCAGCGCCAGCAGGCCAGCCGTTGTCAGCCACCCACCAGTCGACGCTTGCTGTGTTACCACGTCGCTCCTACCTCTCCAGGCGCGAACCCGCGAGCGCCATCGAGACTCTAGCGCTCTGCCAGCGCCCGAGCAAACGACGCGCGATCAACGGCTCGTTAGCCCAATGTAAATCCGTCGCATTCCGGGCCACGCACTTGGCGCAACCGTGTGCCAGACTGGCCGCGTGCCGCGAGCCACCACCCCGCGCAAGATCAGACTGGAAACCCGGGACGACGGCGCGTTTCGCTTCGCGGTCGTCGCCGACACGCATTCGAAGCCCCATCCAGCCACGCGCCAGCGCTTGCTCGAGCTCGAACCGGACGTGATCTTACACGCAGGCGACATCGGCGAGCTGGCGGTGCTGGACAGGCTGGCCGAGCAGGCGCCGGTGCTGGCGGTGCGTGGCAACATCGACGCGCAAGTCAGCGAGGTGCCCGAGATGTTGCTGATCGAGTTGATGCGAGGCGACGCGCTGAAGCTACGCCTGATCATGCTGCACATCGCCGTCTACGGGCCGAAGCTTCGCGTCGAGGTGGCGCGGCTAGCGAACCAGGAGCGTGCGTCGCTCGTGGTCTGCGGTCATTCGCATGTGCCGTTCATCGGTCGCGACCGTGGGCTGTCCGTATTCAATCCTGGTTCCATCGGCCCGCGCCGTTTTCAACTGCCCATCGTGCTGGGCGCCATCGACATCACGGCGCAGAGCGCCAAGCTCCGGCACATCGATTGCGAGACCGGCAAAGTCTGGACGCCGCCCGAAAGCGCGCTGCACTGAAGCTCGCGTCTACTCCCACACGTAGCCCAAAATCATTTTCCCGACCCAGTCGTTGCTGGCAGCAGTCAGGCCTTCACCCAGGCCAACGTTGAGCTCCACGTGGCTGAGCGCCAAAAGGTCGACGGCCTCGAACAAGTAGTGTTGCTGGGCGCTCACGGGCGCAAATGCGCCGAGCGGGCCGAGCGCAGCGTAGTACTCGACGCCGGCTGCGAGCAGCGGCTCAAGCTTGAGCTTGAGCATCGCGGCCGGTTCGAGCGCCGGGCCCTTGCTAGCGAGCGGGCCGGTGTAGCTGAAGTCGAGAATCGGGTTCACGGCCATCAGCCAACGCTCGTTCTCGAACGCCACGATCGGCCGGATCTCGGTGCCCCAGCGCTCGGGCTCGTACGCGCGCGGCAACAGCGACAGCTCGACGTTGACGCCCAAACGTAGGTGCAGCGGCGGCGTGGGCAGCACGAACTTCGCGCGCAGCTTCACGCCCGCGTAGTCGAATTGGCCGCTCGGGCGCAGCGCTGTTTGCAGGTACCCACCAAGCTCCAGGAAATTAAACAGGCCGTAGGACGGCTCGAGCGTGAGGTGCGTCTGGCCGTTGGGCGGCAGCTCCGGGGCTTCGGCCTCGCGCAGCCCCGAAAAGACGTGATTGGCGTGCAGCTCGACGCCCACCGCGCCCACCGGGTTGGCGGTGCCGTCGTAGACCTGGATCTCGAACGGATCGAGCGCGAGCGCCGGAGCCGCTGCTAGCAGCCACGCCGCGCACGACAGGCTCGCGAGCCCGCAACGCCTGCGGCAGGGCTTCAGGTTTTGCGCGCGGCGCGCAGCCAAGATTCCGTTGCGAGCCTGCGAGGACACGCCCGCATCCTAGGATCCGAAGCCCCGCGATGGTAGCGCAAGTCTCAGACCCGAGCGCTGCTTCCGGCCGTAGGGTGCTGGCCGTGACTCGCCGAGCTTCGCGGCAGGAGCCCGGACACGACACGATAGAGCGGACAATAGCCCACCGCGCTCGTGACGATCAGCACGAGACCCAGCAGGTTGTACGGGTAAGTACGCAGCTCGAGCAGCGGCGATGCCAGCAGCAGCATCCCCAAACCCATACGCACGGTCCGATCAACAAGCGCAACATTGGTCTTCATTGAGCTCACCTGGGCCGACGGGATGCACGCCGCGTGCCCGCGCCAGCGCCGCCGTTTCGGCCCTCAGCTAGCGGATTTCCCTGCACTTCTGAGTCCTACCGGGCCACGGCCCGCGCAGAAGCTGCGCCCGGTGCGCGCCGTTTGCCGGAGACGCGGTTGCCGCCGGATTCAGACCCGGATCGCAAGGCGGCTGCGTCGAGTGTAGCCGGGGTTTAGGTTCGGCCACGGGTGCAGAGCGCGACCAGGTGCGCGCCGTAGCTCTTCAGCAGCTTGGGGCCGACGCCCTTGACTTCGCGCAAGGCCGAGGGGCTCGCGGGGCGGGCGTCGGCGATGGCGACGAGCGCGCGGTTCGTGAGCACACGAAACGCGGGCACGCGCTGCTTTTTGGATTCGAGTAGGCGCCAAGCGCGCAGCGTAGCCACGAGAGCAGCGCTCGGGCCCGCCACCGGCAGCGCTACGGCGGGCGAACGTGACTTGCGGCGCCCGCCGCTCTTGGCACTCTTGCGCGCGCGTTTGCCGCGACGCTTGGTCGGCGCGCTGAACGCCACGAAGCCGCCCAGCGGCGCGGCTTGCGTCTTGACGGAGCCGGCTGGCGCGCACAGATCGCAATGTCCGCAGGCCGCGCCGGAGTCTTCGCTGTCTCCAAAGTGTTTGACCAGCGACAGCATGCGGCAGCCGCGCGCTTCGGACGCAAACTTCGCCATCAGCGCCAATTGCTCCAGCCGCAAGGCGCGCTGCGCTGCGTACGGCGCGCGCCAAGCATCGTGTCCGCGCGTCAGCTCGCCCTCGATCACGCCCTGCACGCCGCCGTGAATCCACAGCTTCTCGAGGGCTTTGGCGAAATCCGCTTTGGCGACACGCGTCTTCTTTCTGAGCGCATCGGCGCCGACCGGCTTGGCTTTCAACGCTGCAAACAGCTTCTCGAGCACGTCCGCGTCCGGGTAGTCGCGCTCCAAGAAGAACTCGTGAGTCTTGCGGTCGGCGGCGTGATGCATGAGCACGGCGCGCGACGGTTTACCGTCGCGGCCGGCGCGGCCAATCTCTTGATAGTAAGACTCGACGCTGCCCGGCAGGGCCAAGTGCAGCACAGTGCGGATGTCGGCTTTGTCGACGCCCATACCGAAGGCGACCGTTGCCACCACGACGTCGAGCCGCCCCGCCAAGAAGTCCGTTTGCACGCGGTCGCGCAGCTCGCTGCTCAGCCCTGCATGGTACGGCTCGGCGCGATGCTGCTTCGCCAAAAGCCTTGCCACGTCTTCGGCTGCCTTGCGCGTCGGCGCATAAACGATGGCCGGCAGTCGTCCCGCGCCCGAGAGCCAAGCCAGCGCGCGCCCCGGTCGTTCCTTCGGCGCTAGCTCCAGCGTCTCCAGCGCCAGGTTGTGCCGGCGAAAACCGTGGATGAACAGGCGCGCGTTTCCGCCCAGCCCAAGCTGGGCCACGATGTCTTTTTGAACGAGCGGCGTCGCGGTCGCCGTCAAGGCCACCACCGGAGCCGGGCGCAGCATCGGCAAGCGCTGGCCCAAAAGCCGATAATCAGGCCGAAAATCGTGCCCCCACTGCGAGATGCAATGCGCCTCGTCGATGGCTATCAAGCCGAGCGGGCGACGCGCGAGCAGCTCTGGAAAGCCGGCAACGCCGAGGCGTTCGGGCGCGACGAACAGAAAGTCGAGCGCGCCCTGCACGTAGTCCAGGCACACTTGCCGCGACTCGAGCCGGGGGCGCCCCGAATGAATGCGCTCGGCGCGTAGGCCCAGCGACTGCAGGCGCGCGACCTGATCTTCCATCAGTGCAATCAGCGGACTGATGACCAGGGTGGTTCCGCCACGCGCCAGGCCCGGCAGCTGGTAACACAGCGACTTGCCGGCGCCGGTCGGCATCACCAAGAGCACGTCATCGCCCGCGGTCGCGGCCTCACACACGGCTTGCTGATGCGCTCGAAACGCGGGGAAGCCAAAGCGCTCGCGGAGTAGCGGCTCGAGCGAGAGCGGCGTACCGGGCGAGCGCGGCTGCGTGCTCGCCGGCGCAGCGACGCGCGGTGCCGTGCTCGCTGGCGCAGCGGCTCGCGGCGCTACGCTCGTCGGC
>Ga0307508_10003252_pt1 | contig 16597 bp, 18 predicted proteins | sample 9_EM_MG_FD_203089 | JGI IMG/M metagenome (GOLD analysis project Ga0307508, IMG submission 203089) | Populus trichocarpa ectomycorrhiza microbial communities from riparian zone in the Pacific Northwest, United States - 9_EM | ecosystem: Host-associated > Plants > Roots > Unclassified | place...
ATTCTAACTCACAATGTATTTTGTAGGGATCAATGTACTGAATGTATAACTTTTATTAGATCCTTTTTGTTTAAAATTTGTGATGGCTATTAGTAGTATAAGAATGCAAACTCATGTCCATGTATATGTATTTTTAATATGAACTTCAAATCATGCAACCTTAATATTATGTGTTTGTGTAAGATTCGCTTTTGAAAGAACTGTTGATTGTATGGATTGTATTTTGATGATGTGAGGATTCAAGTTCTTTGATTACCGGCACCATGTGTATTAAATATATATATATAAAAAAAATTTACTATTGTTTTGGGCTTAGAAAGCCGGGTCTTTACATAGGCGAACACCAAATTGTTTGCCCAATTTGAAAACTAAATTTGGCCAAAACATGCTTAGGCCTGGAGGTCATTCCCATATTGCATCATTTAAAAAAATGAGTAGATCATTTGTCATCCACTCAAGAGTATTTTTTTTTTAAATAGAGTGAACAAATGCATCATCCACTATAACAAATTTTGGTCCTCATTAATGACCAAAAAATCAAGGTTCAAGTTTTGGAACCCCTAAAATCCTTTTTTCAACATGTTTTTACTTACAAATATGACAAAAAAAAAACATCCTAGAAATCTTAATAATAGTATTTCATACCCAAAACACCTTCTAATTAGTCTAAAATCTAAAATCAATCTAAACAAAAAAAAACTTCCTAGATTTTGATTTATTTTTATAGCGTGATTAAAAGTCAAAATCACCTATATCAAACTCTTTTCGTGAAGACGAACCCAATAAAGCCAAGATCGGGTTTTTTCTTAATGTGATTGATCAATAGAACACAAATACCAAAAGCTTTAGGGACCAATATTAAAAATTAAAGGACTAAAATGAAATTTAACCAAAACTACATGGACCAAGTAATGAAAATTTAAGAACCAAAATGAAAAATATGAAAAAAGTAAAGCACCAAAATAAACTTTAACTAAAACTATAGGGATCAAATAAATAAAAAGTGTGACAATTTTATGGACTACAATGTACTTTAACTGTGCATTCTGTTATATTATACATAGTTATTAAACCTGGCCCGGCCCGGCTGGTCGACCCGGGAACCGGTCGATCCAGTGGCTGTACCGGTTCGGGTTAGGAGAAAGACCGGTAAATGCAAAAAACCGGCAAGATCCGGTTGACCCATGACCCAAGTGACCCGGGCAAACCTGGACGAGACCTGGCATTTGTAATGCATAAACTGTCATTTGTGAAATCAAAACTCGATCCATGAACACCAATCAATCTAACATTTTAATCCCGCAAAAACTAACAAATTTGAGTCAAACTCGGGAACAAAACACATAAAACTTAAATAACGAGCTCTGCAAGTTACTACTGACTTAGGGGAAGTGCGGGAGAGAGGAAAAGGAGGGAAATGAAGGCGAGGAGAGGAAATGATCGAGCAGTGGTTACTGAGGACATGGCGATTGCTAGTGAAGATGAGATCTGATGGAGAGAGCGATTTTTTTTCCTTTTAGATGGAGAGAGAGCGGGGGGGGGGGGGCGAGTGAAGATTGAAGAGACTTGAAGAGACAGGGAGTGAAGATTGAAGAGACAGTAATTGTCTTAGACTCTAAGCTACGTTTTTATTTCAATCCATTAAAATAATTATTTTAGCTTTTTTATTCAAAAAAATTATAAATGCATAAAGTTTATTTTACAGTTTATAATAATAAGAAATAAATTAAAACAGAAGAGTTTTTTCATAATTTTAATATAAAAAAATTATGTTTTTAAATATAAAATAAAATTTTTTTGTTTAAATACTTCAACTTAAAAAAATAACATAGTATCTTTTCAATGTGTAATTTGAAACCCTTACATAAATATACTCCATGTTCAGAAGAAAAAAAATTATGTTTTTTCAACGTGAGATAAAAAACTTTTTTTGTTTAAATACTTCAACTTAAAAGCATAACATAGTATCTTTTCAATGTGTGATAAAAAAATTTTAAAATATTTTTAAAACTTTATTATTTACAATATAGCATATATTCACATTGATTTTTTTTATTTTTTCATATGAAATATTAAATTTTTAATTTTTTTTAATTTCTCCGGGTTGACCCATAAAACCCGGGACCCGGGTCAACCCCCGGGCCGGGTCTAATAAATATGATATTATATTAGGAGTAAAGATTAAGAATAAGATATTGTACGCTTTAGCAACTACATACCATGAACTAAAATCATATTACATTAAATTAAATTAGTTTAATGAATCCAATACATGTTCTTAACTTCTTTTTAGTTTATTATTTACAAATCAATTCTTATTAAAACTAACTTTGAAAATAATATTTTATAAACGCACACCTCTCTTCTTCTTCTTTTTTCCTTTTAAAAACCAAGTCTCATATCGAGGAAACAAAATTTCCTTATGAGGGCGACTTTGACGTGATGATTTTCCAGCTTATGAAATGCTTTCTAGTTGGAGCACACAATGGAAAACTAGCATGTCCATACTGCATGGAAAACAACAAGGCATTCACGCTAACAAACGGAGGTAAAGCTTCTTTTTTTGACTGTCACCATCGTTTCTTGCCATATAATCACAGGTACAGAAAGAACAGAAAAGATTTCTTTGTTGGCAGAGATGAAAAGGATGTTGCATCCCCGCGTCTTTCTGGTGAAGAATTGCATGATGTTGTATCAGAGTATGGTGACATTGTCTTTGGTCTTCAATCAGGTAAGCAAAAATTCCTGGTTTTGGTTTGACCCATAATTGGGTAAAGCGAAGTATCTTTTGGGAGCTTCCTTATTGGAAGACCAATCTGCTTCGCCATAACCTTGATGTCATGCACGTTGAAAAGAACGTGTTTGAGAACATTTTCAACACCATCATGGATGTGAAGAGGAAGATAAAGGACAACATCAAGGCTAGATTGGATATAGCTTTGTTCTGTAATCGTAAAAATACAGAGTTGGTTTGTGATGAGTCACAGGTCGCAAAACCAAGAGCAAGCTTCGTGTTAGAGAAAAACGCACAACTACTAGTCTACAAATGGCTTAAGAGTCTGCGTTTTCTGGATGGACATGCCTCGAACATATCAAGGCTGGTTAATGTGGAGGAATGCAGATTGTATGGAATGTAGAGTCATGACTGCCACGTGTTTATGCAAACACTCATCCCATTAGCTTTTCGTGATTTGTTGCCAAAAGGGATATGGGATGCACTCACGGAGATCAGTCATTTCTTTAGAGATATATGTTCCAGCAAGTTGAATGTTGATCACATTAAGAGGCTTGAAACGAATATCATCAAGACACTTTGCAAACTTGAGATGATATTCCCTCCATTATTTTTTGACTCAATGGAGCATCTCCCCATACATCTACCGTTCGAGGTAAAAGTTGGAGGACCAGTCCAGTATAGATGGATGTACCCATTTAAACAGTTAGATATTATAGTTCCAATGTAATTCATATATAAAAGTATTTTCTTTGTTTTCTTAATTGAAAATATTTGATTAATTCAATGCACGTACTTGTTCAATCTCAAGAAAAAGGTTAAGAACAAGGCGCATGTTGAGGCTTCGATATGTGAGGCCTATATTGTTGAGGAGATCTCAACATTTATCTCGTACTATTTCAAACCTCATCTGAGATCGAGAATCAATCGTGTTTCACGGCATGATGATGGTGGTGAAGTGCCTTCCAATGAGAACTTGTCAATATTCTCCAATCCTGGACGACCCATACCTAAAAATGTTGTATGAGGAAGATATTTGTCGGAAATAGAGTTCAAACAAGCACACAATTATGTTCTATTTAACTGTGATGAGCTGAGACCTTTTATTCAGTAAGTATATATATGTGTAATACTAATTAAACTTTGTCAATAATATACTGTTAATTATATATTGTAATATCATACACTCATTATCACTTGCAGGCAATATCAACAATATTTGTTGTCCAATAACTCACAGCTGACTGAATCCCAGATCTTTCAATTATAAGATGAATAATTTGCCACGTGGTTCAGAACACATGTAAGTACTATCACAAACTCATTCTCACTTGCAAAATTACTGTATGCAAGTCATTATGAGATTCTCGTTTACTGTTCATTGATGTACATTACATACAAAGTTTATCAAATGGGAAGGAGTGTTGCTAAGTCATTGTCTTCACTAAGCCTGGGCCTTGAAAGAAAAGTTAAGTGCTACAACGGGTATTTTGTCAATGGATATGTGTTCCATACTGAAGAATACGGGCATGGAAGAAAGTCATACAATAGCGGTGTTTGTGTTAAGGGATCGACTAGTAGTGAGTTAGAAGTTGACTACTATGGTAGATTAGAAGAGGTCGTCGAACTGTAATATCATAGTGAGAAGAATATAGTGTTTTATTCAAATGCTATTGGTATAACACGACTGATAGAGGAATCAGAGTTGATCCGCATTATGGTCTGGTCGAAATCAACTCAAAAGCTAGACTCCGCAACGTAAACGATGTCTTTGTTTTTGCAAAGCAATGTCAACAAGTTTAATACACATACACCCCTTTCTTTAGAAAGGATCGATCAAGAGTGGATTGGTTGTCCGTTTTAAAAACAAAACCCAGGGGTCGTGTCGAGCTTGTTCAGGATGAGAACGAAGACACAAGTGTGCGAGATGAAGTCTTTCAAGTTAATGAGTTGGTTGAACCATATCGAGTTGCTCCTTCGATTGACTTGGAAGAAAATTCAAATTTTCATGTTTTCAATGATAGTCTTGTTGATGTTGACGCAGAGGAGTTGAATGTTGTTTTGAGCTCTAGCAGACAAGCAAATGTCGATGAAGATGATGATATCCATATTGAAGATTGCAATGAAGGTGATGACTATTCAATTGACGACGAAGAAGAAGAAAATTCTGACTAACTATTAGCCCTGTGTGAAACATTTTTTTTCATGTAATATATATTATGGATGATATATTTTGTAACACAAAATATTTATTTTATAAGTTTATGTATTGTTTAAGCACTGTTGTTATTGTTTAAGTGTTTGCAGGAAGGTAAATAGGCAATACAAATATAATCTTTCTTGTACAATAAAAAAATCACCGACGAACTAAGGTCCGTCAGCATTTCACAGAGAGTTGAAAAATAATTACTGGAAATGCCGCAATCACCGACGAACTTTCCGACGACCCAAAATTCATCGGCATTTCATAGAAAGTTGAAAAATAATTACTAGAAATGCCACAATCATCGACGACCTTGCCGGCGACCCACAATCTGTCGGCATTTCACAAAGAGTTGAAAAATAATTTCTGGAAATGCCACAATCACCGACAAACTTTTCGACGACCCAAAATCCGTCGGCATTTCATAGAGAGTTGAAAAATAATTACTAGAAATGCCACAATCACCAAGAATGTTTAGATGGATTTCAGTTCGTCGGTATGTTGTCAGCGGGTCAATATTACCGACCAAATCACCGACAGACTGTGCGAATTCCAAAGGGCGGTGCATTAAATGCATCTTTGACCGCGTGAGGTTGCCAACGGACCGTGAAAAATATGGAGGGTGATTAAAAATGATGGTGCGAAATTCAAAATTTACCGACGGATTTTCGAAGCGTCACCGACGGAATAAATTAAAATAATATTAATTTTATTTCCATCGGTGAAGCTGTTTGTAAAACTGCGCTATAAATCACAGCGACTGCCCTTTCAGTTCATTTTTTCGTCTGCTTCATTTCACAGTTTTGTTTTTTCCCTTCATTTCCTTCCAGATTTTTGTGTTTTTGGCTTGTAATATTTGGTTTAATCTTCAGCAAATTAAAAGGTATGTACTTTCTCTTATTTATTTCTTTTGATATTTTATTTTTTATTTGTTTTTTGTTTTAGCTATTGTTATTTATGTTATGTTTTTTGTTTTGGTGTATTTTTATAATGTAGATAAATTCTTGAAATAAACACATTATTAAGGTAAGTATATTTCATTCCTAAAGTCTATTTTTTTTGAATTTATTGAATATATTTTATTGTTGTATTGCCATAATAATTGAAGAATTTGTTGAATTGTAATTGTTAATGTTGAATTTACCTTAGAATTAGTAATTGAATATGTTGGAATAATTAGTAATTTTACTCTATTATTGCATTGTGTTTAATTATTTCCATTAATTTTAATTGTTAGTCTAAATTGTTTTTTGAATTTATTGAATATATTTTGTTGTTGTATTGCCATAATAATTGAATAATTTGTTGAATTGTAATTGTTAATGTTGAATTTAGCTTAGAATTAGTAATTGAATATGTTGATATAATTAGTAATTTTACTCTATTATTGCATGATTTGTGTTTAATTACTTTCATTAATTTTAATTGTTAGTCTAGAGTTTTTTTTTAATTTATTGTTTGTATTTCCATAATAATTGAATAATTTGTTGAATTGTAATTGTTAATGTTGAATTTACCTTGTAATTAGTGTGGGTGTTATTTGTATAGATGTTATGTTATATACAATATTAGTATAGATGGGGTCAATTGGTTGTGGCTATTGTCAATATTTGCAGATTTGTGGATTTGGGTAGTCTCAGTATAGGGGAGGAGCTGTCGAAATTTTTTTAACATTCGAATTTAATTATATAATTATTCGTATAAAATTGTGTAGATGCGTAGAACGAAATCCACAGCTCGTCGCTCATGTATGGCGCAACTAGTTCTTCTAGCAACGAGGATGACATATCCTTAGGTGCTTCTCAAGAAGAGGCACCTGCGCCGTCAACCAATGCTGCCTCTTCCAACGCGGTTTCACAGCGCAGAGGCGATGTGCCTTCACAGCGGAATCAATTCACCCGCATGTACGAGGCATAGTGGAAGGACAACCTTTCAATGTAAGTTTGTTAAGGTTTTAGTTTGTTTTTTAATTATAACATAATTTATGAACAACTAATCAATATTTCATTAAATTAATTTATTTTCAGGTTCACAAACATTGAGGCTGCCTGAGTAATATCATCGGTGTTTAAATCGTCGATGGAGATTCTATTATTTCAATGGAGTCAGGTATCTAGACACCTTGAATGGATACCTCAAATCGATGCATGGTTTGACAGATTTGAGGTTGGTGTTAATTTCTAAGTTCCAGCTTATTTCTAATAATTTATTAATATAATTGTAAATAAATTATTATTTTTATTTACCTAATTATTTATACACAAAACAAATTTGCCTGGGACAGGGCACATGACAAAGTTGTGAGGAGGGTGTGGGAAAATCACGCGGCAACTAGGTAACATTAAAATCAATACAAGATTTTTTTAGAAAAAAATTTATGTTTCAAAATGTAATTTCTAGCTATGGAAGTAGGTTGCGTGATTTTTAGTATGAAGCACAAAAAAAAGGCAAAAAAACCGCAAGAGATAAGGGTCTCCAAAGCTGGAACAACGTGACAGTTTGGAGGGATTTCAAACCGATATACATCCCGACAGATATATGGCCGCCCTATCTTGAGCACATGACGTTTGAGCGGTTCACACGACGCTCACAGTCCAGTGCTGGCAACCGGAATCGGTCAATTCATAGCTCGGTGACAACGTACACCGGCGGCTCCGTTCTGTTTGTTGCACATGCAAAACGGATGGTAAGATTTATTTAAATGAAATATATCGTTAAATTAATTTGTTGTTAATTAATTTTTTTCATTATAGGCTACGTCTCTTAGACTTGAGCCGAGCCCAATAGAGCTGTTTGTTGAGACGCACGTGCGGAGTCAAGACTGCCAAAAAGGTCCGCAACAATTCGTTGACAACCGTGCTCAACACTTTGTGGTATGTTTGTTCAACCATTTTATTTTTATTGAATTGAATATGATGATTACTTTTTTCATTTTCAGGAGACCTATAATAGCCGGTTTAGGGAGAGATATGGGGACGATCCTTCGACCTATCCGAATTTCGATCCGGATTTGTGGATGAAGGTTGGATCGTCCGGTGGACTCAATAAAAATCGGGTGTACGGGCTCTCCAACACTACGGCTGAGAACTTGCAGGCGGTCCGTAGTGTCTCAATCGTTGAGAGCTCCCAATCAATATCGAGCACCCAATCTAAGGAGTTCGTGGCCTTACAGCATCACACGGCTCAGCTCACCGAAAAATACAAGTAACTATCGGCGGAGTATACACAACTCAAAGCGAATCATGAACACTTTCGCCAAATGGTCATGAACATGACATCACAGAGTGGTGATACATGTGCGCCTCCTCCTTTTTGACCGTATAACAACTAGCCTCCTCCTCCTCCTCCTCCTCCTCCAGCTCCACCATTATGTTAATTTGTAATGAGTATTATTTAACTTTAATAGTTAATTTAATATATTTTTTTGAAACACATTCAATTTGTAATGAATATTATTTAACTTTATTTTTATTTTATTTTTATGTTTAATAAAAATTTTATATGCATAATTGGTTTTTTTTACTATTAATTTATATAATTTTAATGTATTCTAAATAATTTTTTAAAAACATATTTAAAAATAATCACAGAGGGTTTTACCAACGGACTGTATCCGTCGGCATTTGACATCTTTGCGACGAATTTACAGATGGAATTATTCCGTCGACATTTCACAGTAGCTGCCACAATCACCGACGAATATACAGATGGATATCTTCGGTCGATATTTCACACACTCACCGACAAAGTTACCGACAGCTTATTCCGTCGGTATATTTCAAGCAGGAAACTTTTTTTTTTGCGTGCAATTTTTGTCTGTAAAATCATCGGTAAATGTTTTATTTACCGACTAAGTTAGCGACGGAATTAGGTAGTACCGACGAAAGGAAAGCCGACAGATGTTTTCCTTCTGGGAGGCCGTCGATAAAAAAAATACCGACGAACTCTGAATCACAGACCGATGAAATATTTTCGTCGGTAAAACTGTGAAATCTTGTAGTGTACAAAACAACTTGGTTGCTCCAAAGATAACCCGGTTGACCAGTAAAAAAAGCATGAGGATGAGATTGAAAAAAAAAACTAATAAAAAAAAATCTCTCAACCTAACTGATTGTCTAACTGAGATTTAAAATTAAATCATGTAAGAGTTTTCTGACATGACCCAGTTAACTTAGCCAGTTCAAAAGCAACCTAATTAACTTTTTAAAAAAATACAAAAATAAAATTAAAAAAATATTTCATCCTAACTCTTTATCTAATTTAAATTTAAAATTAAATTAAATAAAAATCCCCCCTTATGACTCATGCGACTTGTGTGACTTCAAATTGAAAGTGTAACGGTTGACATGTTCAAAATCAAAGCAGTAGAGCTGATTTAACCAATTTTCAAAGTGGTAAATTTACCTTGAAAATGGGTTTGTGCAGTGCTTCGTCCAACTTCGTTCACTATGTTGCTCTTAAATTCTCTCGTTCTTTGTAAATGCCCTCAATGTTTATTTCTTGGAAATGGATTTGGTTTGTTTGTTTACCCTCACTATGGATTTTGTTTTTCTAAAGCAATGTTACGAGAAACGAGGAAGTAATAATAGATGAATCAACAACATAAATAATAGCTTGTAACGAGGGCGGCTAGCTTCTCTTCTTTTTTTTTTCCCCTAATTGAAAGACATCAGTCATTGTTTTCCTCTCATTAATGCTGATTTGGTGTCTGTAGCAGCGCCCACAAAAGAAGAGGGTTAAACATACCGATCCATTTTGGGATCATGTTGAGAAGACAAGTGATGGTGGTCCTTTCAAGTGCAAATTTTGCAAATCTTCATTTGCTGCGTCTACTTCAATCTCAAGGTTCAAATATCATTTGTCAGGAGAAAGTGGGAAAGGAGTTGGTATCTGTGGAAGAGTACCCGTTGATGTTAAAGCAGCAGCCTACCAAGCAATGCACAAAAAACAAAATGCCTTCCCACCAATTGATCATGCAGTTCCAAATGTAGAAGCTCAAAGAATAGAGCAAGAAGGGAGGGATCTCCCAGATATGGCAATGGAAGATCAGACAGAGAGTACGAGATGGGAAGAGATTATTGAAGAGTTGATGGTTATTAACGAAGCTGGTGATTCTCAAGGGCAAGGAGTTTATGAAGACATGCTAGATACAGAGAATCCGACACAAAGCAGAACCGTGGAAGGGATTGAACTTATTGACCAAGTTAGAGTTTATGAAGAGCAAGAACTTTTAAAGCATCAAGAACTCAGAAGAATGATGAATGAATACTCTGTATTTTTAAAGCAAATGTCTGGCCTTTTATAGCCTTTACATGACTGCATGCATAACAGTATTAACTGCATCTGAAACTGATGCAACGTGATTCAAGGAATTACTCAACTAACTGCCAGCTAGGCACTAATCAACTAACAATATACTAACAAACTTACCAGACTTATTTAACTGTAATATACTAATAGTTATTGAAACTTCTCACAGTTACTGATACTTCTCAACATTCTCTCCTTTAAACTAATTTATGTGTAACAATTAGTTTACTCCAGGCATCATGCAGACTCCCAGTTCTCAAAGTTTCACAAATGACTGCAGCTTAATTGGTTTCGTCAGCAAGTCAGCCACTTGATCTTGAGAACCACAGTGCACAAGTTCAATCACTCTATCTTGAGTTAAATCACGTAGAAAATGAAACCTCACATCAATGTGTTTGCTGCGTCCATGCATATAGGATTTCTTGAGAGTTTGATGGTTGAATTGTTATCACACATCAAAGTAGTGCAACCATCTTGTGCATGATTTAAGTTCTCCAAAATTCTTCCCATCCATACTGCTTGGCAAGCATAGGCTGCTGCTGCCACAAATTCGGCTTCAGTTGTTGATAGGGTGACTATAGGTTGTTTCTTCGATGACCATGAAACTGCTCCTCCACTCATCATAAAGACATAGCCAGATGTGCTCTTTTTGTCCTATATGTCTCCTGCATAATCACTATCAATGAATGCAACTAGCTGTTTGTTCCCGTTCTTCTTGTAGAATATTCCATAATCAACAGTGCGCTTCAAGTATCTTAATACTCTCTTAGCAGCCTGTAAGTGCAATTATGTTGGTCTGGCCATAAACCTGCTAATAAAACTCACCACAAACATCATATCTGGCCTTGTAGCAGTGATATACATAAGACTACCTACTATTTGCTTATAGTAAGTCTCATCAATTTTGTTATCTTCTCCAGTTTTTCCAGCCTTGAAACCAGGAACCATAGGATTCATCACTGCATTGTTTTCTTCCATTCCAAACCGTTTCAGAACCTCCAGTGCATATTTTTGTTGACAGGTATAAATTCCATTAGCCTGTTGTAGCACTTTTATGCCTAAGAAGAACCTCATCTTCCTAGATCAGTCATGTTGAATACCTTTATCATTGATTTCTTGAATTCTAACATCATTTGCTCATCATCTCCAGTAAAGATCAAGTCATCCATATAAACACTTACAATTAAGATTTTGCCTCCACTGGTTTGTTTAACAAACAAGGTTTGTTCACTGATACACTTCTGAAATCCTTCATGAGTAAAGTAAGTTTCAATGCGACTAAACCAAGCTCAAGGGGCTTGTTTTAGTCCATACAAAGCCTTGTGTAGTTTGTAGACTTTGTGCTCATTTCCCTTCTGCTCATAGCCCTTTGGTTGTTCCACAAACAAATCCTCGCTTAATTCCCCATGAAGAAAAGCAGATTTAACATCGAGTTGGTAGATGAGCCAACTTCTTTGAGTAGTTAGAGCAATAATCATTCGAACAGTGTCCATCCTTGCCATAGGAGCAAATACCTCTGTGTAGTCCACACCATGTTGTTGAGCATAACCTTTTGCAATCAACCAAGCTTTGAACTTATCCACCTCACCAACCTCATTGAGCTTGGTCTTGTATATCCATTTCACTCCAATCTTCTTAGCTCCAGCTGGTAATTCAGTTAAACTCCATGTTTCATTCCTCTGAATTGACTGTATTTCAGCATCCATAGCTTCCCTCCAATTGTAACTTTCATTGCCTCTTCATAGCCCAAAGGATCAGCAGAAGTTACAATTGTCATATTCAGTTCAGTTTCTTCCTCTGATAATCCTTCTCTAAAGATGTAGTCTCTCATCCAATTAGGAGTAATTGTCTCCCTCCCCGTATACAGGTTGATGTTTGAAAGAGTATCTCTGGAGCCCTCAATGTCATCCCAATTTGACTCTACACCTGAGTCTGCAATATTATGCCCATTTGTCTCTGCATCTTCACAGTTATTTGCTTCATCTCCATCAGTTTCACCTTCTTCTCCCCATTCTAAGTCCATTTGTAACTGCTCTGTGTAACTGATATCCCAGTCCCAGTGCTTCTCTTCTTCAAAAATTATGTCCCTGTTAGTTACAATTTTCTTTGTAGCGGGTCATACAACCTATAGCCTTTTGATTCTTCACTCACTCCTAATAGTACACAACAAAAGCTCTTGTTTTCCAGTTTGGTTCGTCTTGCATCTGGTATATGAACATGTGCATCTGGTATATGAACATGTGCTATACATCCAAACACTCTAAAGTGTTCAACTGAGGGCTTCACTCCACTCCACACCTCTTTTGGAGTCATGTCTTTCACTACAAAGGTAGGACATCTATTCAACACATATATGGTCCAATTTGCTGCCTCAAGCCAAAAGGTTTTAGGCATCTTCTTTTCTAAAAGCATGGATCTTACCAAGTTCATCATCATCATATTCTTCATCTCGACCACTCCATTTTACTGAGGGGTGTAGGCTGTGCTTAGCTGCCTCTTGATTCCATTCTGCTTACAGAACTCATTGAATTCCAGAGAGTTGAATTCACCACCTCTATCTGTTCTTATACGCTTGATAAACTGTCCAGTTTCTTTTTCCACAAACTTCTTAAAATACTGAAAATACTGGAAAAGCTTCTGATTTTTCTGCTAGAAAATAAACTCAGGTTGTTCTGCTATAGTCATCAATGAGGCATAAGAAATACGTTTTCTTGCTGTTTGAGATGGGTGTGATTGGACCACATAGTCTGCATGAATGAGTTGTAGCCTTTGTGATGCACGCCACTGGCTTTTCTTTGGAATGGATTCTCTGTGCTACTTACCCATAATACAAGCAGTGCATTCTGTAGTTGATTCAGGAAGTTGTGGCAGTCCTCGAACCATTTTCTTATATTGCAAGGTTCTTAGTGCTTTGTGACTAAGATGGCCATATCTGCAATGCCATAGATGTGAAAGATCTTGTGCAGGTGCATGGTAACAAGAAGCGTCTTTGACTTGAGCCTTTGCTATTAACACAAACATTTTGTTAATTGTCATCCTGGTTTGAATGATCAGACCTCTCACAGGATGATAGATTTTGCACGTCCTTGATTTGATAAGGATTGACAAACCTTTTTTCTTGTAACTGGCCTATACTTAGAAGGTTATTCTTCAGTTTAGGTACATAGAATACATCAGTAACGATATGATGTACCCCATCCAAATACAGCTTGACTTTTCCTTTCCCAAACACTGTTATTCGTGTATTATTCCCAAGCTTCACCAGCTGCCTAAACTCTTCATTTAACTCACAGAACATAGCCTTGTCTCCACACATATGATTTGAACACCCAGAGTCCAAAAACCATGCGTCCTCTCGATTATTTTCATACAATTCCACGTAAGACATCAATAGTATCTCTTCTTCATTATTCAGTTCAACATAATTTGCCTCCTTGTTCACTGTGGGACATTCATACTAAAAGTGGCCGAGTTTATGACACTTATAACACTCACTACAAGATTTCACAGTTTTACCGACGGACATATTCCGTCGGTGTGTGATTAGAAGTTCGTCGGTGATTTCTTTACCGACATCTTCACCGACGGATTATGTCTGTCGGCTTTCCTTTCATCGGTGATTCCCCATTCCATCGCTATATCGGTCAGAAAAATAAAAAAACCATTTGCCGATGGTTTTACAGACGGAATTTGAGCTCCAAAAAAAAAGATTCCCGCTTGAAATCTACCGACGGATTTTTTTTCCGTCGGTGATATCGTGCTTTACCAACGGCTACGTAGCGTCAGTAAATCTTTCGATGAGTGTATGAAATACCGATCGAATATATCCGTCTGTAAATTCATCGGTAAGTGTGGCAGCTACTGTCAAATGCCGACGGATTATTTCTGTCGATAAGGCTGTCGGTGAATGCTACTGTCAGATGCCAATGGATTAATTTTGTCGGTAAAACCCTTGGTAATAGTTTTTTCTAAATTTGTTTTTAAAAAATTATTTAGAATATATAATATAAAACTATATAAATTAATAGTAATAAAAACCAATTATGTAAATAAAATTTATATTAAACATCAAAAAAAAAAATCAAAGTTAAATATTATTCATTACAAACTAAATATGTTTCAAAAAAAATATTAAATGAAGTTTTAAAGGTAAATAATGTTTATTAAAAATTAATATAAAGATGGAGCTGGAGGAGAAGGAGGAGGCTGGTGGTTATACGGCCAAAAAGGATCTATGTGTTGCCATGTTCATGACCATTTCACGAAGTTGTTCATAAGCCGCTTTTTGTTGTTCATAAGCCCCTTTTTGTTGTTCATACTCCGCTGTTTGTTGTGCTTGAGACGCTTTGATTTGCTCAGACTCTGCTCTTTGTTGTGCATGAGACGCTTTGAGTTGTGCGTACTCCGCTGATAGGTGGTCGTATTTGTTGGTGAGCTGAGCCGTGTGTTGCTGCAAGGCCACGAACTCCTTAGATTGGGAGCTCGATATTGATTGGGAGCTCCCAACGATTGAAACACTACGGGTCGACCGCAAGTTGTCGGCCGTAGTGTTGGAGAGCCCACAAACCAGATTTTTATCGGGTCCACCTGACGATCCAACCTCCATCCACAAATCTGGATTGAATTCCGGATGGGTCAAAATATCATCCCCGTATCTCTCCTTCAACCGATTATTATAGGTCTCTTGAAAATAAAAAAAGTAATCATCATATTCAATTCAATAAACATAATAACTTACAAAATAAAATGGTTGAGCAAACATACCATGAAATGTTGAGCATGGTTATCAACGAACTGTTGCGCCCCCTTTTGGCGGTCTTGACTCCGCACGTGCATCTCCACAAACAGCTCCATCGGCCTCGGCTCACGTCCAAGAGACGCAGCCTATAATGAAAAAAGATATATTAACAACAACTTAATTTAATGATATATTTCATTTAAATTAATCTTACCATCCGTTTCGCATGTGCAGCAAACGGAACGGAGCCGCAGGTGTGCGTTGTCACCGAGCCATGAATTGGTCGATTCCGGTTGCCAGCACCGGACTGTGAGCATCATGTGAACCGCTCAGACATCATGTGCTCAAGATAGTGCAGCCATATATCTTCCAGGATGTATATCGGTTTGAAATCCCTCCAAACCGCAACATCATTCCAGCCTTGGAAACCCCTATCCCTCGCGGTTTTTTTTGCCCTTTTTTATGCTTCATACCAAAAATCACGCAACCTACTTCACACAACCAAAATTTACATTTCAAAACATAAATTTTTATCTAAAACAATCTTGTATTGTTTTCGATCTTACCTAGTTTCCGCGTGATTTTCCCACACCCTCCTCACAACAGTGTTATGCTCACTGTCCCAGCAGAATTTGTGCTGTGTATAAATAAACAAGTTTAAATAAAAATAATAATTTATTTACAATTATATTAATAATTTATTAGAAATAAGCTGAAAATTATAAATTAACACCAACCTGAAATCTGCAAACCATGCATTGATTTGAGGCATCCATTCAGGATGCTTGGATATCTGACTCCATTGAAACAATGGAATCTCCATCGACAATTTAAACACCGATGATATTACTCGGGCGGCCTTAATGTTTGTGAACCTGAAAAGAAATAAAATAAATTAAATAGTGATTACTTCATAAATTATGTTGTAATTAAAAAAAAAATTAAAACCTTAACAAACTTACATTGAAAGGTCATCCTTCCACTATGCCTCGTACTTGCGGATAAATTGATTCCTCTGCGAAGGCACCCCTCCTCTACGCTGTGAAGTAGCGCTGGAAGAGGCAGCATCGGTTGATGGTGTAGGTGGTGTAGGTGCCTCTTCTTGAGAGGCATCTAAGGAAATATCATCATCGCTGCTAGAAGAACTAGCTGCGACCGTACATGAGCGACCAGCTCTGGTTTTCATTCTACGCATCTCCACAATTTTATACAAATAATTAAATTCAAATGTTAAAAAAAAATTCGACAGCACCTCCCCTATATTGGATACTACCCAAATCCACAAACCTGTCCATATTAACAAAAGTCATAACCAATTGACCCAATCTATACTAATTATTCTAACATATTCAATTACTAATCCTAAGGTAAATTCAACATTAAGAATTACAATTAAAAAAATTATTCAATAATTATGCCAATACAACAAAACAATAAATTAAAAAAAAAACTCTAGAATAACAATCAAAATAAATAGAAAAAAAATTAAACACAAATCATGCAATAATAGAGTAAAATTAATAATTATTCCAACATATTCAATTACTAATTCTATGGTAAATTCAACATTAACAATAAATATTCAACAAATTAACTAATAATAATTATGCCA
>Ga0307508_10003253_pt1 | contig 16595 bp, 13 predicted proteins | sample 9_EM_MG_FD_203089 | JGI IMG/M metagenome (GOLD analysis project Ga0307508, IMG submission 203089) | Populus trichocarpa ectomycorrhiza microbial communities from riparian zone in the Pacific Northwest, United States - 9_EM | ecosystem: Host-associated > Plants > Roots > Unclassified | place...
GTGGGCATCGACACCGCCTCGCCGTCCACACCGACCGGAATCGAGGGAGCGTCCCCGTCGACGATCACCTCGGTGGCCGTGACGATCGTCAGCATCTTCGAACGCCGGCCGCGCAACAGGCGCACGGTATCGGTGGCCCCCGCGACCCGGACGGCGAGCACGCCCAGGACACCGCCGTCGAGACGAGCCCGGCGGCCGAGCCCGGCGATGTCCCCCGCCGCGTACGGATTGTTGCTGATGAGCACGGCCTGCGGACCGGACACGACCAGCGGGCCGATCCCCAGGCGCAGGCGCGAACCACGATGGCCGGTCAGCACGTCGGGCAACAGATCGAGGGTGGTCGCGGTCTTGTCGGCGCGGTACGCGGGGCTCTGCACCACGAAGGCGTAGGCGCCGAAGGACGCGTTGTTGACGAAGGTGCGCTCGCCGATCAGTCCGAGGTCGACTCGCAGTTCCACGCCGTCGGTGAGCGCGTCGAGACACGTCGCCGGGTCGTCGCGATCGAGCCCCAGGTCCATCGCGAAGTGATTGCGGGTGCCCGCGGAGATCACCATGAACGGTATCCCGCACTCGGCGGCGACGGCCGCCACGATCGCCTGCGTGCCGTCACCCCCGGCCACGCCGAGCAGATCGGCACCGCGGCGCACGGCCGTACGCGCGACGCCCGCGACATCGACCGGGTCCGGCCCGCCGAGCAGGAAGACCTCAGCGCCGAGCACCCGGGCCTTGCCCACCAGGTCGAATCGGCCGACCTTTCCGCCGCCGGAGCGGGGATTCATGATGAGAAACGGATGGTGTGGCGGCAACGTCTCGAACTCCGGCGTTCCTCCTGCGTCTCGGGTGCGCGCCAACGCGGCCCGCCCGGCGGCCCCGGCCAGCGACCAGAGCACCGCGCAGACGAGCACCAGCCACAGCAACCCGGCGCGCGCGTACAGGGCTGCGGCCGTCGCCGGGCCGGCCAGGGCTAGTGCGGCGGCAAGCCATCGGAGCATCCCTCGGCGCGCCAGGAACCACCACAGGCCGGCGGCACCGGCGGCCAGACCAGCGGCCCCGATTGCCAGCAGGCCGACACCGCCGCGGACGCCGGCGACAGCCAGCAGCACGACGACCGCCGCCGCGGCGATGGCGAAGGCGAGCCGAGCCAGCCAGCGATCGGCCCCGGCACGTGGCGTGGCGTCATTCATCGGATCAGTCGGCGAACCGTCCGCTGAGCTTGCGTTCGGCCTCCATCAAGACGATCTCCTGGGCGCCCGAGAGCACCACGTCGCCGGCCGGCGCGAAGTCGAGGTCACGGTTGCGGTCCGGGTAGTCCACCGCGTTGAGGATCACCTTGATCGCGTTCACCCGGGCCTGCTGTTTGTCCCCGGACCGGATGATCACCCACGGGGCCGCCTGGGTGCTCGTCCGGCGCAGCATCTCGTACTTGCAGGTGGTGAACTCGTCCCAGCGATCCTGGGCCTGCATGTCGATCTCGCTGAACTTCCACTGACGTAGCGGGTCGTCGTGCCGCTTGGCGAACCGCCGTGCCTGCTCCTGCTTGGTGACGCTGAAGTAGAGCTTCACGAGCACGGTGCCCTGGCGTACGAGATCCTTCTCGAAACCGGTCACACCCGACATGAAGTTGCGGTACTCCGCTTCGGTGCAGAAACCGAAGACCGGCTCCACCATCGCGCGGTTGTACCAGCTCCGGTCGAACAACACGATTTCCCCGCCGGACGGGAACTGCGCCACGTACCGCTGGAAATACCACTGTGACCGTTGTTCCTCGGTGGGCCTCCCGAGCGCGACCACCCGATAGTGCTTCTCGTTCATGTACCGGGTGACCCGCCGGATGGTGCCACCCTTGCCCGCCGCGTCGCGGCCCTCGAACAGCACGATCATCCGCCGGTCCTGCGCTTCGAGGTGCATCTGGAGCTTGAGCAGTTCCACCTGCCACAGCCGAAGCTGCATGTCCGCCCACAATTTGCGGGTCTTCATCGTTCGCTCCCGCTTGAGGGCGTCGATCTCCTGGAGCGCGCCCCGGTACGCGTCGACCATCGCGGCGACGGGCATCGCACGGTCGTCGATCATGACAAGCGCATCGTCCGGAGCCGTCCCGGGCGACCCCGCTCCGGGCAGTCCCACCAATGTCATCGCGGTCCTCCAGGGATCTCGCCGGATCAGATGAGGCCGAGGTCGCGGGCCCGCCGAACGGCTTCGTTGCGGCGCGAGGCGGACAATTTGCGCAGGATGCTGCGTACGTGCGTCTTCACGGTGTTCACCGACAGGTACATCGCGCCCGCGATCTCCTCCGTCGGCAGCATGGCCTCGACGAGGCGGAGCACCTCCATCTCCCGCTTGCTCAACTTCTCGACCATGATCGCTTCCGGCGCGCCACCGGCCTCGTGGACCGGCTGAGGACGAGCCGGGTGGCCGCTGCGCCCGAGGGACCGGTACTGCTCCGCTAGTTCGCGGTCCTCCCGCATCAGCCGCCGCAGGCCCGCGCCCACTTCGTGGAAGTGCCGCCGCATCGACTCCGGGCCGGCGAGCCTGAGCGCCTCCCGCAGGGCGACCTGCGCCTCCTGGACGTCACCGCCGTCGGCGGCGAGCGCCGCGGTGCCCAGCCGGGCATTGACCGAAACCGGCACGGCGGTGTCCCGGGCCTCGACGGCCTTGCCGAGAGTGTGCCGCGCCCGCTCCCGCTCACCGACGGCGAGCAGCGCCTCGGCCTGGGCGATCTGGACGTCGGCGTGGTCCTGGTCAGCCAGCTCGGCGACGGCGGCGAGGGCATCCCTCGGGTGTCCGCCCGAGGTCAGGATCCGGGTCCGGCTCAACACGATCTCGCGCTCCAGCCAAGCCGGCCGCGACTGGCTGCCCGGCGCGCCCTCGACGTCCTGAAGAACCCGCAGCGCCCCCCGCAACTCGCCGCGGCCCCGCAACAACCGCGACTTCACGACCGCGAACCCGGCCTCGGCCGCGCCCCCGGCGCGCAACCCGCACAGCGGTTCGGCGGCACGCAGGAACCGCCAGCCGGCTTCCACGTCGTAGTGCTCCACCGCTACCCAGGCCAGGGTCACCTGGGCGCTGGCCGGGCGGGGCACGCCGGCGCCGGCACACCGGTCGGCCAGCGCGATGGCCTGGCCGGCCAGCACGGCCGCATGGCGCAGCCGGCCGCGGTATGCCTCGATCAATGCCAGATCCTGCAGGCAGTCGATCCGCACCGCCTCGCAACCGTCAGCGGTAGCCCGCGCCGCGGCTTCGGTGAGGGGCCCGACGGCGGCGTCGACCGCGCCGATCCAGCTGTGCGCGGTGCCGGTCGAAGCGAGCAGGAGCGCGTGCAACTCGGGGTGCCGGGCCAGCCGCTCGGCCGGGGCATTCCCGAGCAGTGCCTCCGCCTGGCGCGCCGTGTCCAGCCAGCGAGAAGCGTCCCGGGACGCACCGGCCACGAGGAGATCGAGCACGGCGCCGGCGACAGCCAGCGCACTCCCCCGGTCGGGCGATAGATCGCCGGCCAGCTCCTCGGCCAGGGTCAGCTGCTTCGCGGCGCCCTCATGGTCGGCCCCGGCCAGCGCGAGCGCCGCACCTACCAGCGCCGCCTCGGGACTGTCGACAACCGCGGGTAGGTCGTGGAACATCGCGCCGAGCCGGTCGTTGGCACCACCGAGCACGAGCTGGCCCACCGCGTAGTCGTCAATCGTGATCGCCGCGGCGGTGCCCCAGTCGCCGGCACTCACCGCGTGCCGGACCGCTTCGACGGTCTGGCCGTCGGCAGCGAGCCAGCCGGCGGCGCGCCGGTGCAACGCTGGAATCTCGTCCGGGTCCTGGTGGGCCAGCTCGGCCCGGAGCAGCTCGCCGAACAGCCGGTGATACCGGTAGGCGATCGGTTGGTCGTTCACCACCTGCAGGAACATGTTCTCCCGCTCCAGGCCGGCCAGCACGCGGCCGGCGTCGCGGCGCCCGGTGAGCAGCTGCGCCAGCTCGGGGGTCACGGTGTCGACGATGCTGGACCTGAGCAGAAAGTCGCGCACATCCGGCGGCCGGGCCCGCAACACCTCGCCGACGAAGTACTCCGCGATGGTGGCCTCGTCCCCGTTGATCGTCGCAAGCAGGCATTCCGCCTCGTCGTGGCCCTCAAGCGCCATCGCGAACAGCCGCAGTCCGGCCGCCCATCCTTCGGTGTGCCGCAGCAGCGCCGCGAGACCCGGTGAGGTCAGCACGATGCCGTGCAGGGCAAGCAGCTCCGCCGCCTCGGCCTCGGTGAACACCAGGTCCTCGCCACGGAGTTCGCTCAGCGTGCCGGCCAGCCGGTACCGGTACAGCGGCAGGGGTGGATCCCACCTCCCGACCAGGGTGAGCCGCAGGTTGCCGTCCGAGTGGCGCAGCACGAAGTCGAGGTCGTTGGCCCACTGCCGGCCCACGACGCTCGACACCTCGTCCAGGACCAGCGACACCGGCCGCGGCAGCACGGCCAGTTGCTCGGCGAGGCGTGGGAGGAAGGACTCGTCGACGGCCGCCAGGCGCAGCGGGTCGGCCAGGGCCGGGAACAGCGGCACGCCGGCCCGGCGCAGGCCTTCGACGACGTACGTCCAGAACACGGCCGGCTTGCCGTCGCCTTCCTCCATGGTGATCCACGCGACGTTGTCCCTGTCCCGGACCCAGGCGGCCACCGCCTGCGTCTTGCCACTGCCCGCCGGGCCGGTCACCAGGGTGACGGGCTCGCCGGCTCCGTGCAGCAGCCGTTCCATCAGTCGACCGCGGGCCACCAGGAAGGGCGGACGCGGCGGCACAGTGAACTTCGACCGGAGCAGAGTGTCGCCCTCCCCGGCAGCAGCCGGGGCGGTCACCGACTCTGCCGATTCACACGCAGTGGTCACATTGGCCCCCAGGTATCGCGACACCCATGTATCCGGTTCAGACTCGCTGGGAGGTTGCCGTGTGCGCATCGCCCGATTCGGATAGTTAACGCTCGGTAACCTTCGGTGAGATTCCGGTCGGCTGCGGGGTGGGCTGCCACCGGACCCATCCGGCAGGGATGGTGCTGTCGGCGTGCGAAGGGCGAATTCTGGCGCACACCAGATCGGCGCTCGACCCGAACCCGGAAAGGCAAGCGCCATGACCCTGGCTACCTACGAGATCCAGGTGTCCGGCACGCTGCCGCTCGACCTGCTGGCCCAACTCGACAGCCTCGACGTCGTCGTCGAACCGGCGGAAACCGTGCTCTACGGCGCACTACCCGACCAGTCCGCCCTTTTCGACCTGATCACCCGCATCCACAACCTCGGGATCCGCATGATCGAAATTCGCCGGATAACCGGCTCCGACGAATCCGATCCGAACCGGTGATCGACTGAGGACCCGGTCCGGAGGCCGCCGATTCAACCGCGAAGGAGTCACCGATGTCAGCAACGACAGTGCTGCTGTCCATGCCGTTCGCTTTCCTGCTCGGCCTGCTCATCGCCGGCCTGGTGGCCCGGGTCCAATTCATTCGGGCCGAGCAGACCTTCCGATGCCGGATCCGCATCACCGAATACCCGTTCCCCTCGTCGCCGGAACCGTGGCCACGCCGCCGAATGAGAGCCACTTGGGTCCACGACGTGCTCGTAGTCCACCGTGGAGTGCTCCATTCCCGCACGCTGACGTTCGCCGTACGCGGGGCCGACGGCGCCCTCCGGAGCAGCTGCCAGCGGGAGATCTCCCGGCTCGGCGCGCAGCCGGTCGTCCTCTCGCTTCAGCTGGACGACGAACGGAAGGTCGACATCGCCGCGCCCCACAGCGACCGCACGGCCCTGGTCGGCCCGTTCCTGACCGCGGCGATCCACGGCCTGCCGCAGGCGCCGAGCGAGCCCCGCCGCCGCACAAACTGAACCTCGACAGGGGTTCGTGGGGTGCACCGACCTGCCGTGACCACGAGACTGAACTACCGGCCGGTGCGGGCACGGTGCAGGACCTGATCGGCCGGCCCGACACCGAGATCAGCTTCGTCCGGGTGGAAACGGACGCCGAGGCGGCCGACGCCGGATTCGCCGGGTCACCGACGTTCATCGTCGACGGCATCGACCTGTTCGGCCCGGCGTCGGCAGCCCGTCGCGCTGACGTGGAACGCTCCGCTGGTGGTTCTCTTCACCATGTCACCTGATCAGGTACAGCCGCGGCGCGGTTAGGGAGACCCGGACCGGGGAACTTTCGGCGCCGACCCGCGGACGCGGCGCCAGTAATGGACTTCCGGGGCCGCGGGTGTCAACCTGATCGCGATTACACGGTCACCGGGAAGGGCTGCTCGATGCGGGTCTTGATGGTCGCGCCGCCCGGAGCGGGCAAAGGCACCCAGGGCGCGGTGATTGCCGCGCACTTCAACATTCCGCACATCGCCACCGGCGACCTGCTCCGCGACCACGTCGCCCGGCAGACACCGCTCGGCCGGGCCGTCCGCGACCACCTCGACCGTGGCGACCTGGTGCCGGATCAGGTCGTGCTCGACATGGTCCGCGACGCGTTGGTGGCGGCCAAGGGGAACGGCACCGGGTACGTCCTGGACGGCATGCCGCGCAACATGACCCAGGCCCGCGCGGTGTACCAGGTCGCGAAGTCCCTCGACATGACGGCGAACGTGGCGCTGCATCTCAAGGCCGACGACGACGAGCTGATCCGCCGGCTGCTCGCCCGCGCCGCCCTGGAACACCGGGCCGACGACACCGAGGAAGTGATCCAGCGGCGCCTCGCCCTGTACCACGAGGTGACCCACCCCATCGTCACCTGGTACGCCGAGCGCGGCATCCTGGTGTCCGTCGACGCCATGCGCCCGGTCGAACGGGTGGCCCGCCAGATCCTCACCGCCCTCGAGGCGATGCGCCCGTTGCTGGAACATGTCCCCGACCACGCCCGCCGGCCGATCGATCTGACCGGCCTCGGCGCCGCATTCGGCAACGCCTGAGCCACCGGCCGACCGCACAACGACCCATTACCCAAGCCAGGTGGCGCGACTGCACCGGTCCACAACGGATCAACCTCGAGAATCCGGTGGACACATTCCTGACTGTGACGTGCGTGGATCGGTTAATCTCGTGAATTAGCCGGACGAGCGTGCACTACCTAGGGCCGATAAGGATCCGTAGATGGACACAGGCAAACGGTCGTGGTTTCGCAGGCGGCGTTCCTCGCCGAGCCCGAAGGTTGTCAGGCCGGATAGCAATCCGGACGACGAGAACCGCGCCGCGGTCGACGTGTGTTTCGTCTTTGACACGACAGGCTCCATGTCGAGCAAGATCGCCGGACTCATCGCCTGCATGGTCGACTTTGTCGGTGAGCTCTCCGAGTTGCAGCTCAACTGGCGGATCACGACCGTGCCGTACGGTGACCTGACCGTCAGCGGCGACAAGATCGTCGCGGACCTGCCGTTCGTTCGAAGCTATGACGACGCGGTTCAGCAGCTTCGCACGATGCCCCGGTTCGGCGGTGGCAGCAACTACGGCGAGTCCACACTGGAGGCGGTGACCGCGGCGCTCGACAAGCCCTACCGGCGCTACGCCGTGCCGGTCCTGGTCGTGCTGACCGACGAGCCGCCGCTCACCGAGGATCTGAGCGAGGCGGAGGTGGGCGAGCAGATCACGATCAAGGAGGCCATCTGCTTCGTCGCGTCGCCCGACCTGCCCGGCTATCGCCAGTGGGCCGATGACAACGGCGGCCAGTGGTACAAGATCGACCAGACGGTGGACACCACACAGATGCTGGCGTACCTCCGTTCCCTGGTCCGTGAGCTGCCTCAGGTGGCGCAGGAGGTGCACGACCTCGGCGGCGGATCGGTCCGCCGCTATCTGCAGGAGAAGGGCGATTCCAGCCAAAGCTAAACGAACTCATAGCCCCATCAGTTCACGACCAGCTGGGGGACGAGCGCGATCGCGATGAACCGGATCGATCGCCCCACCAGGCAGACGGCACCGAACGTGCCGGCCGACATGTGGGTCCCGGCGGCGTAGACGGTGGTCACGAGCAGCGGCGGCACGCCGAGGAGCGCGCTCAGGAAGACGGTCGGCGCCGCCACGACGGGCCGGTCCAGCGGATGTGGCGCGGCGGCGAACCCTCCGCCGATCCGGGCGGCCCGGTACGCCGCCGGAGCCGGCTCGACCGGATGACACCGCGCGCGGCCAGGAAGGTCAACAGCTTGCCGGCCGCCTGACCCAGCCCGGCCGCGATGCCCAGCGCCACCGGATCGGCGCCGGTCGTCGTGACCGCCGCGACCAGGTAGGCCTCGATCGGGATGGCCGGAACGAACGCGGACACGGTCGCGACGGCGGCGGTGGTCAGGACGGCCGCGATCATCAGATCCGCGGAACCCGGGCGCGGTGGCCCCATCCGGTCACCGATCGGTTTGCTTCTGCTTGGTGCGGGACCGCGCCGGGAGCGCTGGCGGGCCTTCCCAGCCGCGCCTCGAGGTTCGCCGGCCGGGGCGGGTGTCGCGGCTGCGATAGACGATGTACGGGCGGGTGAGGTAGCCGACCGGGGCGCTGAACGCATGCACCAGCCGGGTGAACGGCCAGAACGCGAACAGCGTGAACGCGGCGACGACATGGAATTTGAACCCGGCCGGGACGCCCGCCATCTGGCCGGGATCGGGGCTGAGGTAGAACAGCGACCGCAGCCACGGCGAGACGGTTTCCCGGTAGTCGTAGCCGGCGCCGATGATGTTCGCCCGCACCGTCGCCAGCAGCCCCAGGACGATCACACCGGCGAGCACGACGTACATCGCCTTGTCGTTCTTGGTGGTGGCGGCGAAGACCGGGCCGGTCAGCCTGCGGCGGGCGATGAGGATGGCCATGCCGATCAGCGTGCACAGGCCCGCGACGGTGCCGACGAACACCGCGGTCAGGTGGTACGCGTGTTCGGTGATCCCGACCGCCTCGGTCCACGTCTTGGGGATGAGCAGGCCGCCGATGTGGCCGACGAGAACCATCAGGATGCCGAAGTGGAACAGTGGGCTGCCCCAGCGCAGGATCGCCGACTCGTAGAGCTGGGAGGAGCGGGTGGTCCAGCCGAATTTGTCGTAGCGGTAACGCCAGATCGTCCCGCCGACGAGCACCGCGACAGCGACGTACGGGTAGACCACCCAGAGCAGGACGTTCACCGCCGGCCTCCGGTCGTGTCGACGTGCCCGAACGGTTCGAGGCCGACCTGTTCCACGGGTGGGCCGGACTGCGCCAGGCGGATGGCGGCCGCGATGTCACCGGGCTGCGGTGCCGGCAGCATCGCCCGCACCGCCTCGATCACGTGCCGGTAGGCCGACTTCTCGGTGTCCAGGGCTTTGGCGAGCAGGTCGAGGCCGACGCGGTTCTCGCGCAGCAACCGCCAGCCGTCGTCGTCGACCGCGGCCAGGTCGAGCACGGCCGGCAGGTAGTCCGGCAGTTCACCGTCCAGGACCGCCAGGCCCGCGGCCTTGTACGCGGCCGCGAAGGTCACCAGCGCCTCGCCGCGCTTACGCGTGTCGCCGCAGGTGTAGTAGGTCAGATGCAAGCAGCAGCGGCGGCGGAAGTCGAACAGTTGGACATAATCGGCGGCGAGGACGGCCGGATCGGCGCCGGCCCGCATCTCCGCCACCGACCGCAGCGGGCGGGCCACCGCGGTTGGCAGGCCGTCGAGAGCGGCCGCCACGGTCGGCAGGACGGCAAGGACGGCGTCGTCGGGGTAGCGCAGCAGCACCGAGGCGGCGCGGGCGGCGACGGCCCGCCAGCTCGGTTCCGCGGCCGTCGACCGGCGCCGGTGCGTGATCCGTGCTCTGATCGTCGTCATGGGGTGTCGTTGCCTTTTCTCGGCGGGAACAGCCCGTCCGGGCGGCCCCGGCCGTCCCAGTTGAGCAGGTTGACCCGGGCCTGCGTGCCGTCCGGCGCCGCAGCGGAGTCGGCCGTCTGCCGGTCGCGCTGGATGTGGAAGTTCTCCACCGAGATCGGCGCCGGGATGCCGGAGGCCTCACCGAACGGTCCCGACCCGCCCATCCCCGGGCCGCCCTCGAAGTCGAGGCTGCACTCGGTGCCCTGCGCCTCGAGCTTGTGCGCGTCCTCGGCGTGCGCGGCCGGGATGACGTAGCGCTCCTCGTACTTGGCGATGGCGAGCAGGCGGTACATGTCGTCCATCTGCTGGCCGGTCATCCCGACGGCCGCGGCGATCGACTCGTCGCGTTCCTCGCCCAGGTTGATTCGTCGTTGGTAGACCCGCATCGCGGCGAGGCGTTGCAGGACGGCGGTCACCGGCGCCGGATCGCCGGCGGTGAAGAGTCCCGCGAGGTAGTCCACCGGGATGCGCAACGCGTCGACGGCGCCGAACAGATTGCCCAGTTCCTCGCCGTCGTGGCCGGTGTCACGCAGGATGTCGACGACCGGCGACAGCGGCGGGATGTACCAGACCATCGGCATGGTGCGGTACTCCGGGTGCAGCGGCAGCGCGACCTCGTACTTCATGATCAGGTCCCAGATCGGTGAACGCTGCGCCGCGATGATCCAGTCGTCGGGGATGTCGGCCTTGATCGCGGCGGCGATTACTTCGGGGTCGTAGGGATCGAGAAAGGTCGACTTCTGCGCCGCGAACAGGGCGCGCTCGTCCTTGACGGCGGCGGCCTTGCCGACCTTGTCGGCGTCGTACAGCATCAGGCCGAGGTAGCGCAGCCGGCCGACGCAGGTCTCGGAGCAGATGGTCGGCTGGCCGATCTCGATCCGCGGGAAGCAGAAGGTGCACTTCTCGGCCTTGCCGGTCCGATGATTGAAATAGATCTTCTTGTACGGGCAGCCGGTCACGCACATCCGCCAGCCGCGACAACGGTCCTGATCCACCAGGACGATGCCGTCCTCGGCGCGTTTGTAGATCGCCCCGGACGGGCACGACGCGACACACGACGGGTTGAGGCAGTGCTCGCAGATCCGCGGCAGGAAGAACAGGAACGCCTTCTCGTACTCCTGCCGGACCTGATCGGAGAGTTGCCGCAGGATCGGGTCGCCGGCGGCGATCTCGTTGCCGCCGGCCAGCGAGTCGTCCCAGTTCGCCGACCAGGTCACCTTGGTGTCCTCGCCGGTCAGCAGCGACTTCGGCCGGGCGACCGGGGTGTCGGTGCCGGCCGGGGCATTGATCAGATGCTCATAGTCGTACGTCCAGGGCTCGTAGTAGTCGGCCATCGCCGGCATCTTCGGGTTGGCGAAGATCGTCAACAGCTTCTTGAGCCGCCCGCCGGAGCGGGGCTTGAGCCGGCCGGTCCGGGTCCGGACCCAGCCGCCCTGCCACTTCTGCTGGTCCTGGTAGGTGCGCGGGTAACCCTGGCCGGGGCGGGACTCGACGTTGTTGAACCAGGCGTACTCGACGCCGGAACGGTTGGTCCAGGCCTGTTTGCAGGTGACCGAGCAGGTGTGGCAGCCGATGCACTTGTCGAGGTTCATCACCATCGACATCTGGGCCATGACGCGCATCAGTACTCCACCTCCTGGGACCTGCGGCGAATGACCGTGACCTCGTCGCGCTGGTTGCCGGTCGGGCCGAGATAGTTGAACGCGAACGACAGCTGCGCGTACCCGCCGATCAGGTGGCTGGGCTTGATCAGCAGCCGGGTCAGCGAGTTGTGGATGCCGCCGCGGCGCCCGTTGGTCTCCGCTTTCGGCACGTCGATCACGCGCTCGGCGGCGTGGTAGAGGTAGACGGTGCCCTCGGGCATCTTGTGGCTCACCACGGCCCGGCAGACCACCACGCCGTTGCGGTTGACGGCCTCGATCCATTCGTTGTCGGTCACGCCGATCTTCAGCGCGTCCGCCTCGCTCATCCACATGGTCGGGCCGCCGCGGGACAGCGTCAGCATGATCAGGTTGTCCTGGTACTCCGAGTGGATGGACCATTTCGAGTGCGGTGTCAGGTACCGCACGGTCAGCTCCAGTTCGCCCTTCGGGCCCAGCCGCGGCTCGCCGAAGAGTTTGTGCATGTCCAGCGGCGGCCGGAACGCCGGCAACTCCTCACCGAGCTCCTGCATCCAGTCGTGGTCCAGGTAGAAGTGTTGCCGGCCGGTCAGGGTGTGCCACGGCTTGAGGCGTTCCACGTTGATGGTGAACGGCGAGTAGCGGCGTCCGCCGTGTTCGCTGCCCGACCATTCCGGGCTGGTGATCACCGGGACCGGCCGGGCCTGGGTGTCGGCGAACCGGATCTGCTTGCCCTCGTGCTCGGCCGCCAGATCCGCCAGCTTCTGCCCCGTACGCCGCTCGAGGAACCGGAAGCCCTCGGTGGCGACCCGGCCGTTCGTGGTGCCGGACAGCGCGAGGATCGCCTCGCAGCACCGGATGTCGGTGTCCAGGCGGGGACGGCCGTCGGCTACCCCGCCCCGGACGGTGCCGTTGACCTTCGCGAGGAAGGCGATCTCCGGGTTGACGTCGACGGTCACGGCCTTCGTGGTGGTGCCGAGCCGGTCCAGCAGCGGTCCGAGCGCACCCATTTTCGCGGAGATCGCGCCGTAGTCGCGTTCCACCACGATGAACTTCGGCATCGTCCGCCCGGGGATCGCCGCGACCTCGCCGGCCTGCCAGTCCCGCACCACTCCGCCGGGGGTGGCCATCGCGTCGGGTGTGTCGTGCAGCAGCGGCGCGGCCACGAGATCCTTGCGTACGCCGAGGCGCGGGCCGGCCAGTTCGGAGAAGGTCTTCGCGATCCGGTGGAAGGCGTCGAAGTCGGTACGGGTCTGCCACGGCGGGTTGATCGCAGGCGTGAAGGCATGGATGAACGGGTGCATGTCGGTGGTGTTCAGGTCGTGCTTCTCGTACCAGGTCGCCGCGGGTAGCACCACGTCGGAGAACAGCGTCGTGGAGGTCATCCGGAAGTCCATCGACAGCAGCAGGTCAAGCTTTCCCTCGGGCGCTTCGTCGTGCCAGCGCACATCCTGCGGGCGCTTGCCGGGCGGCGCCTCCTGCGCGCGCAGCGAAGCGTCGGTGCCGAGCAGGTGCCGCAGGAAATACTCGTTGCCCTTCGCCGACGAGCCGAGCAGGTTCGCCCGCCACACCGTCAGCACCCGGGGCCAGTTCCGCGGCGCGTCCGGATCGGTGCCGGCGAAGGCGAGCCGGCCGTCGACAAGTTCCCGGGTGACGTACGCGGCCGGATTCTCCGGGTCCGCGGCGAGGGCCTCGTCCGCCAGTCGCAGGGGGTTGCGGTCGAACGTCGGCATCGACGGCATCCAGCCCAGCCGGGCCGATTTGGCCAGCAGGTCGGCGGTGTGCCGGCCGGCGAACTCGCCCTTGGCCAGCGGCGAGGTGAGCACGTCGGCGGTGTACTGGTCGTAGCGCCACTGGTCGGTGTGCAGATACCAGAACGCGGTCCCGATCATCTGCCGCGGCGGCCGGGCCCAGTCCAGCCCGAAGGCCAGATGCGACCACCCGGTGACCGGCCGGCACTTCTCCTGCCCGACGTAGTGCGCCCAGCCGCCGCCGTTCTTACCCTGGCACCCGGTGATCGTGGTGAGCACCAGCATCGCCCGATACGTGGTGTCGGAGTGGAACCAGTGGTTCGTGCCCGCGCCCATCAGGATCATCGACCGGCCGCCGGACCGTTCCGCGTTGTCGGCGAACTCGTGCGCGATCCGGGCCACCGCCACGGCCGGCACCCCGGTGATCGGCTCCTGCCAGGCCGGTGTGTACGGCACGGTGGCGTCGTCATAGCCGGTCGGCCAGTCGCCTGGCAGCCCGGGCCGCGATACCCCGTACTGGGCGAGCATCAGGTCGAAAACCGTGGTCACCAGCTTGCCCGCGACCCGGGCGGTCGGCACACCACGGCTCATCAGCTCGGGTGTGTCGTTGTCGAAACGCGGCAACGCCACCTCGACACCGTCGCCGCCGGCACAGCTCAGCCGGGGGACGATCGCGCCCAGATCCAGGTTCCACTTGCCGACCCCGGCCGCGCCGAACCGGTGCCCGAGCGAGCCGTTGGGCACCGTGACCGCGTCGGTGACGGTGTCCCACAGCACCGGCCGGAAGGCCGCCTCGGCGTCGGTCTCACCGAGATCGGCCGCGGTGACGAACTTGCCCGGCCGGTAGCCGCCGCCGTCGACCGGTTCCAAGGCGACGAGATACGGCAGATCGGTGTACCGGGAGACGTAGTCGACGAACGGCGCGGTGGTCTTGTCGACGAAGAACTCCTTCAGCACGACGTGGCCCATCGCCATCGCCAGGGCGCCGTCGGTGCCGGGCTGCGCGGGCAGCCACTCGTCGGCGAACTTGACGTTGTCGGCGTAGTCCGGCGACACCACCACGACCTTCTGGCCGCGATAGCGGGCCTCGGCCATCCAGTGCGCGTCCGGGGTACGGGTCACCGGGACGTTCGAGCCCCACATCATCAGGTAGGAGGCGTCCCACCAGTCGCCGGACTCCGGCACGTCGGTCTGGTCGCCGAACATCTGCGGCGAGGCCACCGGCAGGTCCGCGTACCAGTCGTAGAACGACAGCATGGTGCCGCCGATCAGGGACAGGAACCGGGCTCCGACCGCGTGCGACACCATGGACATCGCCGGGATCGGCGAGAAGCCGGCCACCCGGTCGGGGCCGTGCTCGGCGATCGTGTGCACATGGGCGGCGGCGACGAGCTCGACCGCCTCGTCCCAGCCGATCCGGATCAGGCCGCCCTTGCCGCGGGCCTTCTGGTAGGTGCGCCGCCGGACCGGATCGGCCTGGATGTCGGCCCAGGCCGCGACCGGGTCACCGGCGCAGCGCGCCTTGGCCTCGCGGAACATTTCGATCAACACACCGCGGGCGTACGGATACCGGACCCGGGTCGGCGAGTACGTGTACCAGGAGAAGGCCGCCCCGCGAGGGCAACCGCGCGGCTCGTACTCGGGCCGGTCCGCGCCGACGCTGGGGTAGTCGGTCTGCTGCTGCTCCCAGGTGATGATGCCGTCCTTGACGTACACCTTCCACGAGCACGAGCCGGTGCAGTTCACTCCGTGGGTGGACCGGACCACCTTGTCGTAGGACCAGCGGTCGCGGTAGAAGCTGTCCGCCTCGCGCCCGCCGATCTGGTGCAGGGTGCGGCCGTCGTCGGACACCTCCGCCCGCCGCAGCAGCCCGCCAACGGACAACAACGCTCGCCCCGCCTGTTCGGCCGTACGCGACATATCACTCATTTCCTTGTCAGACTCCGCCGGACTGGACGATCACGGGCCGCGCGGCCTTGCGGACCGCGGTGCCCGCCAGCACCAGGGCCGCCGCCGCGACGACCGCGAGCAGGACCAACCCGATCGCGTACGAGCCGAACCGGCCGTAGACGGCGCCCATCAGCAGCGGCGGAACGAACCCGCCGAGGCCACCGGCCGCGCCGACCACACCGGTAACGGAACCCACCTTGTTCGCGGGCGCGAGCAAGGCCACCAAGGCGAACGTGGCGCCGCTTCCGGCCCCCAGCGCCGCCGCCATCGCCAGGAACGCGGCCGTCCCGATCGGCGCCAACGCCGGCGTGAAAGCCTGCACCACCGCGCCGAGCCCGACGACCGGCAGCGCGGCACACAGCACGCGGGTCGGCCCGAACCGGTCCGACAGCCAGCCGCCCACCGGGCGCATGACGACCGCCAGCAGCACGAATCCGGCCATCCGGTTGGCCGCGTCGGCCTGGGTCAGGGCGTATGCGGTCTTCAGGTAGGCGGGCAGGTAGACCGAGAACGCCACGTAGCCGCCGAAGACGACCGCGTACAGCGCCGAGGCGTACCACGTGATCCGCAGCCGCAGCGTTGCGGCCAGCCGGCGGGCCAACGGCTCGGTCGGCACCTGCCGGCCCGGCGCGTCGCGCAGCAGCAGGGCCGCCAGCACGGCGTAACCGGCCAGCGCGCCCGCGGTCACCAGGAACGGGGTTGCCATGCCGTACGCCGCAACGAGTTTGACCGTGGTCAGCGCGCTGATGGCGGTTCCGCCCATGCCCATGCCGAAGACGCCGACGGCCAGGCCACGCTTCGCCGGCGGGAACCAGGCGGTGACGAACGGAACCCCGATCGCGAAGCTCGTGCCGCCGACACCGAGGAAGAACCCGCCGACCAGCAGACCGGCGAAGGAGGCATGCCCGGCCCACCCGAGATACAGGACGGGAACGATCGTCGCGAGCGAGACCAGCGGAAACATGATCCGGCCGCCGAACCGGTCGGTCAGCGCACCGACCGGGATACGGCCCAGGGACCCGACCACCACCGGCACGGCCACCAGCAGGGCCTGCTGGAACGGGGTCAGGTGCAGGGCATCCTTGAGCTTCGGCGCCAATGGACTGAGCAACGCCCAGCCCCAGAAGTTCACCGCGAAGCCCAGCGTGGCAAGGCCGAGCATCGACCAGCTCCGGGCCATCGACGACCCGGTCGACGGCACGGCACGCACGGCCGGGGTCTGCTGACTCATCATCGCCCCTTCGCTGGATGTCGTCGTCCGCGTCCTCTCGGCCCGAGTCGCAGCTCGCTCCCATGGTCGGCGGCGCGCCGCCGGCCAGGTAGGGACCTTTGACCCCTTTGCCCAGGCATTGATCGGGAACGCTGATGTCGGCGAGTCAGATCCAGCTGGGCGCCACGGTGCCGAAGAGGTGCTGCAGCGGCGGGGCATTGAGGACGGCGACGAGCAGACAGCCACCGGGGTCTCGAGCGACAGCCC
>Ga0307508_10003254_pt1 | contig 16588 bp, 18 predicted proteins | sample 9_EM_MG_FD_203089 | JGI IMG/M metagenome (GOLD analysis project Ga0307508, IMG submission 203089) | Populus trichocarpa ectomycorrhiza microbial communities from riparian zone in the Pacific Northwest, United States - 9_EM | ecosystem: Host-associated > Plants > Roots > Unclassified | place...
AGCGTCCATCAGGAATGACTGAGTTTAACATTTGTCGATTCATAGAAAGTATCCATGTCTGCGTCGCTTGTTCGCGCTGTCGCTCGTTCGGTGTGTTTTGCTACGTCATTCGTGAAGTTGCCGAGCAGCAGGTCAACTTTCAACGCTTTGACAGACACGTAGCGTCAATGCTGTCCGCGCCTTTTCTGCCACCTCAGCTCCCCGAAGAGGTACGTCTCCATACCACCTCCGTAATTTTCAGCCTCAATAGACGTTCGCTAATGCTTCTGCATTCGTTAGATTTCGTGCAGGAGTTGTACGTCAAGGAGCTGAAAGGGTATAAGGCGCCGGCTGTTGTGGGTACATTCTGCCAGCAAATGCATTTCAGTCGCCAACTTACAGAAACCTGTCGGCGGATCTAGGCGAAGGACGCACATGTAGGCAACGTCAAGGAAATTAACGTTCCAAAGGCTCCCGAACCACCAAAGATGCCATCGGACCTCGCTTCGGAACTCTCTGCTTACGAAGCTACACGTCCCACGCTTGCCGAAGCCGCGCCAGCAACTACTGCCGGTTCTGTCGATGCTGCCGACGGGGCTGATGGCTTCCTCGCACTCCTAGAGCAGGTGGGTGCATCCAACTACGGGCATTCATGCGGTATAAGGCCAAAAGGGTCCTGTGGCTAACTGATTCAACGCTCTGTTTTCATCAGGATCTCCCCAAAGATGAAGCTCACCATTAGACAAACGCAGTTAAAACCGCTCAAACTGTTCCCCCTTCGCATGCTCGAAGTGTCAATAGTAATTTGATGGCAAGTAATACATATTTATGCCAGAGACAGCGTATTACGATGATGAGTAGCAAATTATTTGCTGGCAAACATGGTAAATGGGGCATTGCATGAGTAAATGATATGTGTGAAGAGTGAGGAGAATGTGCAATTGGTGGGGTTAGCGGTAAACAAGCCGTATGAGGAGCAGCGGATCCATTGAGCATGCATTATGGATTCAGTCAAGGATGTCATGAGAAGAAGTAAAGGCTCTTCTTGATCGTTTCAACAGAGAAATTGCCTTTTGCGGGGAGCGGTGGTAAAATGTCCGTGAGCTTCACAAATTGTTTGCTGGCTGGTGCCCGCTTCGGCGACTTGCAAGGTGTGTCGGACTCTGAGGCAACCTCCCCCTCCGAAGAGTTGACTCGAACATCAAGCACAACATCAGGGTCGTGGTCGAGTTGTGAAGCTAGCGTGGGTGCCTCATCGGGATCGTCTCCTAGCGATTCCTCGCCACCTTCGCTTGGACTCGATGCGGCTGGGACGATCTTGGCTTTGTTTTTTCGTCTCTTCCCAATATCAATTTTGACATTCGATGTCGAGTTGATGAGTTCTATTTCACGCTCGTTCAGCGAGAGTACTGGAATCTGGTAGCCATCGTAACGTTCTCGGAACTAGAGGATAGAAAAGCCCGCTCAACGGAAGCTCGGATGCATTTTGTGATCTGTACGCACCTCGTTGACTACTCTACCCATGATATCGGAGGAATGCAGGTATACAAAAGTGTCGCGGATTATCTCGGACATTTTGTCGACGGTAGAGGCATGAGTCCAGTACGAGTCATGTACTGATGCGAATGACAGCTCCTCTCGCTGTGCAGGGTAAGACAATCAGACCGATCATGGCTCATACTTGTAGTGAGCCACTTACTCTGCACTCCAAAGCGGTGAGCATCATGTGCGTAGCGTCCAGACTATGGATAAAATTCGGCGGGAAAGCAGAGCTCTGCTTATTAGGATTGACTTGTGTTTGCAAGTTAGGGTCGCCAATGTAGACACTTTGCACAGGCGTAATGAGCTGTTTCCTCTTGATCCTCCTGTAGGGTTGAACTATTGGGAGGCCCATTGGTGTTGTCCAAATCACTGAAGTCATTTGCTCTGCCGGGGCGCGTGATCCTGAGGGGCTCTTGCTCAACGAGCCGGTTGACTTCTTGGTGGAAGATTCTTGAGCACGGCTGACGCGAGAGGGGGGCACGGACTTCGCGATTAAACGCGCCACAATACTCAACCAATTTTGTATAGATTTAGCCCCGGAGAACAGATCGGTGATGCAGCTCAGTGTCTAGACGAATCGATTGGTTCAAGATGCTCGGGGTGAAATCGATATGCACTCACAGCACGGGCCAGGTATGAGGAAGTTTCCCAGAGCTCTTCCCGGGTAAGGTCGCCCGCCGTCCGCAGTTGTTTCTCAATCTGAGCACGCGCTCCGACGAAGGTCACACCTGCAAAACCATATCAATAATTTCGTAAAATATAAGTAGCAGAAAACCCGCCATATACAGTTGTCATGACCTACACGTGCCAACTGCAATCAGCCGAAGCGCTTGCTGCAGTTAAGTAACCGACTGCTTACCGTTTGCTTGACGGTTTTTCGTGCCACACGTCCCTCGAGCAGTTTTGCGGTCTTATTACCCTTCCGGATGTCTGCGGCGATAACGTCATCCACCATTTTGGCAACGTAGGTGTATACGTCTGATGGCCGCTCTGTAACATCTAGATTGACTTGTTGGGCGCCAACGCTATCGCCACCTAGCGCGGCATAGTGCTGCAATCCATTGCAAGTACCGTCCTGATGTATGGGAAGATTCGACTCGAACGTAGTGGGATCGTCAAGTTCTAATGCGTTCTTGAGTTCTATGCAAGTTGCAAGCGTCTGCCACGGGTCGTCGGCACCAGTCCACCATTGATCGCCCTAGAAGCCATAAACATCCCATTAGCATTCCAGTCAATCTTTCATGTACCACTTGGCAAAACGATGCCAAATCTGACCTCAAGTGGCAGCATAGCACTATCTCTGATCTGGCGCAGATGTTGCATAGTCCACTCTTCACGTTCGTCGAAGCTAGCCTTGTCAAAACCGTAGACGTTTGCAAGATGAATTTTTAACCACCGTAGTCCTCGCTCGCCAAGAGGTCGCTTTTCAGCAAATTTCAATAGTCCCCGGCTTAGATCGTTGCCAAGATGGTTTAGGTGAGGCGGAATAGGGTATGCGCGACCACGGAAATCAAGATTGTGGGGGAAATAAAATTTGTCTGGCAGGAACTATCATGTGAAGGCATTAGTTTTGCAACGAGAACGTACATCCTACACATACCGCGCGCGCAATCTCTAATTTGTAATTGACACTGCATCTGTCGGAGTGATTGTTTCTTCTCTTGTTGATTGTATCCTTCAGGCTCATGAGATAATCTTTTTTGGACACGTCGTTGGTGTCATAGTCGGCTGGTTTGACGGGGTCGGGGATATCGAGATTTGCAGGGGGGATATCTGCAAGCGCTTCTCCAGAATTCCAAGTTTCAAGCACTACGCGAAACACATCTTTGTTCACAACCCACGGCGTACTTCCAAGCACGTCAAGGGCAGAGTATATTAGTTCCAGGTTCCCATGCCGAGATGCTTCGGCGAGGTACTGGAACTGTTCTAATGAATCCTTTATCCTCATCACAGTGGCTATTAGAGGAAAGTAAACCAGCGATAAGTCCACATTCCGGGCGGAAGGATTGCGGGGTAAAACGCACAACGATTATAAAAGTAGGCGCCGGAGGTATGGCTAACCCATGGTCTGGGAGGAACAAACATGGGTAAATGACGGGGGTGCACCGTCGAGGCGGTCCCCCCTCTTGTGAACTCGCGCGCCACCTCGGGGTTGAGTTTGATAACGCCGAGTTTTTGGCCGCGAATGTATTCGTATTCATGATTAAATGCTGGTTGGCGTTCGGTACTGCCGCGGGAACCGTCAACAGGCGCCCAAAAACAAGAGAAAACGTCTTACTATGGTTCGCCAGTCTCAGGATGGGGGATAGTTCGCATGACTGTGGCAGTATCCATTAAAGCGTCGACGAGAATGCCACCAATGCGGGCCTGGATTGCTCGGCTCCATTCCGGGCCTGGCGCAGCTTCAACCTCTGCATCACGCTTCGCTGCCTCTCGTCTCGCGTTGATTGATTCTAATCCGCCTCGCATTTCTGGATGCGGCCGCAAGGTCGTCTCGTCCTGAGCACTTGACGAGGATGGACTGTGACTTGAAGTCCTGTAAAACTTTTCGAGATTGTGCCTTCGAGACATTTCACGTTTTCGCATGGCAGCATTGTACTCCTGCTCGACCGCCATGCCGACTGTGATGAGTGCACGAGCAGTTTTCATGCCTTCTGAAACACCGCCTGTGCCATGCAATCGCAGGACTTCCATGATAGTAAGAAGTGCTAACTGGTGAGGCTTGAGCAAGGTTAGAAAAGGGCCCAGGGATACGCGGTCAGAAATGTTGAGTCTTTTCCCAGCCATTAGTTTGTCTTCACGTAAAAAAAAATTAGCATCGTGCACGGAGTCGAATACAGTCGAAGTCAGATACACACCCCGGGCTTTCTCCTCGTTTGTGATTATTGTTTTTATGTCCCGTTCTAACCTTGGCGTAAGCGCGCTGTACCATTCCCACATCCACTTTCGAATGCTCTTTTTCTTGGTAAGCGACAGATTCGCCAGGCCTTGGGCTTCAAGTCTTTGGAACTCATGCTCCAGGCGTTCTCGGGCATCCTCCACTGCCGACTCTTCCACAAGCTTTTGTCGTGACAAGGGATCTTCAAGAAGGTGTCGCCGTGCCCCAATAAGTTGGGCCATGCTAGATCGGAGGTTGTCTAAATTGAACGGTGTTTCGCCCTCCTCTGAATCAGGGCCCGATTCTTTCTTCGGTTGTTGCCACTGCACAAATAGTAGACCGATTCAGAATTTTGTAGTGAGAGATAGTGTGGAATTCACGAACAGGAAGCGAGCCCATATCCTTCTTCTGCACAGGGTTTACCAGGGGAATGCCCACCATGGGGTCTTCAGGAGGTTCCTGCTTGGAAAATCTGCCAATATCGACGAGCACGGATGTATGCCCCTCGGTCACTGCCCATTGCTGCACATTTGAGACGAGGAAGTTTCGTTCTGTGTCTGCTACTTCGAAGTAGGCGAAGACGCGCTCAACCGCTTGAACTACGGACATATTCCGTGCAGCAATATGGGCTAAGACATCCGGAATAGAGCGCTTTTGCGCAGCTGCAGGTATACCTCGTGGCGCCGTTGGGGCGAAACTTCACGCGCCGAACAAATATGAACACATGGGCATCTTCACCTGAAAGGAGCGGACATACCGGGCGGAAAGTAGTAATAGGCTCGCGTAAGTGGCATAGTCTGGCTCGACGCCATCGTTCGCGAGGTTTTCCCATATCTCCCAAGCCGACGCCACCAAAGCCTCGCGATTGTCTGACTCGTCGCGTGTCGTCGCGAGATCGAAGTAGGTGACAATAAACTGGTTATAGACTGCCACATCTACCTTTCCTATGCCTTCTGCATCATTCGCAGCAGCACGTCGTAAACCGTCGAATAATGTTCGCGCTCTGGGCATATCGTGTCCCCGAAACATGCAGGCGTCGATGATATTCAACGTCTCCACGTACCCACTTCTTGGGAAATAGCTGGAGTCTTGAGCAGAGGATTCGTCGCTTGGCAAAGGAGTGGGCAGAACTACCATGGGTGCCGTGCGAGAGAAAACTGTCTGCGCGACAGAGGACGAGCTCGAGTTCACATTTTTTTGACGCCGTACGGCAACGACCGGCGAGCGAACAGGGCTGGAGGAGGCGACATATGTACGACGAGATGGGCCAGGTAGGGAATAGTCGAGGGGAGCGGATGCCGAACGAAGTGCACACTCGATCTGAGAAATCACAAAACGAGCCTGCCGCTCTCGAGATTTACTCAGCATCAGTCGTGCAAAATATTCTTCGCTGCGTGCTAGTAAAGAACGAGAAAGCTGAGCTGTATCGAACAGGTTCTACGGAGGGTAAAGATTTTATGGTGAGAAATCCCTCGACGTCAATAGAGGTACATACCGTCAAGCACATGTCGAGCACGAGCGCGCCTGCTCCTAGCGAAACATACGAATTAGGTCCATCAACTCCGACTAGCCATGCGCATCACTTAGGCGTGAGATTCGATGATAAGCCCATGCACAGGACACTGGAATAACCATCCGTTCCCAAAGGTGAAACTTGGGGTTGTTTTGGGGATAATCGCTGTCGTGACGATCGTCATATCATCTGCGATTGCCTTGTGGTATGTCCAATTTATTCCTGTAATCAGGTTTGCTGAGGCTTTGCATTTTGTGAAGGTGCAGAATACGATCATTTAGTGCTCGACGTGAGGCGGCCCGGGCTGCTCGTCCACTGCGTGTTCGTCGGTCAACGGGCCCAGACCGTTCCAGTCAACTCTCACACTCGACTCTCTACTATCCTGATCCCGTCCTCTTGAGCCCGTCCAACCTTGATCTCCGGACTTCCTCAGCCATGGCATATTCGCCATATCCACCAGATCGGCCACAACGTATAACACGTGCCCTCGACACTGACTCCCAAGGCAGAAGGGGAGGTACACATCCGGACGATATTGGTCACCCAGAACGTGCAAAGGAGGAACTTCCCGCATACTCCCTGCCAAACCCTGGACTGCCTGCTTACACAGAGCTTGTGTCATCATCAACCCTCAGCACTGGTACACCAGCTGTCCTTGATAATCACGAACGACATGACCACGAGCCAAATGTGTAATGCTTGCTTACTTGTTATATTCATGCTACTCTAGTTGACCCTGTTGCCCTACGTTCTACTTGGCAAACCTACTTGCCTCCAGCTCTGAATTTCCTTGCTCTGCGTTTTTTCCCGATAAGGCTGCCAATGGAGGAGCCGACCTTCTTAATACCACGCGCCTGGCCCTGTTTATCCCGCGATGTAATGGCATTCCCCGACGGTTTGTCCAATTTGGGTTTTTTCGCGGGGCGCTCTGGTGTTGCAGAATCCTTATCGGCCGATGACGGCCGCTTCTTGAGGTTGGACAAAAAGCGTTCGGGGACAGGACATCAGTCGGGGGCCCACAAACAAGTGAATCTGGCCATACTTTGATAGGGAAGCGATTAATGTCGCCAGATGGCATTGCTTCCTTTTCACGTCGGCGTTTGACTACAGTGATATTCTCGACAGAGAACTCCACAAGCAGTGTCCTTCCATCCTTTGTAGGGCCCTCGGAATCACGGGTTTTCATTTCAGCAGCTCGAGCCTCAAGTTTCTTCACCCTGGTTTCGAGATCCTCCTTCCCGCTTGTGATGTCCCTTGGTGCACTTTTAGAAGTGTCGCCACTCGTAGCAAGCGCTTTGAGCTGTTCCTTCCCTGCTTGAGCGAGATCGACTACTTCCTCGCGCCACCAGGCCCACAGGAGCTTGTGAGCCTCACGATTGTTATTTGACCATCTCAGGACCCGCAAGGCGTCAGCATGCGTGTCCATTTCTATGAAGCCGTAGCCCTTTGAGCGGCCCTTGCCAGTGAGCGGGTCCGCGCGGTCCGCCTGCCGGACTATCTTGGCTTGTTTTACGCCTGTGGGTCGCCCCTTTTGCTTGTTTCTCTTGCCCTTTGCTTCGTCAAGAGCTTCGCGCTCTGCTTCTGTTATTTCGAGCTCGTCCGTACTGAGCGGCGCCCGTGTACCGGCTTTAACTTCATCATCAAAGGCGCGCTTCGCGTGTATGGCGAGTCGCTTGAGTCCCCGCTCAGACACCCATGTGGGCAGATTTCGAATACTGAGTCTTGTCCTACTTATGTATAGTGAAGGATTACTGCGTAGTAAGGTTCGCCGCGCTTGGAATGACTGTTGCCGTCGTTCGAGCTCGGATTTGGTCAGACTTGAAGCGGCGGGTGATGATGGAAAGATAACTGGAGATCAAGAAATGGATGTCACGATGTCAGGCGACCTTACGAAACATGAACGACCTACCTCCTTCACGCATGAGATAGAGATGTCGTGTATCTTTTTTCTCACGCGCCCGTTCACCAGTCTCTCGAAGTTCTTCGGCTTTATCCCGACTGACAGCAACCGCGACGTCGAGGGTTCGCCCGTGCAGGACGAATCTTTCAGCTCGCGAGGACGACGGGTCGACCGCAAGGAGAGTGAAGGGGTTTTTTCTAGCGCTCACCTATGCGTTCATACGAGTATACGAAAGTTCAGGATCAGGTTCATCGTACAGAGAACAGTAATGCCAAATCCCTATGACTCATACCTCCGGGTCAAGATCAGATTTCATTCGCTCCGCTTCCTGGGTGCATTTGTTCGCGTCGTCGAGCTGCCAGAATGATACAAAACCTGTACCGCGCGAGCGTCCCGTATCCGCGTCAATAGTTACCCGAACGTAACGTATTGGACCAAATGCCCGGAATCTGTCGAATCATAGGAATAAACATGCCATCTGGATTGCGTGAAGGTGAAATTTGCACTGACAATGTCTTGAGCTCATCATCTGTTGTATCAAATGGCACGTTTCTGATGAAGAGAGTGGATCCCTCCTCCGGCTGAGGGGGGTGCTCGCCGGTACTGTTGACGCCGCCCTTTCCATCAGCAGACGCGGCATCCGCATCGGCTTCGGAAGCTGAAGCAGTGTCAGACGAATCCGATAAACTTTCATCCCTCCAATCCTCATGGCCGTCGTCGTCGTCTACACCTATGGCATCTTCTTGCTCGCCATCAGCGATATTCTCCTTCAGTGCCTTCTGCGCCTCGGCCCACTTCTCTTTGCCGAGCGCCCAGTCAACCGCCACAACTCTCGCATCCTCAGATTTCATTCTTTTTCGAATCTTTCGTCGGCCCTCGATTTGGCTCTTGTTGGCGGACTTGACATCAGCGGCGTAACCTGCGTACAAACTGGCGCCATTCACTTTCTCGATGGCGCGTGCCGCATCTCGTTTCGAAAGGAACCAGACGAAAGCGAAACCGCGAGCGAGTGGCTTGGAATGTGTTTGCAAGGGCGAAGGCTCCGAGGCTGACGGAGCAGGTGGCGTCACTTTGGGGATATTCACGGAATGGATGGGGCCATGGGGAGTAAACAATGCACGAAGGTCTTCCTCAGTAATCTAGTTTCGACAAAGATATCGGTTAGATCATCCATGACATATAGCACGATTGGAACGGAAGCTAAAGGCGCACATTCCAAGGGACGTTCCGGACGATTAGGCGTCCAGCACGGCTAGGCTTCAGGCTCGTTGTTGGGGACGGTGCAGGATCCTTGCTCCGCTGTTTGGTCAACGAGTCCGAGCGCTTTTTAAGGACTACTGAAAGGGTCGAGCCCTTGTAGACATGTGCGTGCAGGCGGGGCTGAGCCGCAGCTGCATTTGAGGGCGTATCAAAAATCGCTAGAGCTAAAACATATATGCGCTTGGTTATTCCATGTGTCCATTAGAGCAGGAAGAGACGATACCTTTGGAAGAATCATCACCCAACGGCCATTGGAGTTTCTCAGCCCCGACGCATTTGCGTATTTTCTTCCACAAAGCCGCATTGGTAAGTCCCTCGGAAGGCAAGTTTGAGATAAGCAATGTTCGTATCGCATCTGGATCCTTCGCAACAAGCTGTGGCGGTTTTTTGCGTTCCACACCAGTTGCTTTCGGAGTTGAAGGTTTTCCGGAGGATTCCTCAGCTGAGGCTTTGATCGGCTGAAAGAGTGCATGTACAAGCAACGACGATTACAGGTGTGCAAGCAGTGGCTCGAATATTGTGGATGTCCCGCACCTTGCGATCTGCCCACTTGACGCGAATGACGCGGCCGTCAATCTTCAACTCTTCAGAGCCTTCTCCGAAGCGGTTTATGATACTCTCCGCATCCTCCTTGATCGCGAAAGTCACATAGCCTACACCTTTGGAAGGACCTTTCGCGGAAGCAGCCGAGGACGTGGCATCATCCATATGTGCAGCCTTCTCATGAACAATGAAGCATGTCTTCACAGGAACAATGTCATCGAATGCCGCCCGGAGTGATTCCTGAGTTGTCGAGTATGAAAGGTTCGAGATGAAGACAGTTGAGCTGCAGAGGCGAATGAGCACTTTAGAATTAGACTTGATTGGTCGGCTAAAATCACCTATGCGTGGTTTCCTCGTGTCTCTCGACATCGTCTGTCTTACGCTTGACACCCATTCGAACGGCAAAAAAAAGAAACAATTGATTTGGGGCACAGCCACCGTCATATCGTGGGCGGCGGCAAACGCCCTATACTACAGTAAAGATCGACGTCCCAACCTTCATTGATCTCTAGAATACATTCGATGGCCGATGTCTGCTGTCGTACTTTTCAAATCGCCTGACGAAGACTTAGAGGTCGATCCGTACGCCACCGCGCTATCTGAACGTGACCTACATTCTTTCTTTATTCCAGTGTTGCGGTATTTCAGTTCGAATGATGACAAGTTGAAAGAGGTTGTGATCAGAGGGTCGCATGGAAGATATGGCGGAGTGATCGTTACCAGTAGCCGGGCTGCTGAAATGTGGGTCCGTACGGTTGAGGAAGTGATCAAGCATGGATCTGGTGAGTGTCTAATCACTGCAGTCACGAGGTTCAGTGAGTACTGAACCGCCGTGAGAAGGAGAAGCTGATTGGAGGTCGACACCTTTCTATGTTGTCGGACAGAAGACGTCAAGAGTACTCTCCGGCGATGGGCGTATACCTCCAGACTCTGTTTTCAAGCCTACTATGCTCCTGGGTGCGCAGGAATCTGGTACAGGCGCCAAACTCGCAGAGTTTATCATATCGGACTATCCCTCTCGCGTTCCGGTGGCATCGACGTATGGTTCTGAAATTCCATCACCATCGTCATGGATGCCTCTCCTGTACCTGACAGGCGACAAAACGACGGGAACTCTCTTGGAAACACTGCATCGTGATGGTCGCATACGGGCGGAACAATTACAAGCGTATCGCACGCAGCCTCGTGAAGATTTCGAAGAGGATTTCACTCGGTTCCGAGATTTTGTCGGCGGTAGGTTTGATTGCCATTGTGCGAATTATTTTCGTCTCCCCGGTCCATGTGGTCAAGTTTGGCGATCCTTACTAATTCTGGCGTTGTTATACAGGCACGGCTGCAGCCAGAAATTTGGCTTATGTGTGGCTTGTCTTCTTTGCCCCTTCTGCGGCTCGCGCCGTGTTACCGGCGGCGAGGCGACATTTCCGGGTCGGCGAAACTTGGTCTGACGCTGATACTGATCCCGAACAAGCTCGACGCCGAGACAGGAACTGTGCCCCCGAAACAGAAGTTCGCATCGCAGCGATCGGACCAACCACAGCAACGTATTTGCGTGAGGACGCCCAATTGTTCGTACATTTCGTGCCGGAGAAGCCAGACCCCACCGAACTTGCTGATGGTATTGCCAATGCGAGTGCCATGTTCTGAAACATGAAACATCTATATCGGGAGAGCAGCGGTGCTCTTCGTCATCCGCCGGCCAAGTTGCAGTGCTTGATTGACCACTCCATGACGTTCCTGAGGTCGATCTTAGACTTGCCACCGATTTCAACGACTGCCAATTTTGCCCCCAGCATTCGCCAGGAGATTTGGCTTCCAAATAGCATATTCGGTTTATTTCTACGAATCAGGGGCCCGTCCAGATGGAAAACCGGCTGAAATTAGCAGAATTCCAACCGAAAGATGGCGGGGAACAAGATTTGATAAGCAACCACTCTACGCGGGTTTGCTCCCCCGTCGCAGTTGTTTCTGTGCAGAATTTCACATATTTTATTCCCATTCCATACGGTAGGATCAATATTCTTTAATTCCTCACTTGCTTTCTTAGGCCTTATGCGATTAGAGTAGAGAAGAGTACTTACTATATAAGCGCAGGGACGCTGTCGATACAGAGATTGATTTACCGCCCATAAAATCTCAATTTCAAGCAGAGTAGGATAGTTCCGGCGCTATTCTGCCCAGGGCTCTCGTCGCCTTTCTTGCTCTTCTCCATTACAGTGTCCCGGATACCTCCAGGGAGTGTACATAGACAGTTCAATCGCACTCTAAACAGTCTGGTGAGCGCGTCTCCATCCCCCTTGTGTCAAAAGGAGGCGATAATCGAGCCTGCTCAACTCAACCACCAACAAACAGCCTAATGATGGCGGGCCACGACCTACCTTACCAACCTGCGGACCCCCATTGGCAGATATCACGACACGCGCCAGACGCGGTCAACGAAGACCGGGTCTTTGGCGCCCCTCATCAAAATTATCCTACTGCCACAACCACAAACGGCACAGCTGCAGCGCATCAACTTGCTCCACCGCAAACATCCTCTTCACAAGCACGCCCTGCGTCTGCTGCTGTGATGTATTCATCACAACATCACTCTGGTCCGTCCTCATCGTCTTCACAGTCCCCCAACTCGAGAAAGCGGGCTTCGCACTCAATCACAACCGCAACTGCCCAACCGCCGCTACCTCCGAGTTCGACATCTTCTGGGATACTCGCTCAACCATCATCATCCACTTCCAACGGTGCTCCCACGGACGTTTACTCCCATCCTGCAGCGCTGGCGTATGCCGCAGCCCATCCAAAGCGCAAGATTCCTCAGTTCGGACCGTATCTACTTTTACAAACCCTTGGCGAAGGCGAGTTTGGCAAAGTCAAGCTGGGCCTACACAGCGAATGGGGGGAAGAAGTCGCAGTCAAGTTAATCCGGCGTGGCATCGTGGATAGCTCAGCGAGGATGACAAAAGTTGAGCGTGAAATTGAGGTGTTGAGGGTTCGTCGTCGTAAAATTTCTTTTGATTGGTTGCAAGTTGCTAACGTCCCACTCGTTTCCTCATAGCTTATTCGACATCCGAATATCGTTCGCCTTTATGACGTTATTGAAACAGACAAGTTTATTGGCATCGTGCTGGAATATGCGTCAGGTGGGGAATTATTCGACCATATTCTCGCCCATAGGTATCTCCGCGAGCGCGATGCCAGTAAGCTGTTTGCGCAGCTCATATCTGGCGTCTGGTATTGTCACAAGAAAAAGATCGTCCACCGAGATCTTAAACTCGAAAATTTACTGCTCGACAGAAATCGCAATGTCATTATCACCGATTTTGGTTTTGCGAATCACTTCGAAAAGAAGAAAGATGATCTCATGCAGACAAGTTGTGGAAGCCCTTGTTACGCAGCCCCCGAACTCGTCATCTCTGAAGGCTTATACGTTGGCAGTGCCGTGGATGTCTGGTCTTGTGGCGTCATCTTATACGCAATGCTTGCTGGCTACCTTCCTTTCGATGATGACCCGAACAACCCAGACGGTGACAACATCAACCTGCTTTACAAGTATATCGTCAGTACTCCACTTACCTTCCCCGACTACGTCTCCACCGAGGCGCGCGATCTTCTGGGCATCATGCTGGTGCCCGATCCGAAATATCGTGCAACGCTGGAACAAGTCATGGCGCATTCGTGGCTCAGTGCATTCCAGCCTCTCTTCAGGCAAGCTGTGCGCGACCTCGAACATGCTGCGCACGCTCAGCAGCAAGAAAAGAGACAACAATATCAGAGGCAAATGCGCGAGCGTGCCCAGCAGCAGCAACGCGCTGTTAATGGGCAACCCGCCAATGGCCCATCAACCTCACCTTCGCGGACTCGAACCACTTCCGGCTACCCCGCGGCAGAGCAATTTTTCGAGGATCGTGATGCAGCACACTCTCAACTGCAACAACAGCCGCTTTACACTGCTTCACCGACACGTGCTCGCCCTGTTACCACATCTGTCACACTCGCCAGCCCCCCGCCAGTCGCAGAGGACACATCTCCATCTCAAAACACGAACGACTTCCCGTACGTTCCAGATTACAGTGTCCCTGGCGCTGGATCCGCACACGCCGCAATTGGCGGTACCGCCTCAGGCACTCCCGGAGCCGACGCCCGGACTCGAAAGGAGTCCACACGTTCAAGATCGGGGAAGCAAAAAGTAGCTGCACCTCTCCCTCCTTCGCCAGGAAATACAGGAATATATTCCGCCGCTGCTGCTTCTGCCTCTCCAGCCTCTCCTCCAAGAGCTGGAGGACCTCCTTCCCCCTCCACTGAAAAGAAGAGGCGGGCGGCAGCTGGTCAACGACACACAATTCAACTCGAGTACGGCGGTGATGCTGCGTCAGGAACAAATCAATCGACACCGCGGGCATCTGGTGAGCGGACACCGGTTGCCACGACGTACATGGCTACTTCGCAACCGCCCACCTTGCCGCAACAGCAACCGTCGCCTGCAAAGCCTCAAGGCAGCCGCAAGGCTACACGACCTGACTCGGACGGACTGGACACCGTTCACTATGACCCATTCACTACTGAAGGTATTCCCAGAGATCTATTCCGTGAGCCAGACCCAGCCGTGGTGGAGGCGCTGAAGCGAGACGAGGAAGAGCGGGCAGCGACGGCATCTGCCGCTACCAATTCGGCCGCCCCATCCACTCCGAAATCGGTTGGACGTGCCGGCGGTGCAGCATATCGATCGCCAAGTACACCAACGCCGGTTTCGCCTGCCGTAATTGCCGCGGTTTCGTCCAAGGATGCGTCGCCTGCTGTTGTCAACCCCTCACCGACGTCTAAACGAGATGCCAACACATCGGGTTCGTCGCTTGCTCCTTCCCAGCAGACGCACACCAGTCGTTCAGCCACGGTGTCGAGAACCGGGAGCACCCGCCATCGTCGCGGTATGTCAATGGATAAGTTTGGTCTCGCTAAGCTTCTTGGCTCTGGCGATCAACAATCGCAGCTAGGTCCTCCACCATCCCCAACGCCGGCCACGTTTGGTGCCCATCATCAAGCGTCGCAGCTTGTAAAGGCTCCGTCTGGAGGTTCAACCTCGTCTGAACACTCTAAACCGCCAGTCACTGGTGGTTCTCAGAAGAAGTCTGGGAGCACGCTACCTGGACTACGGACTAGGTTGTCCGGCAAACTATCGCGGCGACAGTCTGGTGATGTTGCGTCAGTCGGCAGCGACAAGAGCACAAAGGAGAAGGAAGACAACTTGCACCATATATTGCAGCAGCAGCAGATACAGCAAAAGGTCGAACAGGATGGCGGTAAGAAGAGGAGAAAGACGCTCAGCTTGATGATTGACCCAATGACCAAGTAAGTGCTATTTCTTAGCAAATGCATACCACTGCCATGCATTAAGCTGCGACCACGCCTTATCAGGACATTGTCGAAGAGCATGAGACGAAGCACGAAGCCCGCGGAAACTCTTACCCCCTCTGCCCAGCCCTCATATCCGTCAATGCTAACGCCCATCAAGCAACCCACCACCCCGGTACCCAAGGCGTTTGTGCCTGCACCTACTCGTGCACCACCACCTGCATTCCCTGGCACGCTGCCAAGTCGAACTTCTTCAGCGTCCACCGGCAAGGCGAAGAAGGTTATGGACTGGTTCCGCAAGAAGTCGCTTGTCCAGGAAATAGAGAACGAGAATCAGGCGGGGCCTCCCGCGCCACAAGTATTTGTCACTGACCCCGCAAGCATAACCCACACCGCTGCGCCAAGTGGAAGCAGTGCTCCTCCCTCAGCATGGTCTGGCCCGCGTGCGGCGAGCACCACAGCTATTGCACAAAATGGCCCCGGGTTCCTTCAACCCCCCGCTGGCCGTCCCTTCCGTTCTGCATCAACCCGCGAGGGCTCGGAAACTCACACTCCGACGTCAACAAGTTCCGTATCTCCTGCCGGGGCCATGCGAGTGCACGAAGGCGCTGTAGACCCAGGTGCTGTCACTTCGGGTGCTCCCCCAGACCAAGTCTATGCACGCGTGTTAGATGTTCTTCGAGGCATGGGAGTCGATATATCTACGGAAACTTTATACAAGGCCCAGTGCTTGCGGCCTAAACAACGGAAGGACGGTGCCCGACAGTCAGGCTTGGCTGCATTTAGTATTACTGGTCTCAGCGGATCCAATGGGGTAAGTTGGACTGCACAGTGCTCGCACCGCTTCGTGCTAAATTGTGTTCTTTCCTCTAGACGGATCGACGTGGTCTTCCACTCCCGTCTAACCATTCTGTGACTGGCTTCAAGGGCTACCTGTTCCGCAGAGGCTCGTCGCAGGTTAATGTGCCCCCACCTTCACGTTCACAGACATCCACGGGGACGCAGAGTCTAGACGCACACGATTTCACACCTTTCACACCAACAACACCCGATCCGTCCATATCTGCACATCATTCTACGGATTCTATCCATGACACTTCCGCGCCTATCGTTGCCGAGCCGATTTACGGAAAACGCAGCGAAGATAAGGGTGGAGAAGTCATTTTCTCTGTTGAGCTTACGCGAATGGGCGGCCTTCCTGACATGTACCATTTGGATATTCGCCGCCTCAAGGGTGAATTGAAGAGTTACCAGTTCCTTTATACGAAGCTTCGGGAGTGAGTGCAATCTTACGATATGAAGCTGGTTCGTGTGCTGACATGATTTGAAAATAGGCGATGCAATTTTGGCCGTCACTAGAGTCGCAACGCATGACTCTTTCGCCACAGGGCTGTTTCAACGCCTTGCCTTCGGTTTCCATCTTCCATCATATCACTAGATCTTCTTAATGGTTCTTTTTATACGACTTTTTTCTTGTCATCTGTTGCGTCTGAACATAGCCTCTGTCCGGATTTCTGGGATTCTCGATTTGATCGCTCCTTAGCATCCTTTGAGATTGGACATCTTTCACACATTGTACACAATCTGCACACACACTGACTTGCTCTAGTGTCTTCCGGCTATATGACCT
>Ga0307508_10003256_pt1 | contig 16576 bp, 18 predicted proteins | sample 9_EM_MG_FD_203089 | JGI IMG/M metagenome (GOLD analysis project Ga0307508, IMG submission 203089) | Populus trichocarpa ectomycorrhiza microbial communities from riparian zone in the Pacific Northwest, United States - 9_EM | ecosystem: Host-associated > Plants > Roots > Unclassified | place...
CTGTCGAAGTCGTGCTGGGGAAGACGAGCTTGACATCGGCTGTTGCTTTGAGATATCGGAGGACTCGCTTTGCCGCTGTCAGGTGGACACGGTAGGGTTTCACGTTGTATCGGCTTAGTGCTGCGACTGCGAACGCAATATCAGGGCGAGTACCGATAGCGGCATACATAAGGCTCCCGACGATCGATTGGTAAAGGGCTTGATCCACTTCTTCCTCCGCATCCGAAGCGTCGATATCGAGTCGGTTCTTTGGGTGCAGTGGAGTCGGGGCCGGATTCGCATCTTGCATATTGAATCGGGCAAGGATTGTCGATATATATCCAGGTTGACTGAGGGTAATGGTTCCATCTGCGAGTCGATCGATTTCCAAGCCTAGGAACTGCTTGGCCGGTCCGAGGTTCGACATCTTGTACTGGAGCATAAGCCGTTGCTTAACTTCCAGGGCTTTTTCCGATGCTTCTTCGGCGTAGAACACGAGTATGTCGTCGACGTATAGGAGTATTAACACTCCATCGTCCCGAATGTAAAGACTTATGTCTGCGTGGGAGCGGTGGAATCCGATCGATTGTAGGAAGCCGTCGATTTCCTGATGCCAGAGTCTCGGTGCTTGCCGTAAGCCGTATAGTGCTTTGTTGAGGCGTAGGAAGCAATCGCGATTACCGCTGGGCATGGCTGTGGACTCGAGCCACTCGATACCTTCCGGTAGTTGCATGTAGACCTCGGTGTCTATCTCAGGATTGAGGAAAGCGGTAACGACGTCCAGATGATCGATCTTATAGCTGTTCTGCGCTGCGAAGCTCAGTAGATACCGAAGGGTAATCAACTTACCGACTGGTGCGTAGGTTTCATCGAAGTCAACACCGCGGATCTGCTCATATCCCTTGATCACAAGACGTGCCTTGTATCTGATTGTACCGTTCGGATTCCGCTTTGTCTTGTATACCCATCTGCAGCCTATAGGCTTCATACCATTGGTATTGGTAACGGGAGTGAAGGTACTATTCTCAATCAATGAGGCATACTCTTGACACATAGCTTCTTTCCATTGCTTGTTCAGTGAGCTGTTCAATGCATCCCTGTAGGATCCGGGGTCGTCCTCTGTTCAGCCTGTCATGAGCGCGTTTCGGCTGGCGCGAGCGGTCGGCGTAGTCTCGTGAGTGGTGCTTCGGCCGGCGTGAGCAGTTGCCGCCATCTCCTGCGCGCCGCTTTGCCCGCGGTGAGCGACCGGTGCTATCTCCTGAGTGCCGCTTTGCCCGCGGTGACCTGCCATAAGGGCGTTTCCCTCGGATTTCTGAGTCTTCATCCTCATAGATCTACGCAGTGGTGCTAGGCCACTCACAGTGCTGAGTGGGCATAAGCCTTCTGGTTCCGATCTCTTGGGGTCCAACCGTTCTGAGCTCTTCGGTTCCAGTCTCTCTGGTTCCAACCGTTCTGATGCAGGTACGACCTCACCAGGTACGTATTCTGTGGCAGCGATGGCCTTGTCAGGCGTGTGTTCAACTGCTGGTGCGTGTCCTTGCAACACTGATTCGTGTCTTTGCAACGCTGGTGCATGTCCTTGCAACGCTGGTGGAAGTGTGATTCGGTCTTCAGCATAAATGGGTTCTTTCTCCGGAAGACCGAGCACATCTTTTTAATTTGCTGGGCACTCCACTGTGAGGAAATTCGTCGCCTCGTCGAACTTGACGTCCGAGCATTGTGTGACTTTCATCTGTTCCGGATCACACAGCTTCTAGATCTTGGTAGTATTATGTACGTATCCAAGCATCATACACTTCTTGGAGCGAGCTTCCATCTTTGCGTCCACCCTTTGTTGTTTTGGTATGAGCTTGTAAGCTACACACCCGAAACGGCGAAGGTGGTGGAGCGGTGGCTTGTATCTTGACGGCTCATCGGCGGCATTGTCGCTGCCAGTGGCAAGTCGTATGTGCTTATGAAGTGCCTTCTATGGTGTTTTGCCGTCTACGGCGTGGTTCGGAGTTCTTGCATGCAGGTAGATGGCCGTACAGATAGCTTCCGCCCAGAATTCGGTTGGTACTCGTGAGTCCAATAGTAAGGACCTCGCCTTCCTCGTGAGTACACCAATAGTTCGTTCTGCAACAATGTTCTTGTGCTGCGTGTAGGGAGATGCTGGCTCAAAACTTATTCCACCTGCCGCTAGGATACCGCGGAATAGTCTATTGTCGTATTCGCCTTGACCGTTGTCGCAGCGAAATCTCTTGATGGTGTATCCCCAGTTCTCGACCTTTTTTTGGAAGAGCTGGAAGATTCCGGTGCATATGCCGGCCAGCTTGTTGAGCAGCGGGTAGACATAGGCATATCGGCAGAAGTCATCGATAAAGACGATGAAGTGGGTTGCGCCTCCAATAGATTTGGTAGCAAACGGTCCACAGGTGTCGGAATGTACGAGTTCAAAAGGAGTAGTAGTACGCTGTACCGGTATCCGAATGATCTTCCGTTCGTGCTTGGCTAGGACGCAGGTTTCACATATCCGATCATCATAGGTATAGCCATCAACTAGTGATTCCATAGCTGTGTGGTTGGAGTGGGCTAGGCATCTGTGCCAAAGCTGAGAATCTTGGAGCGATAACCTTTTCTGAGGGCTGCTTTGACTGGGTGGAGCGGCCAGCACCAAATCGTGAGCGCCGCTTTGGCCGTGGGGAGCGCCTGGCGCCAAAACATGAGCGCCGCTTTGGCCGTGGGGAGCGCCTGGCGCCAAAACATGAGAGCCGCTTTTGCCGTGGGGAGCGCCCGGCACCAAAACGTGAGCGCCGCTTTGGCCATGGTCAGCACCCGGCGCCAAAACGTGAGCGCCGCTTCGGCTTTGGTGAGCGCCCGGCACCAGCTCATGAGAGCTCAGTAGGGCTACCGAGTCATTGTCCACCTGAAAGAGTCTACCATTTTTGGTGCCACTCGCAACGATATTCCGTTTGCCATCGGTTATAAGGCATTTGTTGTTCCCAAAGTTGATGATATAGAGTTGATCATTGAATTCGCTAACGGATAGCAGTGAATATCGGAAGGTGGGAGTATGTAGCGCCTGAATCCGATGCTGATGAATCGACAGCTCTCCGTAGTGGGTCGCCCGAACACAGGTATCGTCTCCCAACTTGATATCGATTGGATACGGTAGGTGACGGTAGGTGAGGTACGCTGACTTGGGTACATAGTACATGTGGTGAGAGGCGCCGGAGTCGATTATCCACGTTGTTGACATTGCTTCCGATGCAAGTGCGAAATGGCCGAGCCGTGTGGGTCCAGCTGAGTCCATCGGTCCGGGCATCCATAGACGTCCAACGGAGCAGGCCGAATCGAGTACGGCAGCGGGACTGGCCATCGTACCGAGTAAGACTACTGAGTCGGCTAGTCCATCAAAATCTTCGGCGTTGCCTGGCATTTGGTTTGCCGCAACCAGTGCTTGGGAGTCATCGTTTGCGAGTAGTGCTCTTCCAAAGTTGCGATTGTTGAAGGTCTCTTGTACTTGTTTCCACACTGGACACAGTTTCTTGGGGTGGCCAACTTCCACACAGTGGTAGCAGACAATGTCATTGCCGGTATTGTGTGGGCGCTTGGACGATTTCAGGGGCTTGCAACAGTTTTCGGTAGCATGGTTGCTCATGTTGCAGTTGACACAGTGTTGAGTCTCCTGCTCCGGCTGCTTCCCTCGTCCTTTTCCACCTCTTCCACCTCTTCCTCCATTCCGATTCCCTCTTCCACCTCTTCCTCCGCCTCTTCCTCTTACTCCTCTTCCACGAGCAAATAGTGCTGTACCAGATACTCCATCTTCATTGGCCTTCCCGGCCAGTTTGTTCTGCTCGGCATCTCGGAGAGCTTCAGATACAGATGCAATAGTAGCCATACCCACCGGCCATTTCAGCATCATGTCGAGCATTGGTTGGTACTCCTCCGGAGCTGTAAGGTAAATGTGGTACAGAAACCTCTCGTCAGGTATAGCTCCTTCCGTCCCCGCAAGGTTATCTTGCATGTCGTTCAGACGTGAGAGATATACTGCGATACTCTCGCCGGCCTTAGGACGGCCATTGGAGACATTTTTGCCGATTGTGACTCATCGGCCAAATGAGGATGAGCTGCATAGTTGCTTCGCGAGTGTATCCCACATTGCTTTCGCATCGGTAATGCTGGATAGGTGGTTTCTGACCTCGGGGGTGCAGGAGAGCAGGATTGCGGTGGTGGCTAGAGCTTGTCGCTTCTCGTAGCTTTCACGTTTGGCGATGTTTGTGGGGGAGTTTCCGATAGGGAGATCGTCTTTGACTTCTTCGCTGGTGACAATCTTGAGGGCAAGCATTGCTGAGAGAATTGTCGAAATGCACGGTTTCCAGGTGTCGTAGTTGTCCGAGGAGAGTTTCTCGCAGGATCCATACATCGATTTGTACATTTCAACCATGTTGGGCAATAGGCAAGTTTGTGGCGGAAAGTAATTTAGGATCGAGGTTATTCGCGGTGTGAGGTTATTTTAGCAGTGGTTTTGGATAAAGCGCTGGTCCGGGCTCATAACCTGTTGAAAGTGATGAACGTGTGTATTGTCTAAGTAAGGCTGAAGCCTAGAGAGAAAGGAGAATATAGCGGCAGGTCCATGCCTGCCGCCATGACTAGGCAACGAGTGAGATATTACAACAAGATCATGACGAGGGATATCTACAGTCCAGGTCCCCGCTGCAGTCCGCGTGTAGCGGCATGGTGGAAGCACCCTTTGCCCTCCGCCCAGGCCTGTCCCACAAATTACAAAGGAAATGACAAAGGAACGCAAGTGGGATCCCCCCTCTACTCCTTTTCTGCCAGTGCCATGAACGACGGGGTGCGCAAGAACAGCTATTGTTCCCCCCCATCCCCTACGTCCTGAGCACCAAGCTCCTCTGCCTTGTTCTCCTCCTCCCGCTCCGATCTTTCCTGCAGCTCCAACTCCGCGCCTCACTCTCCAAATCCGCTTCCCTCTCCTGAGCTGGCACTGTCTTCCCTACCTCCGTCACGGAAAGGAAATCTAGTACCGTCTGGCTGCAACTCTGCTCAGCAAACAGCTCGTGAGCTTTCCACTGCCACCTCCCTCTCCCTGCATCCTTCCATACCTCCTCCCACAGTGTCTTCTGCTTATTCTTCCATCGTGGGCACCTTTTTAAAAGGTGGTCCCTCGCTTGCCTGGGGCACTTACACCACCAGCACTGGGCTGTCGAACGGTATTTCGTCCAGTGCAGGTATTGTTCTGTACGGTAGTGCCCTGTCTTCAGCTGGTCGAACCTCGAGGCAAGCCTCTTGGTGCGTCCAGCAACCACGCCATCCGGCCTCTGGCTTTTTGGCATTTTGTACTTCTTTGTAGAGGTCCGGCCCTCAGCCCACTGTCGTGCTTCCGCCCATTTCATTTCCTTGATCTCCTGTGCAATGTTGGCGAGCGATCTGGGGAGAGGCAGCGAGCACACCCCCTCCAGCCATTCCACCTCTAGGGTGTTCGGTTTGTCCACTGCAAGCTTGGCCCATTCGTTGGCCTTCTTGTTTCCTTCCACGCTATGACACTGGGGTTGTCTCGTAACCGGAGTGTGGGAGAATCAAAGGCAATCAGGCTACTTTTCAATAATTCACAACGGAATAATCTTAGATCTTGTAGGTGGGTTTGGTGGTAGTGTTGGTGAGGATGTTCGTGCTGATTTCCTTCTCTCGGTGGGAGTTTCTTTTGGGTTTATATCTTTTGACATCAGCAAAAAATTTGAGAATTCTTAGGGTACTCCCGTAGCTCCCGTAGCTCCTGTAAGCATCGCTAACTCCGTAAGAGGAGAAGTTATATTTTGCTCCCATAAGGATTTGAAAAAAAAAAAGTTGTTTATTTTTAGCTGAAACCTCGAGAAAAGTTAGTTCAAATTTATGTCTCACCTGTATAAAAAGCAATATGTTTCAACTTTCAATTTTTTTGCTGATGGAGAATGGTTGTCACGTGCATTCTCTTGACAGAGCATGACACTGGGGTTCATCCTACTATCTACCGGTGGTATCTATGGATAGCCATAGCCCCTCATCCTCGGATAAGGTCTACTTCCCTCAGTAATCTTGGTCGGTCTAATGATGCGCCGAATACCTTTCGCACCGCATGAAGCCCCCCGCGCTATGTCGGTGAGTGCTTTATCGGCTTATCAGAGAAAGAGAAGATATTGGTTCTATGACCGCACTCCTCGTATCTCATATTTAGTTGCGATCGGCACCTCTTCCGGAGGTTCACAGCTTAGGTCCGTTACGGCTGCAAGGACTAACTCCGGGGCTATCTCCCGCCTAGACTCCTGAGACTGTCTAACTCATTTTCCCCCGGTACTCACAGAACCCACGTGACTCTCTCCGATACTTCCCTTGTTCCCGTGCTCTTCCTTCGCATGTAATACTACCTCCCCCTTCCTTATCTTCGTCCCAAAGCTGGAGTTCCATTCTTTATAAAAAGCCCTCCTCTTTCTGCGAATGCATGGACATGGGCTGGAGATATCGATGCCGTGACTGCAGTCCTCCTCCCCTGCAGCTCTCACAGTCACTGGATAAGACTTTTCTTCCCTCAGAAAGGTTCTTTAATCCGTCGGAATGACTGGGCCCTCAGAGTAGGCCAGTGCGTACTGTTACTCTCTCAATGAACGTCGATGGCGTCGCACATTCCCTATGACTGCTTCCCTTACTCGAGTTCCGGGGTCATCAGGGCAAGCTGAGGATCGGCAGAGGCATGGTATCCTTTGAGGCTCATCCAGTGTCCCAAAAGTGAATGTGCCTGAACTAGGGCTCTACAGTGTAAGTAGGAGTGACCGCGCCGTTCGGGGATGGCGTGAGCGTCATGCTTGTCCTGCTGACGGTTCCTTTTCAGGGTATGGAGAATATAACCGTACAGAAGCGCATCGACTTCGTCTTGTTGTTCCGTATTTTTCGCTGTGTGTCCGGTCAATGGCCTCTCGTGGTTGTGCGAGAAGCGGGTCTTTTTGTCGAGTGATGCCAATGGCCGAAGTCCTCTACCCCTTCAGCCTACTACCGCCAGATTCTCGGGGAAACTGGATCTTTCAGCCCTCTGCGAGCTGGTAGTCCCTTGGCACATCTGGATTCCGTCGATGAAACTCCTGGAGTTTCGCGAGACCGCCAATCGAAAAGTTGTTGAATGGCTCTTCCATCCCGTCTTTCCGCTCCGGATAGTCGAGCCATTTGACGAGGTAGAGAATTCGTTGAGTGTTTCCCCGCCCTCGTTCGATCGCGGACATGACTTTGTCAACATCATATTCCTCGCTTTGCTCAAAGTCCTCCACTTCCCGTAGTACCTTCGCTGGTTCCGGTGGCGCTCGGTGTTCACTGGTCCGGTAGCGTTCGAGAAGCGAAAATGGAAAATGTTGGGGATCTTCTATTTCTGGGGTAGTGTGATGTGGATGGCGAGCGGGGAGATGATTTTCTTGATTTGGAAAGGACCATGATTCATGTGGTCCAGCTTCTTCGTGGGGCGGCATGTTTTGATGTTGCGACCGCTGAGCATCACCAGGTCTCCTACTTGGTAAGCCGGAGGTTCCTTTTGTGTCGGGTTGGTGTATCGGCGCATCCGTTCTCGGGCTTCCTCTAGCTTCCTTCTGGACTCATCGTGTGCTGTACACATCCAGTGAGCATAGACCGTGCTAGCTGGGTTGCGGGGTTCGGTCGACGCCGGGCCCGCGGCCACTAGGTGGAATCCGTAGTTAGAATAGAACGGAGGCATACCATCGGCTGTCATGGTCGAGTTGTTGTAGGCTAACTCCAGCATTGGCAGCAGGTGCACTGCACCCAGTCGTCCTGTTCCTGGCTGATAAAGGCCCGTAGGTATACCTCGATCGTCTGGTTGAGGCGTTCGGTTTGTCCATCCATTTGCGGGTGGAACGGGTAGGATATTCGTGGCTGAATGCCGGATAGTGATGGAATTCCTTCCAGACTTCTGATGTAAACCTGGAATCTCAGTCTGAAACAATGTCAGTAGGGAGACCATGGCGTTTCCATACCTCCCGGGTGTAGATGACTGCTAGATTCGCCGCGGTCATCTTACAAAGTGGGATGAAGTGCGCCATTTTGGTGAATCGGTCGATGACCACCCAGAGTTGGTCGTATTCTTCCGACATCGGTAGTTCCATCATAAAGTCCATTGCCACCAACTGCCATGGCGCATATGGGAGTTCCAGAGGTGACGCTAGTCCGTACGGCTGATGTCGGGATGTGTTGTTCTCCTGACAATCTGGGCAGCTTCTGACGAAGTCGATAATTCGATGGTCCATTTTTGGCCACCAGAAGTTCCAGCGGATTAGTTCGATCGTCTTATCTTGTCCCATGTATCTGGCGATCTTAGTGTTGTGTTCAGACTCCAGTATCTTCTGCACCGTTCCCCTGGGTTCCCAGAGTTTTCCTTTCCTATATAGCAATACTTTCTGGATTGCCAGGGTTCTTTCCTCAGCCTTTTGGTCCTTCGCAGCTCCTGGCTCCGCTTCTGTTTCTGCTTGCGTCCATCCTTGCTGATAGTTCTCGACTTTCTTTGCCTCTTTTTCCACTTCTTAGATAAATTCCCTCGCCCATCTTTGCTCTGGGAGCGATGCCAGTCGGGCCTATGAGCAAATGAATGTGAGGTTTCTTCTTTCGTCGAGGCTTTCGTCGTCCAGGTGCTTCTTCTGCAAAACGGTCGTGACTGGCTGGTTTTCTACCCCCCCTTTTTCCGGGTTGTACTCCGGACACCTTGACAGTGCATCTGGCTTTCTATTCCTTGTCCCTTGTCGGTAGTAGATTCGGAAGTCGATGCCCGCCAGTTCTTGTACCCATCGGGCTTGCCGTCGGTTTAGCACCTTGGTTGTAGCGAAGTATTCTAAGTTCTGATGATCCGAGAATACCTGCACCTGGTGTACTGCTCCTTCGCAGTACCGCCTCCAGTGTTTGAAGGCATCCACAACAGCAAGTAGTTCCTTGTCGTGGATTTCGTAATTGATTTCTGCTGGCTGAAATTTCCGAGACTAGAGGCCTACTGGATGCACCTTCCCTTCTTCGTCGCGATGGGAGAGCAGGGCGCCAATTGCGACATCCGAGGCGTCCATTTTGATGATCATCACTCGTCGCGGGTCAAAGTACGCCAGTATTGGCGCCGTGGTGAACCGTTTCTTTAGATCTTCGAACTCTTTTTCCACCTCAAGGTTCCAGACCCATTTTCCGCTCTTTTTTGTCAACTCCGTTAACGGTCTTGCTACTCGGGAGTAGTCTTCGATGAACCGTCTGTAGAAGTTGGCGAAGCTAAGGAATGACTGTACCTCTGTTACCGTCTTTGGTCTTTCCCACGATAGTACCACATCGGCTTTGTCGGGTGCCATGGAGATTCCGTTCCTCCCAATTACGTAGCCCAGGAACTCGACTTCTTTGGTCTTCCAGACGCATTTTTCCGGTGAGACTGCCAAACTGTTGGCTCGTAATCGTTCCAGAACTTCCTTGACAATTCAATCATTTTGTTCTTCGGTTTTTGCGTAGATTAGGAAGTCGTCCATGTATGCCAGTAGTCCTACATCCAGCATATCCCAGAACATGTGATTGATCATGTCCTGGAAGGTCGAGGGGGCGTTGGAGAGTCCGAATGGCATTACCTGGAATTCGTACAATCCGTAGTGTGTTCTGAACACGGTTTTCCACTCGTCTCCTTCTCTTATTCGGATTAGGTTGAATCCGTTTTCGAGGTCCAACTTGCTGAACCATTGTGCTCTCTGTATCCGGTCCTGAAGCTTTTGCATAAGCGGGAACAGGTATCAGTTTATGATGGAGACCTAGTTCAATTTCCAGTAATCGATGCACAGCCTTAGGCCACTCCCATTTGGTTTCTGGACAAATAGGATTGGTGATCCAGCCGAGGAGGTTGAGCAGTGTATTTTCCCAGTTTTCTCCATTTCCTTTAGCCATTCCCGAAGGGTTTGCAGTTCTGTTTCGGACTAGATGGGTCCCCATGGCGCGGTGGCCCCTTCCTTCAGGTCGATCTTGCAGTCATAGGCACTGTGTTTCGGTAAGGCGTTGGTGAGCTTCCTCCCTATGACGTTCAGGTATGGGCTGAATTCCGCAGGTACCTGCACCTCTTTGTTGTCCTGCGCCAGGGATGCAGTACCTCATCAAAAGTCTTTGTGATTGGCCAGATCGTGTCTCAGTTTAGCCGCATTGACAGCGGGGCCCCGCCCCCACTTTCTCCTCCTCTCGAGCGCTATAAAACAAGTACTGAAATGCAGAACATTAAAGAGAGACAGAAAAGGGAGTAGAAGAAATACAGAGGAATGATTCCGTACAGTAACTAGTAGCGTGTGTACCATCCCTTCGCATCAATGACTGTCTGCACCCATAAAGGCATCGACCTCCAGAGCGCCTCGAACTGCTTGGGTGGGATTTTCTCCCAGCAGAGTGGAAGAACTTATGGGGGGTCTGGCAGTTGGCGCAGCAGATTGGCGGGTGGGTGCAGGCTGGGCCTTTCTTGCAGGTCGGGATGGTGCAGGGGTGGTCTTTGGTCTCGTGGGGTTCCGTGCAGACGGCGCAGCAGGAGGGCTTCCTGCTGAGGGCTGCCGGGTTTCCATAGCCCTGGCAGTTGTGGCACTGTGTGCTTCTCCCGTACGAGATGTAGTTGTTGAGTTGGCATTCGCGGTTGCAGATCATGAGGTAGTGTCGTCCGATGTCGGCCATCTTGACACTGCCGCTGAGGGTCATGACAATCGTGGAGGTTGATTTTTGTTCGGATTGGTCTGCCGGGGTGAGCCAGCGCGGGGTCTGTCCTTGGGTTAGTTGGGGGTAGTTTGTGGCGATGCTGTTAGAGATATCGGGTAGGGAGAGGTGGGTAGGGACGCTGTGCAGGAGGAACTGGCTGAAACATTTCCCTATTTCCACCTTCTCGCATTTTCCGTAGTAGGAGAGGGTGTCTGTGATGATCGTGGCATAGTCTTCGTAGATGATGTTGTTTTGGGTGTTGCCGGTGGTGAGGACGATGGATCCGCTGATGGTAACTCGGGCGCGGAGCAAGGGGAGTGCGGTTACGTCTTGGTTGTCGACCAGGGCTTTGTTGACTCGGTGAAGTGCGGCATCAGAGATGGCTTGACGGGCACTGTAGCTTCGTTTGGCACGGGTGGCGGCTTCTGTGGGGGTTTCAGCTGGGAAGTGGCACGTGACCTCACATTCAGCCTGGGGGTACATGGTCGGGACGAGCTTGGGTGGGGCTCGCTTCTCCCTTGGCTCCTCTTTCGCAGGTTCTCCCATCCTTCAACGTTGGTGGCGTGAGTGGTTTGTTCGGTTGGCGATTGTGGCTGGGCGGTCGGGGTCTTGGCAGCATCAGCATAAGTACGGGTGGTGGGGCGGGTGTTCGTAGTCGTGTTCGGTTCGTTGTTATCGGCGTTGTTGTTGTTTGCTCTCTTCTCCTTCCTCCTTCTCCCTTGCTTCGGGTTGGCGTCGGTGGGGGCGCGGGCCCCAGACGGTTTTGCAGAGGGGGCCGACCTACGTTCGGTTGAGACAAGTTGTTGTTGTACCTGGGTGACCCGGGTTCCAAGCGAGGAGATTTGTTTGGAGAGTTCGTTCGTGGCATAGTGGCTTGTAACGTCGTTTTCAGCGAAGAGTTGCTTGATCTCTGCGGAGATGGTCCTGTAGAGTTGTTCCATAACCTTGTTGGTGGTTATTTCGATATCGGCATGCAGTGCGGCATGTTCAGGGCTCATTGGGGCCTCCATCTAGCGGGCTGTGTTGGCGAATTCGTTGGCATCTCCGCCAATTGCCTGGCTCTCGGTGATATGTTTGGTGGGCTGGAAGTCCATGGCGTCGTCGGTTGTCTCCTCTTCTCCTTCTTCTTCGTTCTCGTCGCCGGAGTCGGATCCGCATTCGGATGTCGCTTTGTTGTCCTCGCTTACGCGCTTGGCAGGCGAGGGGGACCGTGAGGTCGCGATTCGGGTGGGGGGCTGGAGGGTTTGCTGGGCGGGGTTCGGTGCCAAAATCTCTGCGGTGGCTGGAGTCTTGGGGCGGAAGAAAGAGTTGAGGGATCCTTGACCGGGGTTGCTGGAGGACATGAAGCCTGTAAGCGAGGCGGTGATAGTTTGGCGATGCGAGCCAAAATCACGGAAAACAGGCAGCGACAGGAGGGAAAATTCCCAGGAGGGTTCCAGTGGGGTGCGGCCTCTAGATAATAAACTATTGACCGACTCCTGAGGTGTGTTTCCGGGGTTGTTGAAAACTTAATTGGAAAAGAAGATTTTTGGTGTCGCGAAAACAGTGAAGTTTTGGGGGGTGTTGTGAGGATATTAGATTGTGTGGAGAAGAATCTCCAGACTAGCTACCGCACCCCTCCTTTTATACTTTTCCCATCCCTCTGTGGAATCACAGCTTGCCCGCAAGACTGACACAGTTCCTCCGTCTAACATCATGACCCAATCGCCGCGCCCAAGGAAAACACATGATCGCACTTGGCCGCCACGCGGCCAACGCTCTACTCGTGGCAAAGGAGAAGGGATGCGCAAGCAGTAACAGTAAGGGAAAGGAAGAATGACGTACAACTTAATCAAGGGAAAACAATACTCGTAACGAACATGGGAGAAGGACACGTAAGCTTCATCAATGGGAGACAACAAACGTAGCGGACCGGAGAAGGACGCACAAACACCATCAAAAGGAAACGGCAAAGATGAGAAGGGTGCGTAGGCAACATAGAACAAACAAAGGAGAGAGGCCTAGACTGGCCTGCGGTCGGGGAATATCGCCACCAGCGCGATATGGCAGAGATTGGTTGAAGCGCCTAAGCGAGGAGGATGACCGTGGCTGTGGCAGCCGTGATGTGGCCAAGCCACAGGGCGGCAAGGGTGACGGTGGCCCCAGCCACGGCGCCTAGCAGCCCATTGAACGAGATTCATAACTGGGGCTAACCCCAACCCTGATCACGACGCTACCAAACCCCAACCCTCGACACTTAACCCTCCCTTTGTGCACTAAACACCAACTAACCACCCACTCACAACTCGAGTCATCTGCAATGACTCACTGGGGGACCACACCATGACGACCATATCCTTCGAACCATTGGAACCCGTGCATGCGAGGTCGATATAACGTAGCCTACAGAGTAACCGGCTACTACCCCGTACGTGGACACTTTTGTTAGCCGACAAGTATGGGGTCTCCAGTTCTACCCTATCCGATCGGGAACGTGGCGGCCTTACACACCAGCAACGTCATGCACATGAGCAGAAACTCACCCCGGCCATGGAGAAAGGTCTTGAAGACTGGTGCAAGAAACTGAATGACTGGGGATTTCCTCCATGGATGGATCTTTTATGTGCTATGGCGGGCGCATTGGCACAGATCTGCGATGAAGAAGATGAGGATCCTGAGCTTGCCCACCTTGGCCAGCATTGGTTGTCCAACTTTCTCAACCGCCATCCGAGTCTCTCTGCAAAGTTTAGCCCTCAACTTGACCGCCAACGGGCCTACAGAGGCAACATCCCCGCCCTAAAAGACTACTTTGCAAAATTGTTACGTTTGATCTGAACACACAAAATCCAACCTGAGGACATCTTCAACATGGATGAGAAAGGGTTCATTATTGGAATGTCTTCGAAGGCAAAGGTAATCTGTCGGACAGGGAGACGGCCACCACGGGTGACGCAGGAAGGAACGAGGGAGATGCTTACGGTCATTGAATGCTGTTGTGCTGCACTCTATGTGATTTCCTCCTTTGTGATTTTCAAAGGAGCAGCGCATTATATGGGGTGGCACACAGAAACCAGTGATCCCGAAGCAAAATTTGCCTACTCTCCCAACGGTTGGACCGACCAGAAACTTGGGTTGGAGTGGCTGCACCACTTCGACAAGCACACCAGGGATCAGCAGGGTTGCAACAGTCGCCCCCGCTTACGTATCCTGGATGGCCACCGTTCACACATCAACCTCGAATTTTGTCAGTATGCCATTGACAATAATATTGAACTCCTCTGTTTTCCCTCCCATACACCACATCTCCTGCAGCCTCTCGATGTCTGTCTCTTCGGGCCTTTGCAAAATTATTACGGCAAAGCGGCAGACGATTACGTGCGAAACACATATGCTGCAGTCGTCAAGGGTACATTTTGGAAATTTTACAGTGCTGCCCGCCGGCAAGCTTACACCAAAGAGAACCTCAAGTCGGCATGGAGGAAGACAGGAATACATCCCTTCAATCCTAATGCTGTGCCTACACAGCTTGTTGCTCCACGAAGTGCCCCCTCTCCGGCTAGCAAGACAGTTGTGCTGCAGATCCCGAAAAAAAGCACCAACGTCTGACAACTGTACCTCATCGTCAATGCTGAGCTGGACAAAGCTGGAGTGTGACAGGGAGTCAGAGATATGGCGAAAAAATTAGCTCATACTGCATCGACTTCGCTCCAAGTCGCCGAAATCAGAAGCATCGAAATGGCAGACTTTCAGCAACGGTACACTGGTTTGAAAGCTGCAACAACAGATCGAAGCGTAATTTCGTAGGCCAGAGTTATTAATGGCGATGCAGTGATGAAGGCGAAAGAGGAGAAAGCTAGGCAGGCAGAGGCAGAGGCATATTGGGCAGCTGCGTGGGCAGAGGTGAAGGAACAGCATACTGCAGCACGGGTCGAGGCTGCTACGGTAAAGGCTGCTCGGGCTGTTGCCAACAAGGCCAAGTAAAAGGAAAAGATGGCTGCAGTGGCCGATGCCCCAGTCGCGTCACCCAAGCAGTCACGACAGCCAAGAAAAATTTTGGTAAGTAAATCTCAAATTGTTGTCGGTGACGTAGAGCTAACAGTTCCAGGGGTTGCAGCAAGTCCCAGCTAGCCTGCTTACCCCGCTTCCGGAAACATCAACATTTCACCACTCTGATATACCGCAATTCTCCACACTCTCGCCAGTGAAAGTTTGTATAATAATTCGTTTTCAAATAATTCAATTTATTAACCCTATCATGACAGAAGCGTGTAATGTTTGCACCACAGGAAGTTATCTGTCAGGTCAGTCCCTCCCCAGCACCGGCTCCATCATACCCTACCGCCACCAACCACAAACGCCCCAGAGGACAGGTGATATCCCAAATTCTCTCTAATAGATATAATAATAATTTTGTTCACTCTAGGCCTTAGCACCGATAGCTGGTTCCTCCCCCGCGGCTGGTCTGTCTACCACGGCAGATGTCTCCGCTGCAGCTGGTTTCTCCACAGCACTGGACCCTTCCACCGTGTCATCACATGCAGAGGGTACGTCTGACTGGGAAGATCTAGTGGTGGCCCCTTCTACACCCAGAAAGCCATCTAAGATCATACCTGATAGACCTTTGACGATGAGTCTGCATACCAGGAAGCCACCTGGGGGTGGAAGGGGTGGATAGGGTGGTAGTGGAGCTAGATGCAATTCGTAGGAATTCTTTAGACAATAGATTTCTTTGAGACTTAGGCTGGAGGTTCTTTAACAGATTCTACTGCTTCGTACGAACTTTGACAGCAATCCGGGGTGTGAGTGATGAGATATAGCCGTTCTACGAGGTGGGACCAGGGGTGGCTGGGTGTCCGACTACGGGGTAGTAGCCGGTTACCCTGTATGCTACGTTACCTGCCACAATTCAGAAACATCGCACATTTCCAGTCTCTTTACTGCAGGCCACTGCAGAAGATCCACTGCCAGGACAAGTCATACCACCACCACTTTCCAGTATAGTCAAAGGAGAAGAGGGATGGGAGATCGACGAGATACTGGATAGCAAACAAACAAGAGGAGGACGACTTCAGTACCTAGTCAAATGGAAAGAATTCGATGTGCCAACATGGGAACCACAAGAAAACTTGATGGAGGTGCATGCAGTGCGTACCTACCATGAATGCTACCCAGAGAGGCCCAACAAGATCGCTCTTGTAGGAACTCGAGTTCTAGAGAGAGGATACTGAAACGGCACGCCGCCGCCGTCACCACCTATCTCAAACGACTAGAGTCTGGAACGTTCTGGATCTTCCGGTGCAAGGAAGGTTAGGGTTCTGGGTTGCGCAGTGCAGAAAGGTTCTGGTTGCGCGGCGAGGAAAGGTTCTGGCTACGCGGCGAGGAAAGGTTCTGGTTGCGCGGCTAGGTTCTGGTTGCGCGGTGAGGAAAAGTTCTAGGTGCACGGTGAGGAAAGGTTCTGCTAGTTCTGGTTGCGTGGCGTGAAGAAGGATCTGGATGTGAAATATCACGCTCATTGTATAAATGAGTGTGCTGTTGTCTGTCTTGCAGGTTTCATCTTCATGCAACACTACTTGTTATTGTCAGCCATAGTCGGCCTTGACTAGTAGCAATTGTTCCACCTTAACACCACGTCCCTACCTTGCCCATTCCACGTCCTTACCTTGCCCATTTTCCCATGTCTGGTCCTTATCTGTCCACGCCCCCATGCCCTTGTCCATAAGTTCCGGTTCACTATCTGAAGTCAGAGAGCCATACCCGTTACTGTTACACCCAGTGCGCGGGTGACACCCCAAGACATGCAATTAGTATGACTAGCCGGACTCAATCTGAGGATTGAGGCCGAGTGAGATTTCATGAGTGAAAGTCACAGGCTGGGGCGAGCTCTGAAAGAGAGGAGTATTACCGA
>Ga0307508_10003257_pt1 | contig 16573 bp, 17 predicted proteins | sample 9_EM_MG_FD_203089 | JGI IMG/M metagenome (GOLD analysis project Ga0307508, IMG submission 203089) | Populus trichocarpa ectomycorrhiza microbial communities from riparian zone in the Pacific Northwest, United States - 9_EM | ecosystem: Host-associated > Plants > Roots > Unclassified | place...
AGAAAATGATCATTAATAACAAGACTATAAAAATGGTGGGGGATGCCAGGATAGATAATGGCATGGCCGCTGCAAAAATGAAACAAAACTTTGGCTTTTTAAACGGCACAGCAGAGTATCCGTTACACCTGTTTCTTTTTACCGAATAAATGAGCCGCCGTTAGTAAGAATGCGCTGCCGTAAAGAAATTTCTTACTTGTTTAGACCCCATACTTGTGCGATCGTGGGGCATTGCTACGCCAGCTCCCTGATTATTCAATTTTATATACTTACACCAGCAGAGGGCATATGCTGTTTTCGACGGCATGCATACAGTCCATTTTGAATCTTACTAACTTTGTTCCAATTTATACAATTCCAGGATTTACAGCCGACCTAATTTGGTGAAAAATTCCATATGAAATGCGTGTAGAGGGCAAACATCCAGATATAACTTAAATGAATAAAGTTTTAAATAGAGGCTAATATTTTTAATTAATAAGTAATAAACCATGGCAAAAAACAAATTAGTAAGAATGGACAATATCGGCATCGTTGTCGAATCCCTCGATGACGCCATTTCTTTTTTCACAGAAATAGGTCTCAAGCTGGAGGGACGAACCATAGTCGAAGGAGAATGGGCGGGTCGCATTACCGGGCTGGGCTCTCAGCGCGTAGAGATTGCTATGATGGTTACGCCCGATGGCCACAGCCGGCTCGAGATCTCACGATTTCTCACCCCGCCTACTATCTCGGATCACCGTGCTGCTCCGGTGAACGCTCTCGGCTACCTACGGGTCATGTTCACTGTTGAAGACATTGATGAAATGGTATCCAGGCTCATCAGGCATGGCGCTGAGCTTGTTGGCGAAGTAGTGCAGTACGAGAACTTGTATAAGCTCTGCTACATTCGCGGAACCGAAGGGCTGCTTATCGGGCTGGCAGAACAACTCAAATAACAACGAGTAGTGGATATTTTTATAAAAAGCCGATGGATTAGTTTGCACAAATCCGATCTGCATTCCTGCCCCAGTTCCCTGATTATTCAATTTTACATAGTGACACCAGCATAGGGAACTACCTTTCACTGATTCGTATTGCCATTAATAATATATTCCATAAAGAGAAAAGATCTGAGCCACTGTCAGCGAAAAAAAAATATGACCGATTTTGCCTGTCGATTATCTTAATTTCATCCCATTTAGTTTTCTTTTGTACAGTTTTGGAAACTTTGAGATGGCCTTCGATCTTTGGGTCAAACTCTGTGGGTAAGATTTCTTTGATGTCGCTTAAATTGATCTTGAATATTCTATTCGTATCATTACAAATTACCTGACGGGTACAAATTAAAGTCCATTCTTTTGTCGGTCTAGTAAAAAATAATACTGGGTTTCCGCTTGTATTTAAATCGATTTGAGTAGAAAGGTATTTTTTGATTTCTGAAGAAAGGTCTCTAAAGTAAAAAGAAAAATTTGTTGGTAGTTTATACTTTCCTGCTTTCCATATAAGCCTATTTTCTATATACTCATCGGTTTTTGTCATTACAATTTGTTTGGGAGTAATTGATGGGTCTTGTTAATCGGATGTGATGGTATTATCTCTAATACTTTTCTGAACCACTCAAAGGGTTGATGCCATGGAGTTTGCAGGTGCCCATCAAAGAATAAAGCATGCTTGTGCCCTCAATTACTAACTTGCCTTATGCCAGGCACAGGAACTCTAACGCACAGATCCGATCTGCATTCCTGCGCCAGTTCCCTGATTATTCAATTTACATACTTATACCAGCACGGGGCCCAACTATCGGAAAACTTGGATCAGATGTAGAAAAATAAATTAATGCCCTATTTATGACCTTCATTAATTATTGACTGCAAATAGCTCAAACCGGGGTTTTCCACCTCTTTTAACTTTATAACCAAATCATTAAATTTATTCAATTTTAAATTGATGACCTTTTTTAACCCCTTGGCATCTGCGGGAAGATTAAAATCACGGGGATTGACTTTAGACTTCATACACTGCGACAATATCCATTCTTCAAGCCTGGGTTTTATTATTAAAATAATCTGGTCTAATTTCTTATTCAACAGTTTTCTGACCTCAAATTTCTCTTCTAACAGCTCAAAGCTGTTCAGATACTTAGGCTGCGCCGATCCGGGATCTTCATCGACCATTCCTATTTTTGCACCTTCTTTCTCAAGATAGTTGCATACATCACCCTTATTGCCCTGGTGCCTGACCTCCTTTCTTCCCAGGCCCAGTGCTTTAACTAATATTTCGTCGGGGTTACATTCTACAACTACTTTTATTGGCATTATTACTTCCGGATATTATCTAGGTTAAAAAATATCCCACTGCCAAGAGAAATCATTTCATTTAGTTGTTCATCAGTACACTGTTCGATAACAGTTTGGTAATCTTCCATACGCGTAATAAATACTGCAATATCGGTAAGCGGGGTTTTTTCCAATAGCGAGTTCAAAAGATACGGATCATGTGTAGCGATAAAATATTGATTACTTTCATTTATAGCAATTCGTTCTGCAAAGTCTTTAATAAAAAAGGGAAACATATTACTTTCAGGCTCATCTAAAATTATTGTTGCTCCTTTATTGGATTCTAATGCCAACAAAAGAAAAACAAATCGCTGCATGGTTTCCGAAATTGTGACGTAGGGAAAGCTGTAAAGATCGCCGTCTACTTCCTTGGCTATCTCAATTTCATTTTCTATCGGTTTTGTAATAAGGCGGAACCCCTTAGCCTTGAAAAAATCCGATATCAATTGCTTCCATTCCTTGTTTGATTGTAAAATGCTCGGCACGTTTTCACCGAATGGGGGATTTAAAAAGGGCCGGTAATTGATACTAAAGTTTGAAAGACGCTTAAACGAGTAAGTTCGGAAAGGAGAATCCAACAGTATAGAAACATTTTCAATAAAATTTTCTCTTATGTTAAGTGAAAATCTATTACTATTACGATATTCCACCCAATTATTTCTATCTGTTGCTTCCTCTCCAACTTTATAAATAATTCCCTCAAAATAATTTAGCAAAGCGCCCTGATTGTTATGAGCATACCTAATTTTCAGGTTTAGATCATCTGTACCGACCTCAATTGTTTGCGTGCCGTCAAAATCAAAAAAGAAATTTCCCACGTTTTTATACCTAAACAATTGGCTGAATGTGTCCTTGTCCAGCATATTTACAGAAAACCAGCTAAGCGCTTCCAGGATATTGCTTTTACCAGAATTATATTCACCAATGAAAATATTTACCCGCTTAACCGGTGTATCAATTGCTTTTATCGACTTATAATTCTTTATCGAAAGATGATGAACCATAATACAAATGTAATTAATATTAGTTAGTGCACTTTAGGCCTAGGATTCCTTAATGGATAAGCGTGTTTTGTTTATTCCCGTTCCTGAAACTAGGACCTTCCAGGAGAGCTGGATTCAAACAAGTCCTTAATATCTACTCCTAATATCGCCGCAATTTTTCTAAAAGTGGTCAAAGTAGGCTGCTGTCTATTATTTACCCAACGCGATACCGTCGCCTCATTGACTTCCAACTGTTCTGCCAGCCATCTATTCGTTTTCCTTTTTTCAGCAAGTACGACTTTGAGCCTGTTTATATAAACTTCATCCATTTCGTCAAACATTTGACTCCAAATCTAAAACATCATGCTATAATTTGCTGAAAACGAACAAAGTATGATTTATTAAATCAAATGTTTGATGTTTTAAGTAAAACTTTATACTATTGCACTATCTAGCAATTCCTATTTAACTTAAATATTCTATTATGAGCACATAGCCATATAAGTTAGTTTTGCAAATACTGCCATAAAAAACATTAAGCGTATTTGCTTTATTCTCGTCTCCGAAATCTGCAACTTTTCATGACTACGAGAAATAAGGTAAAGCGCTCACGTTACGGCGTGGGCGTTCTTATTCGTAGTCTGGGTGTTGCAGCCCGCGGAGACGATAAGGACTAACCCACGTCTTTCTTTTTCCTACCGTTGGTTACCTCCCGGAATAAATCAATCACGCTCCACCTGTTTGAGGCTTTCCGCCTCTCCTGGATACTTTCAAACCACCCGGCAACTCATTCACGCCGGCTTTTAATCTATACCCTTTTTAAAGCCATTATTTAAACCTATATACCTGTGTCTATGCAAAACATCCCCAAACACCTCAGCCCCTCCCAACAAAGGGACCTTACGCAATGCATTAAAAAGATAGCCCACGCCACTGGCGCTGAAAGAATTTATTGCTTTGGCCATCGCCACACCCAAAAATTAGAATGGGGTTTGTTTAACAGCATCACGGCGATGAATGACAACATAGCCATCAGCTACTATGACCTGCTGCTGGTAATGCCCGACAATGATACCAGCTACGACAACAAAATGGCGGGCATCGCCCACCGCCCTATAAGCAAACACAGCAGTTTTAGCTATCATGCTTATTCGAACGCCGACTTCAACAACCTGCTCAAAAACGGTGATCCATTTATAAACAAGATATGCCGCCAGGCCCTCCTACTCCACAACAGCGGCACCCACTCTATTCACGAAGGTGATATACCCTGTCTTAACCCGGCCTTTGCCAATACAGCCTACGTCCATTGGGTAAGAGGCATCAACCAGGCCCGCCAATTATACCGCATGGCAGAGCGGGCCGCCCACCGTAACGAACGCGAACAGGCCTTATCCCAACTCGAACAAGCAGCCTGCGAGGCCTGCCGGACGCTTATAACCCTGTACACAGGCCACCGGCAGCGCGCACAAATACTATCACAACTCCTCAAATACTGCGATAATTTCTGCCCGCTAAGAACCCGCGTTTTCCCCTGCAATACCCGTGAAGAAACCGAACTGCTGCAATGGCTGGAAAGAACTGTATTCATAGAAAACACCCGGTATCAATACCATGTGCCGCCATATATACTCGACACCTTGCTAAGACGCATCAATAAACTGCTTGACCTGGCCGATTGGCTGTATACACAAACCGTATTGAATAGTAATAAATCACTTACCCCATGACCACCACAAGTAAAACCACAGAACAACAGCAAGCCCTGCACAATTTTTTCACCCACTTTAGCCCCATGGCCGCCCGCAAGCTGCTGCAAAAGATGATACGTTCAGCATTTGCCCGCAAAAGTCGACTGAGCAAGCCGGATGTGCTGGACCTGCTACACCTGAAAGAAGAAATGGAAGCATTGATAGAAACAGCGGAAATACTGGCAGCAGACCCTGCCAGCAAACCCCTGCTGGAAAAATTCTTTGGCCACAGAGACAGCCGCCAATGGATGGATACGCTGAACGAAATATTTCATGCAGCGCTATATGATGGGTTCTTTACCACGCCACCGGAAGACGACGATATTTACCACAGCTGCCGCTGCCTGCTTAAACTGATAGCAGTATGCCACGACATACACACCGGCACACGGAGCACCAAAGCCGAAACACCGCAGCGCCCCGCCCCTGTCAATCATAAAAGCCAGGTAAATTATAAACCGGTGTATTACCAAACCACCACGATAACTACCCAAAGGGACTAGCATAATCCCTACCCCCACAAAAAGGCCCCGCCATACGGCGGGGCTAATTAAAATACCGGTCAATATCCCCCATTCATATCATAAGTGAATAATCCCGGTGTTAATAGCATGTACCAGCAGACTCATTGAACCCTTCAAGTGCAATTTCCTGCACATAGCGTCCAGCATATTATGAATGGTGCGGGTGGTTACGCCGATCTGCACTGCCATATCGCTGTGGGTTTTTCCGGCGTGTAGCAGTTTTATTAACACAAGCTCTTCGTCGAGCAGCACGTTTTTTTGTAATTTCATCCCGGTATCCATATACTCCATTACCCGGGCAGCATCCTCATTGCTGAGATAATAACTATCGCTATTCACCAGGTGCAGCATTGCCCTTTCACATTCATTCAGCGACACCCACTTGCCCACTAAACCATGCACCCCTGCTCTCAACAGGTGTACCAGCACAACATCTGAATGGGTTTCCCCGAGCATCAGTATTTTCGTGGCCGGGTGGTTATTCTTAATCCACATAGCCGCCTGATACCCATTCATGACCGGCATGTCCAAATCGATAATCGCAATATCAGGAGGTCCAAATTGTTGAATGTGTGCTATTAGCTCCATCCCATTGTGCGCAGTATATAGCACCCTGAAGCCTTCCATCTTATTAACGAACGAAGAAAGTATTGCACAAAGCAGGTTATGGTCATCGGCAAGCGCCACTGTTGTCATAGATAATTGATTTTATTTCGGGAGGGTTGGGATAGAAAATATAACCGGGAGACCTGAAAATTCAGACCTGAACTAATATAAGTAAAAAAAACAGCGAGGACAAAAAAATATTCAAGTCATTATCGGTAACCATTAGACGTCCTTTCCAAAAGATGCCGTATATGGCGGAAAAAAACCCACGTATTCAACTATATAAAACCGAAAAATGAAAGACGAAATAGTGTTTTCTGTTTCGCTATAATTTGGGAACGAGTCTGCACCATATTAAATTTGTTGTGAATACAGCTGTAACCCAAACGGTTGCTTTATAGAACCCGGTCGTCTTATACTCCTTTCAAACACCCATTTCCAGGCAGCGCCTGTTAGTAGCCCGCCACCCTATACCATTTATTAACCCATCAATTCTTTACCTATGTCACCCTCACTCAAAAAGATGCCCAAACGCATCGTGATTCGCCCGAAGGATATAGTAAATATCATGGGCATTAAACTACGTACAGCCTACCGTATTATGGACAGAATACGTGCGGCCAACGGCAAGCCTAAGCACAGCTACATTACCGTGGAAGAATTTTCCGCCTACACAAAAATCCCGATAGAAACCGTTCTGAGCTATTTTCTCGACTAAATAAACCCTCCCGCCGTGGCGGGAGGGCCTTACAAAAGACACTATTTCTTCCATCGCTTCACCAGCATCCGTAACAGCAGCGATACGCTGAAACTTACCACGGCGCCTACTATAGAAAGCAGGGCGGTTTTAACTATATCGGCTGTAGGGATATTGGCCAGCACGATGGTAAGGGTGCCCCCGGCGGTGCCTGCGCCGACGCTCCCTGTAAATGAAGGGAAGCTCATCGCCTACTCCTTTTCATTGATAACGGCCGTTTGGCTTACCGCTGTGATCACGCCGCCGGCTACCGCCACATAGCCGGCTATATGAATAATAACGACCGGCAGGGCCACCGGCGCGGCTATCAACGCTGTACTAATGGCCCCCAGCGCCAGCCCGATATTGCGCAGGGTTTGAAAAAACTTAGGCGTTGGCTGGCTGATTCTTTGAAGTGTTGTCATGATTTTTTAGATTGAATGGTTAAAAAAACGATGTCAAAATGAAGCAGGGCGAGAAATACCCGCTCTTTCAAAATGGACAGGGCGGCGCAGGAGCGCTCGCCCCGTCCTTCGCCTGTTAACACCAGAACCGGCGCGATACATCCCTGTAGCTCATGCAAGGCGTCATTGGCAGGATGTATAAGTATCAGTTCGCGACCCGGTACATTCAACACCTCCAGGTGTACGCCAAACTTAGGGCTGTATCGCTTTTTCAGCTCGTACCGCCCCTCCGGTATGCACGATACCTGTGGCTTGTTATCGTTCCACGGCAGCTCAATGGTGTAGCTCAGCCGTTCGCCCCTAAGGAGCAGTTGCCCGTTCGTGCCGTGGGCATAGTACGTTCTGTTTAATACCAGTTCCATTGTAAAAGGTTTTTGAAAGGTGAAGTATTACAGCACTGTTAACTGACCGGTATAGTGGCTGTCCGACACACTGTTGCCATCGGCAGAAATAAAGGCAATCCAGGTATGCACTACCTGCCCTTTAAAATCAGACACGTCGATAAGATCGCTGCCCGCAGTACGCGCAGTGCTACCCAGCACATAATCCGTTTCGTTCTGGCTGGGGCAATACACTACCAGTATAGATTTGTCGGTAGCGTTTGCCTTCGGCCTTCCCGTGTTGTCTACCCAGGCATAATGTATCTTATCGGCTATCGTGGCGGTAGCGACAGGCGTTTTGCCATTTTTAAGCCGCCCCTTGGTAACCAGCACGTCGGGATAGCTGATGCTGTAATTGGGCGCTGCTCCCATTACGGCATTGTCGAGAAAATAGGAAACAGCACTGTTAAACCCGGACATCTCCACCGCAAAGTCCTGGAAGCCGACGCTCAGTAAATCCGTCATCGTGCTGAGGAATCTGGTGGCGAGTGAAAACCTGAGCCGCTGCGCCTGCTGTGCAGGCGTAGGCGGCGCACCACTGGTAACGGGCTGGCTGCGCATATAATCGATGCCGCGCCATTTGCCCCCTACCACGGTACCCACGGTGCCGCCAAAGCCGCCGAGAATACCTTTTTTAATTCGTCCCATAAAATTGATTTTTAAATTAATAATTGAAATACCAGCAGTATCACTTGTAGTTAACCGGTATATACGCATGAATACTGCATAGCACAAAACTACAATAGTGTATAACGCGGTACAACATGCGCTGTCGCAGAATGGAAGTATTGACCAGTTTGACAACAATTGATCACTTTTGACACTGAATGGAAAAGTTGTCGCAGGATGGAAGAATTGACAAAAAATGGCAGAAATGACAACTTTGTTCGGATCACTTTCGTATAATACCTATACCATGCTCGTACCTTGTTCGGATCTAACCGAAGCTGATCCGAACATGGTAACACTTTGGTATTCGCATGGTATAACGATGGTACGACGATGGAGGTCATAAAAAAACCCGCCCCGGCAAATGCCGGGGCGGGTTTGAACTATTGAAACGAACAGTAGCCTGATTAGAAAGTATACTTAACACCCAGCTGGCCCTGCCAGCGTGAGTTGATGGGATCATTTGTATAGTAATGACCACCGGTGGGCGCCAGGAACTGGAATGTGGGCATATAACCAGTAGAGGGATCACCGGGAGCCTTACTATTTACATCGGTCACAAACTTCAGGAAGCTGACGGTGTAATTGTTGGTATTGCTCACAAAGCTGATATGCCCCCAGTTATTGCTCAGCAGGTTCAGCACATTGAAAACATCAAAACTCAGCTGGAGGCTATGGGCCCTGTTGGTGCTGCTGAAATGGAATTCATGCATCAGCTTCATATCCAGCTCATGATTCCACGGTGTACGCAGGCCGTTGCGTTCTGCATATTGACCCCTTCTTGTTGTAAGATAGCTATCGCCATCTACAAAGGCGTTAAAAGCCGCACGGTTGGTGGCATCGAGGATCATGGTGTTCGACTCGGCTACCGTAGGTATGTATGGCAGCGCAGCATTGCCATTGATAATATTGCCCGGGGTGCTGGCATATATCAGGCTATAAGGGCTTCCCGACTGGCCGGAATAGAAAAAGTTAAGCGAGGTGGTATTTCTTTCATTCCAGCTCATAGACCCGCCCAGTGTGGCGACGATGTGATGACGCAGGTCGAAATTAGAATAGCCCAGCGGGGGATTATTGGGAGAAATAGCGGGATTGTAATCCCAATTGCTCTGCATGGAATTTCGGATACCATTGGCCAAATCTTTCGACTGCCCGTAAGTATACGCTACAGACCAGTTATACCCGAAAGAAGCCGTAGCGCCTGTTTTAATAGTGGCAAATTTAGACAGTTGCCCGGTGAGATTATAACGATAGCCTTCGCTTGTATTACTCAGCAAAAACACGTTGGCATACTGGCTGCTGTTATTGGCGCTGGGCGCATAAACAGGAGTTTGCGTAGGCCCGGTGCTGTAATACTGTGTTACATCCTTACGGTTTATCTGCTGGAATGTAACGTCGTGAACCGTTTTAGTATACATCACCTCCATCGTGGCCTTGTACCCATTGCCAAACTTATAGTCGACCGCTACGCTGGAACGCCAGATGGCAGGCAGCTTAAAGTTATTGTCTACCAGGTCAATTTCACGTGTTTTAACCGACCCCGGCGAAACAGCGCCGATGGCCGCGGGCAGGTTTTGCGGGCTTTGCATGGGTATTACACCGCCCGGTATGCCGGCGCTCTTGATATCGATATTATTAAAATACGGACCACTCAGGGTGTAGGCATAACCTAACCAGGCAAATGGGATACGGCCGGTAAAGATGCCGGTACCGCCACGCACCACCACCTTCTGGTTACCATTTACATCCCAGCTGAAGCCGAGGCGAGGCGAAAGAGCGGCATTGCCAAACCATTTATTGTTAAACTGTGCAAAGGGGGTATGCGTATAGCTGGGATGGGTGGTATTAAAATTATCCGGCACGTGGTTAAGCGCCGTATCGGTAGCCGGCTGGTTGCCTACATAAGCGTAATCCACACGCAGGCCCGGGGTAATCCTGAATTTCCTGTTGATAGTGATCTCATCTTCCGCATAGGCGCTTAACAGGCCAACTTTGAAGTCGCTGCCCGGAACATGCGAGCGCAAATCGCTATAATTGTTCTTCGACAAATCGCTGGTATACGCTGCACGGATACGGGCGGGCTTATTGGCATCAAAATCGGAGAGGCTGTTGTACTGCCAGCGGCCGTTCCAGGAGTTTACAAAGCCATAGGTAAAGTCATAAAATTCGTTGTGGGTGCCAAAGGTAAATTTATGATTGCCCTTAGTGAGGGTAACATTATCGGTAAATTCTATGGTAGACTGCTTCTGGTCGTAAATAGACGCTTCACGCCAGGTGCCCAGCCACACGTTGGTAGCGCCATTGGTGATATCTGCATAAGGCGTGGGGTTAGGATCGCCGGGGTACGTACGGGAATCGTGCACATTAATATAGCCCAGTATGAGCTGATTGCTAACAGCGCTGCTGAACTTGCTTTTCAGCTCGGCCACCAGGTTTACGTTTTTACTGGTTTGTGTAAAGTCGGTAGAGCTGAATTGAAAAATATAGGGAGTACGCTCCAGGTTGTTACCCCATCCTTTTGTATAAATGCCGCGCAGCGTTAAAGTATTACTGGCATCGATGTTATAATCAATACGGCCAAAAAATTTGTTGCTTCTTGTAAAAATTTTATCAGCCGAATAATTTCCTGCATTAAATCCCGCTGCCTGGAAATGGGCTGCTATGTCCTGCGCCTGTGCAACAGTAATAGCGGCGCCGGGATCGCCTGCATTATAAAAGGTAGGTTCCTGGCGGCGGGTTATTTCGGCATTGGCGATAAAGAAGAGTTTATTTTTTATGATAGGGCCGCTCAGTGTACCGCCATACTGGTAATCATAAAAATCGGAACCGATTTTTGTTTTATACGCATCAGGGCTCTTACCTGCCAGGGTTTGGTTGCGGCCATAGCCATATATTGAACCGTGGAAGGCATTGGCGCCGCTTTCGGTAACCGCGTTAACACTGCCGCCGGTGAAATTACCCAGCTTTACATCGTAAGGGGCCAGCTGCACCTGTACTTCCTGGATAACGTCGAGGCTGTAGGGATTGGTGCGGGTGCCGGAACCGGCAGTGCCCGACTGGCCACCGCCGCTCACGCCACCAAAAGAATTGCTGAAGCCGATGGCATCGTTGTTCATAGCGCCATCGAGCGTAATATTATTATACCGGAAGTTGCTGCCGGCAAAAGAGTTGTTGTTGGACTGGGGCGTAAGGCGTGTAAAATCAGACAGGCTTCTGCCCAGCGTAGGCAGCGTATTCATTTGCACCCGGCCAACGGTGAGACCAGACACCTGCCCTCTTCTGCCTGCGCTTACCACTACTTCTTTGAGGCTTTTATCATCTGCCTGCAGCGATACATTCATATCGGGGTTGCTGCCCAGGCTGAGGTTGACATTATCGAATGTTTCATTTTTTAACCCGGTATAGGTGATGGTAATGGTATAAGGCCCGCCCGGTTTTAGGTTGGGGATGATGTAGATGCCCTTGCTATTGGTTTGTGTGCCGGTGCTGAAGCCGGTGGGGGTGTGCTTTACCACTACAGAAGCCCCGCCAACGGGCGCTCCTTTTGAGTCGGTTACATTGCCACTGATGGTAGCCGTTGTTTCCTGTGCAAACCCGCTCGCAAAAGTCAGTACGGCCAGTACAGCAAGCAGGAGTTTTGGGAATAATCGCATGAGTTAAACTTTTCGCAAAACTATCGGGACGCATCTGCACCAATGTTACGCGAATATTAACTCAGGTTAACCGAATGTTAACGGGGAGCGACTGCCCCGCTGTCCAGGTAATGCGTTCCATGTATATAATCATATTTCCGGCGTACCAGGAAAGTAGCCAGGGGCAGGGTTAGCTGCATCGACGCTACCCGCCCGCCCGGAAAAAGAAACGCCAGGTGCAGGCTATCGGTTTTTTGCAAGGTGTAGACGTCATTCCTGTTTGCCAGGTCTTCCCACCGCGCCATACGGCCATTGGCAGCTACGAGTAATAATTGCTTATCTCCCCAATTCCAGACAACGGAATCCCCGGCGCTAACAATATTATTCATGCGGGTATTGGCCGAGTCGCCTTTATTAATAGAGAAATGATATACATGAATAAGCGCGTTGCCCATCCGGCTAAAATAAAGATACGTTGTATCGGGCCCGTCTACCAGCTGCCAGCTGGCTACGCCGGTAATACTATCTATGGCATCAAATGTACTTTTTGGCGCGGGCACCGTTTTGGACGTTTGATTATTACAGGCGGCAAGAGCGGCTAACAGCAGGCAAAAAGAAAATACTTTCATACTGTACTACTTAAAAAACAGGGCGGAAAGATACGTTTAATTAAAAAACCGCCTCTTCGTAAAGAGGCGGTTGTATGATAATATGAAGGAGGTGATTAGAACTTAGTCCATGTTTTCCACCAGCTATCGCCAACGGCGCAGGCGCCTTTGTAGGTAACGGCGGTAAAACCAGTGGCCACCTTGCTGTTTGTAAAGCTTGCGCCTGTAGCAGCAGCGGAGGAAGAAGACGAGGGGTTGAAATCGGGCGCGGTGTAATTAAACGGCGCTGTTAAACCTACATCCGTATTGTTGGTAAGGATGCTGTTGCCATAAGCCGCTGTATTGAACCAGGTGGTGATGGTAGCAGTTGTATTGGCCGTAGTGGGCACGTTGGCATTAGTACCCAGGCTATACAAAATGGGCGAGGGGCATCCTGCTATAATGGTATTCTGCACCATCAGGGAAGCGGGAATATTATTATCGGTAGGTGTACCCAGCGTGGCGTCTATATATAGCCCGTTGGGGTATCCCATGATAATGGAATTAAAGATGGAGATGCTGGAGTTTCTGCGAATTTGAGCACCCCATACAAACAGGCTGTTGCCGGTATTGGTAAGGGTAGCTTTGGGTCCCATTACCGTCATGTTCGAAAACACGGCGGTTGTTTGGGGGGTAATAGATCCGCCTGCTGCGTTGTTATCGCTTTCAAAAGCTTCGCTCTTGGAGATATCTGCTACAGAAGAGTCGCGCAGCGAAATACCAAACTGTACTTTGCCGGCATACCCGTTGTCTGTATCGAAATCATCATCGAGCGTGCGGAAGCTGATAAGGTGGGTGCAATTTACGGTGCCGCCAAACCATTCAAATGAATCGTCGTTGGCATACGAAACCTGTACATTGTCAACAATCGTCTGGCTGCCTACGCCGCCAAAAGTCAAACCGTTGATTTCTTTATCGGGCAAAAAGGCGTAACCGGCATATTCAATTCTTACATATTTTAAAACACCGCTGTTATCGGCGGGGTTCTGGTTTTGTGTAATGGGGGTACCATACAAACCAAGGCCGTCGCTGTTATTTACGCCACCTTCTATTTCACCTACGCCCTGAACGCCGTTAAAAGAGGCATTGGTAGGCGCATTACCCAATATTACCAGGCCGGCCCAATCGCCGCGTGCGGGGATAGAAGCTTCCGAAGTAAATATGATGGGTTTATCTATAGTGCCCTGGGCAATTATTTTTGAGCTGCGGGTAATGATCAGGCCACCGTTTTTACCATTCTCTCCTACTATTTTAGTACCTGGCTCGATGGTCAGGATAGCGCCGTTGGTAACGTATACAAGACCCCTTAATTTATACGTATTGGATGCGCTGAGCGTACGATTTGCAGTGATTCTTCCCTCCAGGATGGTGCTTTCGGGGGTGCTGGTGTTACCATTGGTAACCGTTCCATCTACTTCTATTTTACGGCAGCCGGCCGCAAACAAAGTGCCCAAAACCATGAAATAAAATAACTTCTTCATTTCTATTTGTTTGTGTGTTTTACTTTATGTTGTACGAAAACGAGACGTTGAATGTTGAACCGTATTTGCGATTGATAATTAATGCATCGCCTTTGCTGTACTTGTTGTTCTTGTCGAGATCATAGTAGTAATTGGCTACACGATTCAGGAGATCCTGTGCGTTGAGCTTTACTTCTCCTTTACCCTTGAGTATCTTCTTGGCCACCTGCAAGTCTATCAAAGGCCGGGTAGCTTCCCATACGGGGGGAGGATCGGTTGGAGCATTGCTGCCGCCTACATAAAAAATCCTGTCGCCAATCTGGTTGTATAAAAGGGTGGTATATAACCCGAATTTTTCAATATCATATTGCAGCGATGCGTTGAACACATAAGGGCTTTGTCCCTGCATAGGCCTGTCGAGCTCGGTGCCTGTACCCGAAACCCTGTTGTAGATATACGAAAGATTGGTTTGGAAAGTGAAATTGCGCAATACCTGTGCGAAGTCCAGTTTTTTCCTATACTCCAGCTCTATGCCATACCCGGTTGCCTTTTCGGCATTGATATAGTTGTACGAGCTTCCGCCGCCGGAACTGGGGTTGAAAAATAACTCAATCGGCTTTTTGAAATACTTATAAAAAACACCTACGGTAAATACTTCTCCGGAGCGGGGGTACATTTCAAAGCGCAAGTCGGCATTGCTTACTTTGGTGCGCTCCAATGTTTTATTACCGGCAAGCGTTGCCCCCATATCAAAGTCATAGAACTGGAAGTCGCTCAGCTCGCGAAACTCAGGACGGATAACGGTTTGAGAACCCGACAAACGGAGATTGGAGGAGCCCGTAAGTTTGTAGGTAATGTTTACACCGGGCAGGTAATCGCGTATTTGAGAATGCAGGTGACGGGGGTCGCTTTGCTTTACACTGCCAATCAGCTGGTCATAGTCTTCCACCCGCAGTCCCCAGGTAGCCCGCAGGTTGTTGGTAAACTGGTTATCGAACTGGATAAATCCTGCATTCAATATGGTATTAGCCAGGTAACGGTATTGATACCCGCTCAGCTCGTTAAAGGCAAATTTGTTATCGCTTCCGGTACCGAAGTTTTCGGGGGCGAATACTTTGTCGGCCGGCAGCTGACGCAGTGCGGGATTATCCGATGGCAGGTAGATGGCAAAAGGCCTCGAATCAAACAACCTGTCTTTTACCTGCATTAAATAACCTGCTTTTACAGACTGGCTTAAGCCGAACAGGCTGAATGTTTTTGTTACGTCGCCGCCGCCGGTATATACATAGTCATTGAGGAAACCATAGTAACGGCTGCCGGACTCCTGCGAGCTTTTTGAAGCACCCACCGCCAGGAGATAAGGATTGCCTGCGATAGAGGTTTCCTGTGCATATTTAATACGGCGCTGATCGGGGATATACTGGTCCAGGATGGTAAAGCTTCCGTACCAATGGAACTTGGTTTTGATAGCCGCAAAGGAGTGGTCGCCCGATACCTGCGTATTGAAGAAGGTATTTGATTTCAGCGCCAGCTCTTTTGCCTTAATATTCTGGCCGGAGCCTGCATCGTTGAAATCCACCCCTGTTCTTTCGGTGATATAGTTAGTGCTGTTTACGTTAAACAGGTTCTTGAAAGATATCTTGTGGTTATTGCCCAGTTTGAGGGTTACGTTGGCCAGGCCGCCCCAGAGCACATCGGTGCCGAATTTTTCATTGTCGTAATCAAACAGGCGGGTAGCGATGTTGGTGGCGTCATTTACAACAGAGGGCCTGTTGCCAAAAGTAGACCTTCTAACTGTTTGGTTATAGGTAAGGCCCAGCGTAGCGCCCAGCTTTGCGCCTCCTTTGAGGGTTTTATTAAAACCACCGCTCAGCTCAAACTTCTTGTTTAATAAGGTAAAGGCGGAAGAGCTTTTATCGCCCGACCATATATTCTTAAATTTTTTACCCAATGCTGTTTTGGCGGCTGCGTCCATATCGCTCAGTTTGGACTTAACAGGCAGGTCCGTGGGAATAGCCCTGAAACCATTGTCGATACCGAGCCAGTCCATTTTGCCACCCTTATAAGTGTAAAAATCGTGACCGAGGGTTTGGGTGTTAAAACCGGTACCTGCCGATACAGTCAGGAAGCCGGCAGCGGGAATATCTTTTGTATTCACCTGCACCAGGCCACCTGCCCATTCACCGGGCAGTTCGGGAACAAAGGCTTTGTTGATAATAATATTATCAATCATCGATGCCGGGAAGATGTCGAAGGAGAACGTTTTACGGTCGGGCTCCGTGCTCGACAGCGGAACGCCGTTGAGCATGGCAAAGTTATACCGGTCGCTAAGGCCCCTTACAATCAGGTATTTTCCTTCCTGGATAGAAGTACCGGGAATTCTTTTTAATACTTCGCTGGTAT
>Ga0307508_10003258_pt1 | contig 16570 bp, 13 predicted proteins | sample 9_EM_MG_FD_203089 | JGI IMG/M metagenome (GOLD analysis project Ga0307508, IMG submission 203089) | Populus trichocarpa ectomycorrhiza microbial communities from riparian zone in the Pacific Northwest, United States - 9_EM | ecosystem: Host-associated > Plants > Roots > Unclassified | place...
CACAGTATATAATTCAGAGTTTGGCCCATGCAAGGTTTGTTGCACGGCAATAGACATCGGATGGGTTTTGGCCGATTTACCAACCGTGGGAACGTAAAAATTTTAAATGGACTTGCCGACTACCATTTTTAGAGGGATCCGGATCCTCAGGATCCGCGGCGCGCAAGGATCGGATCAAGATCCTCGGATCCAATTAACTTATGTAATAGTTTGGCTAATATATCTAAACTACTACCTCTAAACTCCCTTCACTCTCCAGGGTGGCCTCAAACGAACAGAGGGGGTGTTAACGCCCCCTCTGATCTGTTCCTTTTACCGGGAAACCCCAAGACGCCAGCATCACTGCCAGGCGGCGCTTCGGCGCTCCCTGGCGATGTTGCCGGTGCTCGGGCGCAAATATGCGCCCAGCTTCGATGGCGTGCGCCCCTAGGGAGTCCCAAGAGACCCCCTAGGCAGTCTCAAAGTTGCAAGTGAGCTTCAAGATGGAGAAACACGCGCCTTGCACGCTTATTTTTAGCGAATACAGTCCGCAATGAATTTATATGTACCCTATATACTTTATATACATAATATTGGCTATTATCTACAATATATGGTGCAAAATAGTGCAGAGGGGATGAGGGGAGCAAAGAATAGGTGCTGAGGGCCGATGAGGAAGGCGCAACGGAAGCGCCAACAGACGGTGACGACGATTGATCAGTATTCAATGGGTGGCGAGGAAGTGGCAAATGCTATTGATTGATGAGATTGGGTGAATTGGGCAGCGATGCCCGACGGTCTATTTGACCAGGGTGCACAATGCGGATGTACAGATGGTTTGATGACAAGTGGATGCATCAAACCTATGGGAACTTACTACTTGCAAGATGCATCAGGATTACGAGGTCTACATACAGTATATATATATAAATGGGCTCCGAGGATCCCAACGGCGCTTGATCCTTGGGGATCCGTGTGTCAGCAGCTGGATCCGGATCCCCGAAGCGCCGCGGATCCGGATCCCCTTTTCGGAGGCTCCGGATCCCTAGGAGCCCTAGGTGCCAGTGTTTTGTCGAGTTATGGAGTTAAGGCTGGGGGTGAAGAAAGCGACAAGGACAAAGGATGTATACACAACCAAATGCAGACTCCTGACAGCCTGGCCTCATGGGCGGTCGACGGTCCTTTGAACACCATTCCATTACTCAGGCTGTATGGGCGGTGACACTGGCATCTCATTGATTTGCACAAATACGCGCAACTCGTCGCATGGCCAGCTCGTTCGGCACCCCCTCTGATAACATCCCATGCTTTACACTGCTGCTAGTTGAACTGTGTGTTGGCGCCGAACCCCTTTCGGACGATCCCGGGCGGTGAATCGGCTGCGGAAATGGCTTTTGCGGCGCCAAAACTCGATCGTCCACGTTCACCACCGCCGCATCTTACAGAAGTCTAAAGTGTTTTAATTTTATCACCAAGGTGGTCGTCCTCGATAACTAGCTTTGTTACGACGCCTGCGAAGATTGAGTGTGGCGTTCTCACGCCCTCCGCGCCCTCCATCATCTCCACCATTTCGCCGTGCGGTCCATTGAGTTTTACGAGCCTCCGATCAACAGGTTTTACTGACGCTGAGCAAATCAAGACCTCTCGGTGTCAACTCCCCTTTGACGTTCTCTATCTTGTCATAGACTGGGTCGCATGGATGAATCATGAGGACCTTCCATCATTGGCGCTCGTAAACCGCTTTTTCTTCGATGTCGCGACCCCCTGGATATGGAGGGATCTGACGGTCGGATTCACGGCCATGACCCGTTTCGATTATATGGCGAGGAGGCTGAACACTCTTCTCGACAAATTAGAGCAGGGAATGAAAGTCACGGATTTACATTTTATTATCGAACGCAGAGTGCCAGAAACGCAATTAAATTGCTTCAGAACTGGTGTTCGTAAATTATTGGCACGTTCCAGCGACCTCAAAAGTCTCACTTTATGTGATTGGCACGGCTTGCTCGACCTCCCCCTTATGATCAGCAACATTTGCCCCTCCATCCGTCTGGTGGAACTTAACATTCACTTCGCCATTTCTCCTGTACATTGGGATTTCCTTCTTTCTCAGCCAACAATTCGAAGACTAGTTCTGAATTGCCATTTCAACTTGAGCCAGGTGCCGGACTATCGGTCATCCCACATACCAACCGGCGTGCTTCCACAGCTGGAAGTCCTCTTCGCACCCATCGATGTGGTAACAAGACTTCTTCCGGGACGGCCAGTGAGATATGTGGGAATATGGTTCCTCTCATCTTTAGAGTTCAACTCCCTATGGCAAGTCATCGCGGAGTCCACGGCTACGCTAACCGCGCTGTCTATCGGAACGGAAGCTCCAACGGAGCTTCCGGCGCTGTTTGAACAGCTTCCCTCCCAAACACCTTCCTTGCGTTTCCTAGGCATAATCACCCACCCCCATTTGGGTCGACAGACAGTCACATTTCCAATGGACGGGTTGGCGCCACTTTATTCGCTCGAAATGCTCGAGTGTATGCGGTGGGACCTAGCACCGGCCACCCCAGGATTTGATTTTGAATCCTGCGCGTTATGCGGGACCGTCCTTACAACATGTGCATTATGAAGTCCGGTCTTTCTGGCTACCGGAGGGCTCTAGGTATCGGCGCAAGGAGCGCAAGGGTACATGGGAAAATGTCCATGGGGAGGGGGGTTCGCATTGGAAACTGAGGCCGTATACATGGGCGCGCCAACCTTATCGATCCCGTCGCGCTTTTTGCAAATACGGGCCTCAACTCCCACATCCTTGAATAACGATGTGCCAGTACTGTGCGTAAGTAGCATCGGCATCATTTCGTTGGAACAGCGGAGCGAGAAAAACGGCGATGTTAAGGCATTCTCAGGTAAAAAGTACCCATGTTGTCATCAACACAGAACTCGTTACGCTGCTTTGAAAATTAACTTTTAAATGTGATGAAGAGAAGCTTAAGTCAAGAAACTCGGCGAAAGGATTTCCCTAAACGGCCTCAGGATGATGCGCACAGTACTATTAGTGGGAATATTAATGGGATGTGTCGGCTACCAATAGTTAGAGGGCGTGCAACTTGACGCCCAAAATTCCTCTGCTTCAATGGCAACGCCCATGTCACCCCATATCTGTAGGGTAAGGCCAGAGCCTGCAGGGTAGCAAATATATATATACCGTGCGACACTGCGAATGTCAAAAACATCGCATAAAGGAAGTGCCCTCTATATGCCCGAGGAGCGCACAAGTGATAACGTCAACATCGGACGGGCACCCCTTGAACGACACAACACCCGTCCGCTTTCGGCGCGAAAAGTACGTCGAACAGACATTCGGGTAAAAGTACTCGTTTGGTTTTGACAACACCACCGGCGAGGGCATCGCGGTAGCTATCGGCGACCGTATGAAATTTCCAATGGCAAGCGCAGAGCCAATGCCGCTCGTTTGGCCCGCCGGTGCCCGCGCGTTAACCAGCACACAGTGCGGCCAGTTGCGATTTGTGAACTTATGTATTGCACGTGGCAAGCTTCCGCCGAGCGCAGTCGAGAACACCCGCTTTGTACGAATTGATTAACCTGATCCAATAGCCGCCCACTCCATCTCATCTCCGATCTCTCCCGCGATGGGCCGGGATAGCGCCGACTCTTCTTGGTACTAGTAGCACCCTCACGCGGAGACCACGTTTGTCAACAACGATTAATATTGCGAGAACAAAAGCGCCCGCTGGTGCGGATCCTTGTTTGGCGAGATGGGCCCAAGCACGTGATGGCCGCCCCGTGGAACGGCCGCAGTATATATAATGCAGACGTGCCCCAATTTTCTTGCTCGTCGTGAATCCTGCTGTCCTGCTGCGGTGTTCAACCTTCAGACCTGTTCTAGTCTCGCATGTCTGGATTCAGTCACACGCTTGATCCGTCTCATGAGGCACGCAATGCCAGTGCAATGGTTCTTGACGACTCCGTTTGGCTGACCTCCCTCTTTGGGGCGCTGCTCAATCGAAGTCAATCTCCCTCAGTTCACGTTTTTTCTGCCCCGCCTTCGCAGCGCGATGCGACGCGAACAAAGACGAATAAAATGATCTCATCGTTCCTGGAGGTCGAACACGAGCTTAAGGTTGTCCAACAAGAAGTCCAACGAGTCTACGATTCAGTATCACGAGAAAGAATAGCCGCTGAAATGTCCCTGTGCCCTGTTGGGGCACTCCCACCTGAGGTGATTCGCGAGATTGTTTCACACACAATCGTTGGAACGCACGCCTACCGCGACATTTTTCGCCTCTCACACGTTTCGAGATTGTGGCGCGACGTGGTGATCGGGTTCTCTGCACTATTCACCGAGGCAAATTGGGACGAGTGGCCGGCCTGGTTGGTGGACACTTGGTGTGCGCGTGCAGATCCTCATTTGTTAAAGGTTTACTTGGAGCATCCTGCCCGTGGCATGTCTAGCGATGCAGACCAACCCTCGATTCATGCTCTCCTGCGGAAGGTGTCCATGCAAGTGAGCAAACTCCAAGTTGTCACGTCGCCTCGCGACCACCAAACAGTGAATGATGCTGCGGGGGGCGTGTTTGACTTGCATATGCCGTCGCTGCAGTATTTGAATGCGAAGGCCGTTACTAAGAAAGCACCATCTTTTAATCTTCACGCGGGAAATGCGCCGACGCTCCGAGTCTTAGAGGTGACTGACTCGGTCCTTAGGATCTCAGCTCCACTTACCAATGTAATTGGCCTGGTATCACCCTGCCTCCTTGGACATGTTATGGCGTCGCAAGGGAAATATTTTTTCCAAACTCCCGAACCTCCAGCACCTCGCGTTAGATATAGCCGACGTGCCTAGTGATAGTATTTGGTCTGCCGAGCCGCCCCGCCTCGCCCTACCATTGCTCATCTCACTAGAAGTGCGATGGACCGCCGAGCAAGAAATTGATGAGGTGCTGTTCTTTTTTGGCACCTTTTCGCTAGTAGTGAGGACTACCCAATCCTCCTCAAATCACTGGTATGTGTACGAGGTCAGGATTATTGTACTTTAGTCTTAACGTCCGAACAGGGACAGCAAGTGCCACACTTGAGGGCCCTTTATTCGTTCAATGACTTCAATTCTCGAACCTGGCCAAAAGTCCTGCCTGTTCTCACACCCACCGAGTCAACGGTTATCATCTTCCCTGACCTCCAAGAAATCGTATTTTTGATCAATTCAAACAGTAGCCGGCAATGCAGTGACGAGGACTACAACCTGCTCCGTGATTTTGTCCTAGCGCGGCGAGGCACACTCACCCGTTTAAGTATCCCTCCCATCTCGAATGCGAATATATTAAACCCTCCTGTGCGTGATCGACGAAGTCCTAGTATGACTTTTTTTGTAAAGGAGAGCTCGTGCCAGTTATCAATATGCGAACCCCCGAATACTGGGAGGTTTTAGCCAGAGAATTTTAGATGCGGAACGGTCGGGAAGGTCTGAGATGAGAGTTATGCGGACAAAATGACGCCTTGCTGGTTATCGACGTGTCGTTACGACTAGGCGTCAGCTTATCGTCTGCTAAAGCTTCTCTTATGCGAAAACAGCACGTTTTTACGCGTAATATAAATTCAACTCACAATTTCAACAGTACGCGTACCGCCAAGGAGTGTTGGACTGGGCACTTGAAACGCCAGTAAGAACGAGCGAAACAAGGAATATGAGAGTGGTTGGCGACATGGAGACTGCTGCCTGTGCTGCAGTGAAAATGTGTGCTGGGGCAAAGAGTGAGAGGACCGCGTTTAGACGCATATAGGTCCCCTTCGCGCAAACGAGGGAGAGAGAGCTGAGGGGCGAGGAAAGAAGGCAGGACGGCTTTATAGGCGCCGAATCATTCTGGCTTCGAATTCGCGATCCAAATAGAGGTCAACAAACAAATTTCCCAAATGGGCAAATGGGACTCTCGATATAATATTAGCTAGCGGCCTAATGGGTCCAGCCCCAACTCGACAGCCGAACGGGTCGTATAAAGTGAAGTTGTGAGGTCGCCAGAACGCGCCAACAGTTCACGAGCACCAGTTCCACAGTAAAGCAATTTAATTCCGCTTCTGGCACGCGGCTCTCGATAATAAAATGTAATTCTGTGACCTTCATTCCCTGGTCTAGTTGTCGAGAATAGTGTTTAGCCTCCTTTCCATATAATTGAATGGGGACCTGGCCCCGAGTCCTAAGGTCACATCCCTCCATATCCAGGAGTTCGCAACATCGAAGGAAAGACGGTTTATGAGCGCCAATAATAGAATGTCATTGCGATTCATCCATGCGACGCACCCCATGGTAAGACAGACAATGTCAAAGGGGGGTTCACATTGGAGGGTCTTGGTCTGCTTATTGCGCCTCAGCGTGAGTAAACCTTATTATGCCAAAGCTCATAAAACTCGGCGGACCGCAGGGCGCGATAGCGGAGAAGATGGGGGACGTGAGAGTAGAACCTCCAATCCTCGTCGACGTCGTAACATGGCTAGAGGTCGGCGGAGGCGGACCACCCCGCCTTGGCCATAAAAGTAAAACTCTTTAGACTTCAGCGAGATGAGGCGGCGGTGAATGTGGAGAATGTGGTACACAGCATATCTGGAGCATATCCGTGGCACAAAGCAAGCTTTGGATGCAAACTCGGCCATTCTAGTAATTTTCATGCTTGGTTTGAAGGGTAGTGTGCCACGGGTATATGTCGCTAGCAACACGGCAACCCCAAAAACAATAAAAAATGTGAGCAAGTAACATTATTGGGAACACAGCTAAAGAAACGGAGCGGTGGAGCCGAGGTCGTAGTAAGGAAAAATACTACACAAGAAGTCGAGAATGTACCGCTGAAGCTTCCATAGCCGGATGAATGTCCATGTGAGTTGTGAATGGCGAACAAAGGGAAGAAATATAATACCGTACCAGATGCATCCCGCGCCCGCAAGGCCCAAGTATTGCAGCTTTACTCGGATAGAGGACGGCGAGGCGAGCAGATACCAAGGTGGATGAATGGCACCCAACACGCAAAATTGTTCTCACCTCTAATGTTACGGAGGTGAGCTACCGCAAAATGCAGTGCATAAGCGGCTCTGTGGCCATCCCTACCAGCCTCCTCAATCAGATGCTTGTAAAAGTTCTCTGCAATTATCGGAGCGTCATCATCTCCAATCGACCACATCGTACCCACAACACTCCCATAACCTGCCATCAGCATACCCGCCGCGAGGTGGATTGCTTCCTCAGGTAACTCGCTGTCTCCTTTTGCTGTTTGGCATGCAGACAGAACGGCAAGTTCGGTGTGGGAAAATGATTGTTTCATGATCTCCTTCAGTGTCAGTGGCCCGTTGAAGAGAAGGAACGCGCTATCGGTCGGGTCAACTGGGTCCTGAACACCATGGCAAGCAAGATGTAACCAGTCACATTTCTTCATATGATGCAACACGGTTGCAACAGTCGCCTCTCGGTCATTCAACCAAGTGACAAGTCGTCCGCTTCGGTCTTGAAGAGCCTGAATAGCTTCTACTTCGCTTACCGTGCCAGGAAGAGGACTTTGACCTGGTGTCGCTGGCTGGGAGATGGTCAGGAGTTGGGTTGTCTGGATGCGTTTCCGAGGGCGACGCTTGGCAGTTAGAAGCGAAGCAAGGGTAGGGGTATATGAGGAAACAACATAGTTGAAGATTTTGGGCTGGCCTTCTATCCCATAGAGACCGGCGGCATGAAGAGGAAGAAAATTAAGAAGCCCCGTTAGACACCATGTAATGTGCGGCATCTCGCCCCCCATGGGCTTTCCAAGTAACTATACATACAATTAATCACCGAAGGCGAGGACAAACAAGAAATAATTCACCTTCAAATGGCTCAGGATGGGCTCTACAATATGGGACCAGAGCCACCTAAGAACCTCTGAAAAGTCTACGCTCGCCTCACGATAAGGGCCACAAGGCCGCTGAATGAGATCCAGTCCTCGAATCAATCCTGCCAGCTGGAGCTGCATTTCCTGCGCCGCCGAAATCCGCAGCCCAGGGAGTGGCACATGGGAAACTTGTGGCGAGCGTGGTAATAGGATAAGGGCGTCACAACGTGCTTGATGCGCATTCACGATAACCACCGGACCGGAAGTGGCAGCATTGCACAAGGACGCGAACTTTACAGGTTGCAAAAACTCACTGAATCCGGGGAGACCGCGAATGCGGCCTAACATGCCATCGTACTCCTCCGCAAGGCGGCGGTGAGTTTGTGCCACCTCTTCCAACAATTGAGATACGCCATCACTTGACTGCACTGAATGATCAAGATATGTAACCCCGGACGAGTGGAGGGCGTGAGAGATCCTTTCCAGTTCATTTGCGTCATTAGGATAGCGTTGACGCAAATCGTCGAGGGGAGTACGGAGCTGCAGAATCTGTCCCCATACGATTGATCGAACTTGCTCCATCCACTCCAATGCCAAATTGAATTCCCCGAAATGAATAGCAGCGTTCACTGCATCTGCCATGGCATTGCCTATGCGAGAAATGTCTTTGTACCGTTGCTCAACAGTACGGCCAAGCCAAACAACACGAGGGAGGAGGTTGACAAGGGTCAAATATGCGTCGAGGGCTTCATGAGAATTGGCCGAGAAGCAGAGGGACGCCCACTGGCTGGCCGCCATAAAACGGTGAGATGGAGGGCCAGATGATGACTTGGCGGATTGCGAGAAAGTACTGATGGCTTGTGTAAAAGTGGCATCATCCGCTCTATATCCTAATCGAGCAAGGAATGAGGTTCCAAGGCCACTGAGATACACAGCCTTATTGGGGTGACCGTCTGGAGTGAGGCAGATAGCCTGCTGCTGAGCCTTGATGGCTTCATCAAGATCAACGGGATCGCCGATACGCTCAAATCGGCTTCGGAAGGAAATTCCGATGTTATTGAGGCATGCAGGCTTGTCAGGGTGACCATCTAGGGTGAGGTGAATAGCTTGTTGCTTCGCCGTGATCGCTTCTTCGAGATCGACAAGTGTGCCCAGACACTCAAACCGACTTTGGAAGGAGATTCCGAGGTTGTTCAGACGTTTAGGTTTGTTAGGGTGGCTGTCTGGAGTGAGACGGATGGCGTGCTGCTGAGTCGTTATTGCTTCATCAAGATCAACAAGGTTTCTCAGACGCTCAAAGCGACGAAGGAAAGAGCTTCCGAGGTTGTTGAGATATACAGGCTTTTTAGGGTGACCATATGGGGTGAGGCGGATGGCCTGCTGGTGAACCGTGATCGCTTCATCGAGATCGACAAGGTTGGCCAGCCGCTCAAACCGACGAAAGAAGGAGTTCCCGAGATTATTGAGACGTCCAGGCTTGTCAGGGTGACTATCTGGGGTGAGACGGATGGCCTCCCGCTGGGCCGTGACTGCTTCATCAAGATTGACAAGGTCCCCCAGACACTCAAACCGACTTTGGAAGGAGTTTGCGAGGTTATTGAGACATCCAGGCTTGTCAGGGTGACCATCTGGGGCGAGACAAACCGCCTGCTGCAGGGTTGTGATCGCTTCATCAATATCGACAAGGCCGCCCAGACGGTCAAATCGACGAAGGAAGGAGTTTCCAAGGTTACTGAGGCATACAGGCTTGTGAGGATGACCATCTGGGGTGCGATGGACAGCCTCCTGATGAGCCGTGATCGCTTTGTCAAGGTCGACGAGGCTACCCAGACGCTGAAATCGACGGAGGAAAGAGTTCCCGAGGCTGTTGAAATGTCCAGCCTGGTCGGGGTGATTGTCTGGGGTGAGACGGATGGCCTGCTGCTGGGCCGCGATCGCCTCACCAAGATCGACGAGGTCACCCAGACGCTCAAACCGACATTGGAAAGAGATTCCGAGGTTGTTCAGACATGCAGGCTTTTCAGAGCGGCCATCTGGGGCGAGACGGAGGGCCTGCTGCAGAGCCGTGATTGCGTCATCAAGATTGGCAAGGTCCCCCAGACGCTCAAACCGACGGCGGAAGGAGTATCCGAGGTTATTGAGACATGCAGACTTGTGAGGGTGATTATCTGGGGTGAGACGGACGGCCTGCCGGTGAGCCGTGATTGCTTCATCAAGATCGGCAAGGTCGCCCCGACGCTCGAACCTACGAAGGAAGGAGCTTCCGAGGTTAGTGAGACGTCCAGGCTTGTCGGGATGACCATCTGGACTAAGACGGACGGCCTGCTGCTGAGCCGTGATCGCTTCATCAAGATTGGCAAGGTCGCCCAGACGCTCAAATCGACTTTGGAGCGAATTTCCGAGGCCGCTGAGACGTTCAAGCTTGTCAGGGTGACCATTCGGGGTGAGACGAATCGCCTGCTCCAGAGCTGCAATCGCGTCATTGAGATCAACAAGGTCACCGAGACGCTCAAACCGACTCTGGAAGGAGTTTCCGAGGTTATTGAGACATGCGGGCTTTTCAGGGTGATCATCTGGGGTGAGACGAACCGCCTGCTGCTGTACCATGATCGCCTCATTGAGATCGACAAGGTCGCCCAGACACTCAAACCGAATTTGGAGGGAGATCCCAAGGTCATTGAGACTTGTGGGTTTGTCAGGATGATGATCTACTGTGAGACGGACGGCCTGCTGCTGAGCCGTAATCGCTTCATCAAGATCGACAAGGTTGTCCAGACGCCCAAACCGCTGAATAAAAGATACTCCAAGGAGGGTTACGCATGGGCCTTTCATTGGATGATTCTCGGGCAGACACTGATTTGCAACTTTTAAGGCAGTGATTCCTTCCTCGAGATATCCGAGGGACCCTGAGTCTTCATATCGTTCGAGCAATGACGTCCCCAGTTGGGTCAAGGTCAGGGCCCGAGAATAATAATCGTCGTACGGGGATAGATCCGAGAAATCGTCGCCCGACGAGGCTCGAATGCGATCCATGGCTCCTTTTGCACACATGTCGTCCTAGGGCTGCCATCAGTGATCAGCCAAGCCACAGGGATCGCGGGGTCTGTACCTCAAGAAGAGACATGGTCGTGGGCAATGAGTCAAATCTATCTTCAGCTGCGGTCCGGGTCCCTCCCCGCAGATCGAGTCCGTCAAAAGTATTGGCTAGTGGCCGAGATAATGCAAGGAGCGGCTCAAGATTGTCTTCGTTGTGAGGTGAATTTTGACAATCTTCATTGCCAGGCAGGACGGATCTGGTGGACTGGGGATGAGAATCTTGCTTCTCGGAGGCATCTGGGGCGTAGCGGGGCCGCTGCGGTATGTGCAAAGTCGGGGCTACATTATCTTCCGCACCGCTGTGTGGAGTAGTTGGGCGGGGTACATGCTCGGCCCGCGCTGATCCGTCAGGATGCAAGCGAGCGGATTGTTCGTCAGATGCATTCAACGATAGCTGTGATACTCTATCGTCTGCGCCCGCTATCACGTTTGTTTCTCTGTAATCCAGCGCTTAGTGTATGGACCGTCGGGGAGGCAAAGAACTTCTGACCTATCTCCCATGGATGGGTGCAAGTGTGACGTTACGTGTCAACATGATCGATGTTGATCTTGCCGCAAGTGTTCAATGAAGGGGCGGATCTACTTCGAAATCGTTGCAGGAATATGCTTTTACAGTATATGTATACCTGGCTCTCCAGCCTCCGACGTTCGCCAAGTCTTATCGTCGTTTTTTCTGATGACTAATCGCGACTCTGCAGATATGGCATGATGGCGTGTATTTTGCGCTGAAGTTCTCGGTTCATCGCAGTATAGAACTAAGCCTTCATGACCACCCTACCGAGTGCGTCATATCGACAGCATTTCTGGGGTCCGTATACATGATGTATCTCGAGGGTCTTTTCGCCGTAATACTGCGACAATACCACGACTGGACACAAAATCGGTACTGGCAACCCTACCGGATATACCTGGGCACATGGGATCGGTGCTCGGGTTTGGCGCGCGTGCTGCACGTACCACCCCCCCTCCCCCCCCCCGGTGACGTTGCACAAGCCTGAATCAGCAACCAGACACCAAAAATGATTCCTTTCCCTGGAGGTGGCATTGGGAATAGTGCGTTTAATTTTGGACCGCGCAAACGAGCTTGACTAAATGCCACTCCCAAACTTCGGTGACCGAAATCCCTTTTCCTTCGGGCCTCAAACCCAAACCCGCCATTCTAGTAATTTGCATGCTCCGGGAATGCATCGGACCGCGTTCTAAAATGTGATACAGTACACGCGCAAACGCAACGACCGATCCCATGACATACCACATCGTCCCAGCATTCTGCGCCGAGCCTACTGCTGTTGGTGTTCAGTATACATCAGCTATGGCGGCGAGGAAATCTAATGATATTTTTATGGCAGCACCGACGCTGATGGATGTGTGCGGCTCCCCGAAGTTGGCAAGAATCGTCAGGACCACCGCTGTCCTGGTGAATTCGAAGGACACTTTCGATGCAATATCAGTTGACGACGTCCAGCAGCAATTCCCCGGCCCGTTCCGACATGTTTGCGCAGCCTGCCGGTTTCTGATGATGCATCTATCTGGTCGGAGGCTTAAGACTATCGCTAATCCCACAACACCTCGCTAGGGGACCTTGTTTAGCAATGGGTATGTCTATGCCCTCTCACCACCAAGTAGCGATAACTATTTCTCCGCAGTCTCTGCTTGCGTTTGTACATGCACACCGCGGATAAGCTCCAGACAAGATAGGTATTGATGAGGAAGGCTATCGACATGCTGTTTGACATTGCACGCGGCCACCCCACAGATAAGATAAGATAAGCGGTAAATACGGGCAATATAACCCAGATGCACGGAGGTTGCAACGTTGGCGAAGCCTTATGTCAATATTTCTGTGATGTTACATGTGATCCCGCTCCCTCCACGATGCTGCAGCCATTTGCGTTTGGTTGGACGGGGTGGTGGAGTTTTGTCATCCATGACAATGTCTAAGGCGCCAAGAGCGATGTCTCCGACGTTTGACCTAAGTCGCCATCACATATTTTGGCAAGTAGATTGCATGACATGACGTTCCACTCACGAGCAACCGGTAACATATGTCACGTTCGTTGTCGGGGATCCGATGCGCTTTTGCAAGGTATCCCTGACATATGGCATATCGGAGAGTTCGCCTTGCAAAATGATGATCTTGTCGGACAACAACCACGTCAGAAAACAACATTCCATATGGATTAAGGTACGCACTGAGGTCTGTTTTCGGCGCATTTTCTTGATGCCACCAACTAACGTTTGGATCAATGGCTCAAAAAATTTGGCCGCCTGCTCGCTACAAACGATCCCGGCTTTTAACCTGTTGCAAAAAATAGGAAACCACGATCTCTCACCCTTCAATATGCATGACGCCCTTTTTAATAGCCAAGTGGTTGTTGTTTAGCCGCCTAGACTGAAGCTCAACTTTGCATGCATCTGCAACCGTCTTGAAATTGCGTCTGCCATGTTGCTCGAAATGTTGAACAGCATTTTGCATCCAGTAATCGATATCGTCTTTGCTGAACTCTTTCCATCCCTCGTTGTCCCGGAAATACATCATAAACGATTCGTTGACGGTCTGGGCACCTCCCTCCAATACTGACCCCCCAAAGTCAGTTGCTGTGGAACCCCTTGTCAGCATAGGGGACAAACCTGAGGACCTGAGCTTCTCCAGACTCGTATGACCCCCCGCACAAGATACGACTGTATAGACGGTAACTTCGATGCTTGTAGGCCCCCCATCGCAAAGCAGAATAGTTGATCCCACCTATTTGGAATAATATCAGAAATGCGATGAATTGGTTCGGACCAGAACACGAACAGTCGGGGTAACGTGCGTATTTTTCGACAGTGCAATGAGAGCGGCTGTCTGGGTTTTATCTAGGATGTGAACGCGACTCAACCCAGCCGATTTCGTCGCTTCGCGAAGAAGTGATTGCATCTGGTCGCATTCTGCATCAGCATGAGATAGTACTACGTCCCCGTACTTCTCCACGAGGGACCATGAGTCGTGACCGGCCCGGGTGTTAAGATAGTGACGAGCGTGAGAGATGAGAAATTTCAGGTAATCAGAATAGAGCTTCGAGGGCGGAGTCCGAGAGGCTGGAAAGATGCCGTTAATTTGTGATGCGCATCCTTGTTTAGGCGGGAATGTGCTCACCAATCCGACGCGCACGATTCTGTGAACGATTACTGTGAAACCCGCCAGGTAAATTCGCGCCAGCGCCCAACCCGCCGCATTCTACAACCTATGGGCAAATTTCCCTAAACGGAACAAGAGCCCGATTGATAAACCTGCAGCCCTACCTCCCCTTTTGAATTATATTTCACAACCGAAGGCACTCGAGGCTGGTTTTGCCCCGGCCAGCCTTGCACCGGTTCATGAAGCAATAATTTTCCTGGCAGCCAATGCTAGTTAGTAGACCAACTTCAAATCGACGCTTAAATACCTGTTTGACAGTATGCCACAGCAACTGAGCTGTGTTGACATCCGATCTCGATGGACATGACAAGTCTTGGCAGATTCGTCAGTAGCGAAGGGGGGATGTTACCTGCCTCCGACTGTATGAGAGCATCAGTATAGGAGCTGGACACCGAGGCAAGATACAAGCGATAGGTATGGGGGTCCTCATTGTAGAGACGTTCCAATATATGCATCGCATCACGGAATACTATTATGGCGCCTTCGTACTGTCTACCATCGCGCAACGAGCATCCGTAGCGGTGGAGGGAACGAGCCAGATCGATAGAATGTTCTTCGTCGTAACGATTGATGGCACGGAACAACATGACGATATGTTCCCAAACGTACGAAACTTTTGGATGTTCCGCAACAGGGTTTTGCACGGCTAAGTCACGAAGAGCAGTGCCGAGTTTCGCAGCCAATTCCCTTCGATCTTTGACCTGGAAGTTACGAGAAACGTCCAATTCTAAAGAGAGTTGCTGAAGGGCAACTGTTAGCAGACGACACAGACTTCAGCTGGCAACTCACAAAGGCCTCATATTTGGGATCCAATTCATCGGGTTCCCCGACCATGCTGAACAAGAGGTCGCTGAGAGGCGGAATCTGCAAGATTTGTCATTTCCACGAAAAAAAAAAATCGTATGGCATAAGATGTCAGACGAACATACCGGAGGCTGGAAGTAAACAACCCTACTGAGTTTCTTGTCCAACGCGCGTCCAAGGCTGCGACTTAGGCTCGGGAGTATGCTTTCCCCTTCTTCGAAAGCGCCGCTATACTTTGCCCCTAGATGTCGCTGAAGGAGGGAGCAAAGCAATCTGGAATCGATCTGTATCCGAAACTCCATGAGGAAGGCAGCGAGCCATGGCGCCGATGCAACATACACTATGTCTGGCAGCAGTTTCTTCGTGCACTGCATCAAGCAGACGCACCAAAGAGTGCATCGTAGGTGGGTCTTTGAAACGCTGTTTATTCAGTTTAGTTAGATCATCTAGACCCAGACTGGATTGGTCAGCAGTCAGGGAAACCTGCACACGGCTTTAGGAGGGATGCTCAAAGGCAAGTTCAGCAAAAGACGTACGACATTGCCAGAAACGCCAAACGGGTCAGCTTCAGACTCTTTCCCGATCCTTCTTCCATCGAGATGAGCGCTAAATTTAATTAACCCGATCTGCAAGCCTACTATGAGAGAGTTGTAGGACATAGCACCCTCGTCCTTCGTGTATATCTCTGTGGAGAGTATTTGGGCGCGTTGAAATGATGGGTGTTCATTGAGCAGGTCGTGCAGTTCTCGGTGCGAGTACAAGTGAGGGGCGGAGTCGATCACATTTTTCGTAGTTGGAGAAGGAGGGGAATCCCGCCAATCTGGTAAGTCTCTCGTGCCCAATCCAAAGAAACCCTGAGACCTCTTGTGCACCAGGGATTTCTAGTAATACGACGCGTCAATTATGAGGGGTCTGAAAGGGTAGGATTCCAATGCTAAACTCACCACGCTGCCGACCCCCCGGTTGTCTCCATCATGCAAGGGCTATCGACGAGCGGTGAGTGCACGAATTAGGCCACATTATTCGGAAGCTAACGGGCTTATCGTCCACCCCCCGACCATCACTAAAGTGCTGGGATCGAGTAATAGGTGCTGAGAGTGGCCAAGTGAGCCAGTAGCCCGTCGTTTCGGTACAAGGTGAGTAAATATTCCAGTTTACCCACACAGCTCTATATGCGCGGGCGCGACATCTTGGTGGCGACGGCGCCAAAACCGAAAGGCAGGCATTTTGCACAAGCTTTAGACGTCGGGGTGCAAGTTGAGTGCACGCGCGCAACAACATGCCCTCATTTATATATGAATATCTGATGTCTGGATATCCCAGGGGGGCCGTGTTGCCAGTTCATGAAGTCCACCTGCATCGTGCATACGAAACGCATGAAATACGCCTTAGCTTCTCAACATTGTGTGAATTCCTTACGTAAACCGAATTGTATCGCCCGCATCTCCCGTCGATGGACAAGCGAGAGCCCGCCTGTTACTCTCAGGAGTCAATGCATTGGCATCTTAACATATATGCAATACTCTATTCTTTGCTTCTAAGTGGCTACTCTGAGAGGCAAGTATTTGCGAGAGGTATTACTACCAGCTTGAGACGCCTTCCGGTCAATCCGAGGCTCAACAATGTTCGGAAATATGCAAATCATGCACCTTATGAC
>Ga0307508_10003259_pt1 | contig 16568 bp, 23 predicted proteins | sample 9_EM_MG_FD_203089 | JGI IMG/M metagenome (GOLD analysis project Ga0307508, IMG submission 203089) | Populus trichocarpa ectomycorrhiza microbial communities from riparian zone in the Pacific Northwest, United States - 9_EM | ecosystem: Host-associated > Plants > Roots > Unclassified | place...
AAAGGCAGTGCTGGACTTCCTCACCGCAACGGATGTGGGAAGGCTGGTGCCACCTGTGGAAGAAGACGGCGCCGGGAGCCAGACGTCAGAATGGGAGCTCCGAGAGCGCCAGGAGCGGGAAGAGGAACAGGAGGCGGAGGCGGAGGAGCTGGGTGCTGCGGAAGGCTCGGGCACCGGAGAGGAACTACCGCTGTTCTTACCCACGCCATCCTTCGTGGCATCGGCAGGCGAGGAGTAGGAGGACGGGGTGCGCTTTCCTTTATTTCTTTCCCTTTGTCCTCGACCATTTCCTCTTTTCTCCCTTTCTCCTTCCAGTCCTCTTCTCCTTTCATCTTTTCTTCCTGGCCTGGGAATAACCGGCGAAGAACCCCCTCTCTCCCCCCGTAAAACCCCTGTCCAGTGCAGGTACTGCCTAGTGAGGCAGTGCCCTGTCTTCAACTGGTAGAATCTCGAGGTGGGCCTCTTGGTGTTCCCAGCAACCGTGCTGTCAGGCCTCTGGCTTCTCAGCATCAGGTGTCTCAACAGTCCGGCCGGGCCAGTCCTGACCTCGGCCTGGACTGGTCTGCGAGAAGCAGTCCACGCTAATCCACGGCCCCCAGGCCCACGGGTTTTCTTGGAGCCTACCTGGCCTGGACTGGACCGGCCGGCGTGCTAGGCAAACGAGGGAGATCTAATGATGCACTAGCGTCTTACATATCTTGGGCGGCAAGTGGGTTTTCAGGTGTTGGACTACAACCAGGAGCTTTCGGCCACCACAACAATAACAGACAGATAATCTTATACGAACCGAAAAGCACCGAGGAGGTATGGCCTATGCCCCCCTTGCCCTCCGCCTAGGTTGAGGCCCTTTTTATATAGACAGAATTAACTGACTACGACAGTGTATCTTTAATCGAATCAACAATCTTCATCTCTATGGACCCCTATATCCCAACGCCGATCCTATTCCGGTGTCCGCCTCAGCGCTCTGCGGGTGGTTGGCTTGTGGTTCCCCGCGGCGACGATTGACGATGTTTTTTCTTAACCACTAGTACTAGCGTTGGCCCGAAGGCGCCCGCCGGCCAGCCTGGATCAAGGCGGTCCGGCCACTGAGCCCATCTAGCCGGACTGGGCCATCAGAAAGCCCGGCCCGGACTGGACGGTCCCAAAAGCCCGCGGGCAGCCCGCGGGCCGGCCGGACTATTGAGACCTCTGCCCGGCAACCTGTATTTCTTGTAGGTAAGGTCGGGTCTGGTCGGGTACATCCAGACCAACAAATCATAGGTCATTTCTAATCGGGATATATCCGGACCGACCAGACGTAGGTCGAGTCGGTCTAGCGACGTTGGGATAGGTCTGCCGGAACAACGTTCAATTGAAGAAAGCTTCACCGCGGCGCCACCGATGCCGTCCTCGCCCACCACCTCTTCTACTGACTCGGTGTCATCGTAGGGCTCGCTCATTCGTATGTCAGAATGATGAACGTCCGGAGATGACGGTCCGAAAGGACTGAGGCCCGTTGTATATATAGAGAATCTTCTGCCTGCGACTGTGTATCTTCAATGCAATTCACTATCCCCATCTCTATCGAACCCTATATGCCAACAGTATACTACTGGGGGACAACCATGGTACTCTGAGTCTGAGATAGGCCATCATCAGTCTGTATTTGCGAACTGGCGCCGCCACGAGCCTGGTTTTTTTTTTGTTTAATCATACTCGCACCCGAACCATCTAGACCATGGCGGCGGCCACGGGTCTGGTGATGTTGGCTGGCTTTCGTTCCCCGGGGACATGGCACGCTGGGTGGGTGCTATGGTAATTCGTGGTAGTAACGGTAGGAGGTAGATTATTGTCTGGTCGCCCCGCTTCTACTGGACTACACCGTCTGCACCTGCTAAGGAGAAAAAGCGTTTTCCCTGGGGTTATTCCGGTGTCGGCCGGCCGGCCCAAACCTGAGGGGTCGGGATCGGCCTAATTTTATTCAGATCGACCAGCGGTTGGCCGGGTTTGGGCCTTGGCAGAACGACTTAGACCGGTCTATGTAGAATACTGATTCTGGTGGGGAGGTGTGGTTGGAGACTGGGAGGGCCAAGGATTGCTTCAAGATCCGGGACCCATTCGCGGATGAGAGGTGCAGCTAAGCATTTCTGTGCTTCCTCGCCACCACGGAGTCACGGACGGGCAAACGCCCAGAGCTCACTCCGGGAGCGAGGAGAGAGCGAAGGATGAGGGTAACTAGGGGCTGAGAGTGAGGAACGATTGGAGCACTGTACTTCCCCACAACGTCCTCCTTGGCCTGAGCCGAAGAGGGGTATGGAGGCGATTTGTCTCTTCTTTTGTGTTTCCTTTGGTACGTTCTACAAATCTTGGGACTGCGCAGCCCGGAGCTGTCAGGACAGAGCCGCAAGAGTGCGTATTGCCTGATTTAGAAGGTCGCATGCAATTACCGAATACATATATAAACGACACCAAAAAAAGATGCACCAGTCTCCATCCGCAGTCGTGGCGAGTCGGAAGCAGTTTCCGATCCTCTCCGCACGCTAACAGAGCTCCTCACTGGGAGTGCAGGGATGGCGACCCCGAAGTTTGCTGCCTGAGCCGCACCGCGTCGCAGACAGCAGCACGAAACACAACAAAAGCAAGCATGGAATGCGTCGTGACCGACGTCAGCAAGTGTAAATAGCGAGTGCCGCATATTCAAGCCGACAGGGCGATCGTCAGCCGCACCCCGGCGTGCGGGGGCGGATGTGCGTCGGCGCAGGCAGATCTCAGCCCTACGGGCGCCAATCGGGGGCGTCAATCGGGGGCGACCGCATCCGGATAGCGCATGCGTCCAATCCGTGCAGCAGCGATGCCAGTGCGGGGCACCGTCTGTCCAGTTGGCTACCAGTCCCGTGATAATCTGCACCTGTGGCCAGTGAATAAAATTCCATAAAAAGGCGTCCAAAAGGGCAGGGGTATTTTACTTTTTTTTCTTTTTCGGTGGGGGTCAGTAGATAGCATGTATTCGCTCAGCTTTGCTCTCCAAAACGCCGGTTTTTGGTCTGATTCCCGGGGCCAGCCGTCGCCAGCATCCGCAACGCGTATTTCCAGCTGTATTAGCCCCCCCCCCCCACGTTTCACAATCATCCGCTGAGATTTCCCTCGTCCAGCGGCTCTTGGCCAGGAAGTCCCCTCAAAGTTAACTGGGCCAGTTTAGCCCAATTCATCCGATCGAGCACTCATCGGAATCCACAAGACGCGATGGCTCGAGCCATGTGACCAGCTCTAGGCTCCTCAATGGCAGCCATATCCGAAATGGAGAAAACGAACTGGTCGTAGTCAAGGGAGCGAGGGCAACACGGCTAGAAGTCCCTTCTTGTGGAGCGCTGAGAGCGCTGCTGGATGTTGGAAGTGTGGAAGATGTTTGGGTGCCAGCACCATGATCACCAGCGGCTGTATATTACAAGTGTTGTATATTTGAATAATTCTTAGGAGTGGGGAGAGTATTCCGATGACGAATAGGCAGTGGACTGGATAGCGGGTCGGGATAATTTCTTTACGACGGTGAAACGAAGCGCCAAGGAAGATAGATCACTTTGCACCTGAACTTGCCGTGCGAGCGGGGACTAGCAGTCGGTGGGGAGACGGAGGGCGAACGACTGCAGCTGAACATGACCTAGCTAGTGCGGGCTGCAGCCGGCTACGGCTAGGCAACTCCTCGACCGACTATATGTATCCTTCAATGGAGAATCACCACTTGGGAGAAACCCCGAGCTAACTGTATTGCGGGTGACTGCAGCCGATAGGTACTTTTAAAATCAGAGCGTATGGAGGCTGTGGGGCGGCAGGGGCCGGCCGAAGCGGGGCGACGAGACAGTAACAGCAGAGCTGCAAAAAAGAGATTGATCTCCAAAGGAATCGGGTATGCTGCCGCAGCACCTAGTTAGAGGCACCATGCTACTCCGGATTGGTGGCAGCCCCACAGAACTGACCGCCTGGGGAAAGTGAGCCTTGAACTGAGCAAAAGAAGATAATCGCGGTCCCAGCATTATGGCATGAGAGGCCGTAGCGGTGGACGCCACCAAGGACAGCTGAACACATACAGCGTCCAGGAGAGTCTGGGTGTTGGCGGACAGAAGGAGTGGGTAGTGGGGGTGGTCTTGGCGTGGGAATACCAGGAATAACTCTCATGGATTATCGCTCTTTATCGTGGCACACTATCAGCACAAATAATCCATGTTGAATTGACGTTAGGTATTTCCGTTTTATTTATTTTTTTGAATGGCGTATGCCTAGCCGCATCACGTGAAAAAAAGAAGGATGTGCCTACATGGTGCTTCTCGTAAGCTGTGCGTTTGTTGAGATCCATTGGGCTATCAGCCGTGGTGGTGTGACCGGTTCGGCTTCAGGTATCCTGAGCTATGTACTCTAGGCGACAGGACGGCCCGGCCGCCTCACTGCAGCTGCTGGCCGGCTGGCGGCTCGGGGCTGACATCACGGGCGGTCGTCCCGGGTTCGCTGGATGGAAGCCAACTGGCGCGAGGGAGGTGCAGCCGGCGGGGGGACGATCACGAGTCGTGATGCGATGCACCTCTCTGACTGGCTGTTTTGTGTCAAGCGTAGGGATTGCTTGTTTCCGCATCGCATCTGGCATTCCTCTCGTCAGCGCCCCGCCCTCGAACATGCGGCCGCATGCGGAAGAAGCAACGAGCGGTCTCACATGCACATGTCAAACTCGCCGCACGCGCGCTCACTCGCTGCGTCTCCACCGCTGATTGGTCGATGGGTCGCCGGGGTCGAGGCTGTACCTAGCGCAGCCGATCGGCGGTCAGCTTGCTTTTTTTCGCGGTGCTGCCTGCTTGCTTGCTGGTCGAGACGAGAAGGCTGCTGGTTGGATGCCTCTGTTCCTGTGTGATGGCAGGGGCACAGAGTGTGAGCGAGCGAGCGAGCAGAGCGTATTTAGCCCCTGCCCTCCTCCGCTCATTCTCCTCACTCCTCACTCCTCATTCCTCATCACTCCATCTCCCCCTCATCTACACCCATCTCCATCCCCATCTTGTACTCCCTCGCAACAACCCACAGCAACAACAATGTCCGCCGCCGCCTCCGAGGTCGTACCGTACCACTACGTCGTGGTCTTCAAGAAGTCAACGCCGGCGGACGTGTGCTCCACGCACTGCGAGTGGGCGCGGCAGCAGCACCGCGAGCGCGTGTACCCGTCGGACGAGGAGGCGGCCAAGTACGCCGGAGTCAAGCACACGTACCAGCTACCCGGCGGCTTCGCGGGCTACGCCGGCAGCTTCGACGCCGATCTCGTGCGCCAGCTCGAGGCCACCGATGAGGCGCGGCGATCCCCGTGCGTGCGGCCGAGCGAGGGCTAACGAGCGCAGGTTGACTTCGTCGAGCCGGACTACAAGGTGTACGCGTCGCAGGTCGTGACCGAGCCCGCGGCGTCCTGGGGCCTGGCCCGTATCTCGAGCAAGCCTGCGCTTGTGGAGGGCGCCGCGCACCAGTACATGTACGACAGCTCCGCCGGCGAGGGCGTGTGTGTCTACGTCGTCGACACCGGCATCTTGGCCGAGCACGATGTCCGTCCCCGCATCCCCGCCCCACGCCAACGCCTGCTGACGATGCGCAGGACTTCGAGGGCCGTGCCGTCTTCGGCCACAATGCCGTCCCCGGCTCCTCGAACACCGACAAGAACGGTGGGTACCCTGGGGCTCTCCGGACGGAGCCGCGGACTGACCGACGACAGGGCACGGAACCCACTGCGCCGGCACCGTCGGCGGAAAGAAGTACGGCGTTGCTAAGAAGTGCCAGATCGTCGGCGTCAAGGTCCTCGGCGACAGCGGCAGCGGGACCAACTCCGGCGTCATCGCCGTACGGCTTACCTCCCTGTGGATAGCGGGAACGTGCTGACCGCCGGGTGCAGGGACTCAATTGGGCGGCCGAAGACGCGCTGTCCAAGGGCTTGCTGACGACCTCCGGTCTGTTCCTCCGTCCTCCCACTGGGATGTCAGCTGACGCACCGTAGTTGCTAGCATGTCGCTCGGCGGCACCTTCTCCAGGGCGATGAACCAGGCCGTCGCCAGCATCGTCGGGATGGGCATGACCGTCTGCGTCGCCGCCGGCAACGACGGGGTGGGTGTCCCACGCCCGCAATGCGCTCCAGCCAGCTGACTCTCTCCAGAGCGACGCAAAGGACTTCTCCCCCGCGTCGGAGCCGACCGCCATCACCGTCGGCAACACGACGATTAAGGACCGTCTGGCGCCGTCCAGCAACTACGGCAAGCGTGCGTGTTCCCGCTGCCGCCCCTCCCGCGTATCCCCGTGCTGACACCCGAAACCAGTGGTCGACATCCTAGCACCGGGCACGGCAATCACGAGCGCATGGATCGACCGCACCGGCGGAAAGAGCACGAGCAGCACCAACACGATCTCGGGCACATCGATGGGTACGTCCCCTCTCTGCCCTCCTCCCCTCTGATCACGGCTTGGAACTGACTCGCGCAGCGACCCCTCACGTCGCCGGCCTTGCCGCGTACCTGATCAAGCTCGAGGGTCTCAACGGCGCGCAGCAGGTCACGGCGCGCATCAAGCAGCTCGCGGGTAGGGACAATATCCAGGAGCTGCAGAGCGACACCGTCAACGCGCTCGCGTACAACGGTGCGGCGGGGCGTGGCGGGCGCAAGGACGAGGAGCAGCAGGCGGAGAAGGCGGAGTGCTAGGAATGCGATCGATGGCACGGTGGAACGGGACAGTAGTAACGAACGAGTCTGGCATTTCCCTTTCTTTATTTACGGGGGAGGGGCTAGTGGCGAAGGGAATTACGAAGATATGGCAAAATAAACCGTCCACAGACTTCTTACGCGAGCCATGAAGGAGGGCGTTGGGAGAAACACCTGTTCCTCACCCTCAGCACCCAGCAGCGTTCTCCGTATTCGCCATGATCTATACAGGTCGCACGCGAACAATGAATAAACAAAAAAAAAAAAGCAGCGTTCTCCGTAGTCCGGTCCAATAGTCTGGCCGACCAGTCCGTCCGCAGTCCGCAGTCGACTGACATTTTTCGACCCTCTAGGGTACCTCGTTGTACGGCTTAAAGCTAACACCAACCTCACTAGTGTGGGGGACAACGAGGTCCCCTTCAACAAGGAAGCAACGAGGTGGCTGGGAGTGTGGTTGGATTCGCAGCTGAAGCTTCGGAACCACCATGCCGTCCGGATGAAAGAGGGTAGCAAGGCAATGACTCGGCTGCAACGTCTGACGGGGCAGATGGGCCTATCGCCAGTGAACTGCCGGAAGGTGATGACAGCGTGTGTCCAATCGACAGCAATGTTCGGCGCCGAGCTCTGGTGGAAAGGGGAGCAGGGAGGTACATCCGGATTGGCAAAAGAACTTCAGGTGCTGGTCAGTCAGGAGGCTCGAGCAACGACAGGATGCTTCTGCACGACGAATCAAGGGGCACTGGCGATGGAGGCCGGACTCAGGCCAGCTGCCGCGCAGCTGGAGAACAGACAACGACGGTTCGCCTTGAGGCCGCTGAGCCTGCCGCAAGGGGAGCGGGCTACGGAAGTCGTTGGTGCTAACACGGCGATCGGCAGACGGCTGGGGTCTGCTCTGAATTACACCTGGACGGAGACGGAGAAGACAGTTCTTCTAGAAGAGCAGGAGACCTTTGACGCGGAACTGATTCAGGAAGAACGGGAGGAGGCGAAGAGGGAGGCGGAGAAGGGGAGGCCAGGGCTTGTCATGTTTACGGACGGGTCACGGATGGAGAGTGAAGCTGCTGGATACGCGGTGGCATGGAAGGACGGCCAATCCTGAAAGGGTATTAAGACCCATACGGGGTACAACCAGGAGGCCTTCGACGCGGAGTGTGCGGCCCTAGCGCGAGCGCTGGAATCCGTATCAAGAAGGAACGTAATCCCGAACCGGATCACCATCTTCACCGACGCACAAGCCGCGATCAGACGAATGGCATCCGACGAACCGGAACCAGGTCAAAAGTCCGCACTGGAGGCGAGAAAGAACATCACCGCGCTTCGGAGGGCGGTACCGGATATTGTCATCGAAATTAGATGGTGCCCAGCGCACGAAGGTGTGGAGGGAAATGAGAAGGCGGACGAGTGGGCTAAGCTCGCGGCGGAGGAGCCAGACGCTCGAGGGGTGGAAGGGTTAGAGTGGTTTACCTATTGGGACCGGCCAGAGGAGCGCTCGATGCCGCTCCCCAGATCGCTTGCCAACATCAAACGTGAGATCACCGAGAAGAAGTGGGCAGAGGCAAGGAAGTGGGCTGGGCTCCGGATCTCCAAGAGGAAGTACAAGATGCCGGAAAGCCAGAGGCCAGAGAGCATTGTTGCTGGAAGCACCAAGAGGCTCGCCTCGCGGTTCTACCAGCTGAAGACGGGGCACTGCCGTACGGGCCAGTACCTGCACTGGACGAAAGCTCGTTCGACAGCCCAGTGCTGGTGGTGCCGGTGTCCCACGCAGAGAAGGGATCACCTCCTCAAGGGGTGCCCAAGGTGGAAAGGACAACAGAAAACTCTTTGGAAGGAGGTGTGGAAGGAGACAGGAAGGGGGGAAGTGGTGGAAGGCTCATGAGCTTTTCGCCGACCGGAGGTGTGGTCAGGCCGTGCTAGATTTCCTTTCCTCGACGGATGTTGGCAAGATAGTGCCGACGTTGGATGTGGAAGACAATGCGGGGAGCGAGGTGTCGGAGGGGGAACTCCGGGAGAGAGGGGAGCGGGAAGAGGAGAGGGAAGCTGAGGCGGGAGCACTTGGTACTGGGAACGACGGGGAGGCCGGGAAGAAACGCCGGTTATTCCTTCCCACCCCGCCGTTCACGGCATCGGCAGAAGAGGAGTAGGGGACGGATGGGTGTTTCTTTTCCTTCGTTCTTTTTCCTGTGTGATTTCCTTGGTGCGTCTTTATTTTTTCGTGGGACAGGCCTGGGTGGAGGGCTGGGGGATGCTTGCACTGTGCTGCCATACGCGGTATGTGGTGTAGAAATAGACTGTACATACTTCTCGTCATGATCTACATAGGTCGCACACGAGTAATGAATAAACCAAAAAAAAAACCAACCTCACTAGTATGCTCTCCCACTACTTTACCTCCGACTTCGCAATTCCACCATTTCCTCTCCATCTCCTCTTCACTCAACAAATAATCCCTCTATTAACCCACCATCACTGCCTCACCGCCGATATAACCACCCCTTTTTTCTAAAGTCATGCCTCGTCCCCGTGGGAAAAAGCAAGCGAATCCCGCAAAGGAAACCGATTGGTCTCGCCGAACGGATTCCTCTGCCACCACATCCGTAACAACCCAGCAGCTCACCAGCGATCCATTGCCTACCCGAACTGAGCTGTTGGCGAGAGGAGATGACGAATCCTCGATGGACGAGAATGATTCAGGACGATCAACTGTACCAGATGTTTTCCAGGCCAGAGCGAAGGTACAACACAGCCACGTCTGGCTTCCAGAGAATGGAATCGAAATCGAGGAGAAGGGCAAAGTGCGTTGGGTGTGTGCGCTGCCCTGATCCGAAGACAGCAAAAACATTTGCTGTCAGTACGACAGAGAACGCAATCGACCATCTGAAGAGTAAACATAGCATCGGCTATGGAGGTGAACTCATCACACCTGGACCGGAGCCACATCAGCAGACCATCGAACGAGCTTTTAGCACCCACAAACCTACAGTCACTTTCAATGGGGATGATTGCCGGCAGTTGCTTCTCCGATGGGTAGTGAAGATGAGTATCAGCTCTCGAGTATGTGAGGACGACAGTTTTCCTACATACTGCAGCTACTTGGCGGCGTGCAAACCGGACTATTCGGCGATTTATAGGGCAATACCGACAAGTGGCAATTCAAGAGATGAAGGCAGAAGTTACAAACCGACTCCGATTGTCACCCTTCAAAATCCACTACAGCTTCGATATGTGGAGTGGCCCAAACCGACATGCATATCAGGCAATTGTAGCCCAGTGGCTTGATGGTTAGGGTAAGTTGCATACAACTTTACTCTCCATTCAGCGATTAATTGGCGCACATTCCGGCATCAACCAGACAGACCACTTTCTTACAACAGTCGAGGAGTACGGAGTTATGCATTCGATTGGAAAGTTCAACGTCGACAATGCCAGCAATAGCGATACTGCCCTCGTGGAAATCTCACGACGTATACAAGAGGAAGGCTATCCATCTTTTGACCCAGTCTCCGATTGACTCCGCTGTTTCGGACACGTTCTCAAATCTCAATCTCGTCGTAAAGGCATTTCTCTGGGGAAACAATGTGGCTGCTTTTGAGGTAGATGCCAATGACATTGATATGAACTGGCTACTATGATTGCGTGGCGTCAAAAGGGTCCCCTCGGAAAGCTTCACAACATATTGGAATACATCCGGAAGACGCCGCAGCGGGAGGACAGCTTCGCCCTTTTTGTTCGAAGGTCTTACCCAGACGAAACTGTTTTCACTATCAAGGTTGGAAATATTACCAGATGGTCGGGCGACTACGAAAGCATTCTTCGTGCCTTCCGTCTACGTGAAGCAATTGAAGAGTTCATCCGAGAAGCGATACGTCTCAGCAAGAGCGGGGAACGTGGTGCTTCTGTGGCTGCATTGATCCATGACGAGCTACTTCCAGAAGATTGGGATATGCAAAGGTGTATTGTGGAGATTCTTGGCCCGTTCAAGGAGTGGTGTTCGAGGTTACAAGTCTGCCACTGCAATGGCTGTATCGCCGACATTTTACCCGCAATGGACGATCTGTTCAATGTCCTGGAAGATGCGAAACTCCGCTACCGTGCCGCCCCGGAACTTATACCCATAATCAATAATGCTTGGATGGTAATGGACAAGTAACTTGATTTTTTTTTTTTTTTTTTTTTGTTTATTCATTATCCTCGTGTGCGACCTATCTAGATCATGACGAGCTATATAACTTGAGAGAACCAGTATGATTATGACTGAGTACTGATTGTATTTACCTAGATACTACTCTAAGGCGGATGTATGCCCGGCGTATACGATTGCTGTTACCCTACACCCAACAAAAAAACCCTTTTACTTCCGCGCGGTTCTACCAGCTGAAGGCCGGACACTGCCGCACCGGACAATACTTGCACTGGGCCAAGGTTCGCCCCGACCCCCGGTGTTGAGAATACACCTCTTCAAGGTGTGTCCGAAGTGGAAAGGGGAGCAGAAGATCCTCTGGGCTGAGGTGAGGAAGGAGACGGCGGTGGAGGAACCGGTGGGACCTCTTTGCCGACAGGAGGTGCAGTCAGGCGGTGCTAGATTTTCGACAACGGATGGGGGGAGAATAGTGCCAGCTGAGGAAGAAGAAGCCGGCGCGGGGAGTGAGGTGTCGGAATGGGAGCTCCGGGAGCGTCACGAGCGGGAAGACGAGCGGATGGCGGAGGCGGAGGCGCTGAGGGCCGGGGAGGGACTACTGTTCCTACCCACCCCACCCTTCACCGCTGGGGAGGAGTAGGGGACCGGGGTCTTTTCTTTTGTATCTTTCCTTGGTCCGAACTCATTTCCTTTGTCATCTCCTTGGTGCGCAGCACATTTGTTGGGACAGGCCTGGGTGGAGGGCAAAGGGGAGCTTGCAACGAGCCGCCTCGCGCGGACTGCGGACATGAAAACTGGACAAATGTACGCCGCAATGATCTATATAGGTCGCATGCGAGTATGAATAATAAAAAATCCTGAAGGGACAACGATCAATTTAAGAATTCCCAGACGACGGGTAAAGCAGGCTGTCCCAGACTTCCTCACCCCCATGGATGTGGGGAGGCGAATACTGGGCCAGGCTGAGGAAGACGCTCAGAGCGAGGCGTCGGAGTGCGACCTCCGGGAGCGAAAAGAGGAGTGAGACGGAGGAAGGTAGGAGGCCGCGGAGCTGGGCGAGAGGGTGAGGAACGGCCGTTGTTCCTCTACGCCTTCCTTCACAGTCTGGGTGGACGAGGTGCAAGGAGTCCGAGGACGGGTTACTTCTGTCCTACCCCTGTAATTTCATTGCTGCCCACTCACTTTCTTCGGACTGGCCAGGACGGACGGCAAACAAGATAAAAAAAACCTAACTAGTTAAGTAGCGCTTATCCTCGCTTGTGATTCTTATCAAATGTGGTGAGGGACGACTTATCGGCAGCGCCTGATACTTACAATATTTGAAGCAGTGCTTGCCGTGCTTAGTACCACGGAAACAAAGGTATTTCTGACATACAGCGAGAGACACGTAACATTAAATGACGACGATTTCCTATCGTCCACTATCCGACAACGCGTACTTATTGACATTGGTTTGAGCGCATAGAGGGAAAAGAGGGATAATACCAGAAGGTGTCCTGGCAAAGGTGCAACCCTTGCCATGAGCCGCAAGCGCGCAACGAATGAGAGAGCTCCACGCAATTGTGGCTGAGACATACGAGCTGGTTGGGCAGAGTAGGCCATCCCCGCACCACTCACTAGCATCTCCAAACACAAGCACTCTCCCCATATGGACCCTCTTTCAATCGCAGCATCGGTCACGGGCCTAGTACTGTTCTCCGCCAAAGTCGTCGGGTTCCTATCCGAAGTGCGCGATGCTCCTACCGTGGCTGGCGACTTACTGGCCGAAGTCCAGGCGATGCATCTCATCTTCGAACAGCTGCGCAACTTCGTCCACCGCTTCGCCGACCATGACAAACAGTGCATATCCCGCATCGACATCAACGGCCTGGTCACCATTCTGACCGGCTGCGTTTGCACGTTCTCGGAGATCGATGGCCTGTTGGAGAATTGCGACCGTAACGCTAAGCGACCACAGCTCAACCTGTGGGATCGGTCAAAGTGGGCAACCAAAACAAGTGACATTACGCGTTTGGTGGGGAAGCTGCAGAGCTATAAGAGCTCACTGACTCTACTATTCGTGATGTTGGTGCCTAACATGGCCCCTGCGCACGATCAAACGATGGTCGCTGACACCGCGAGATAGCACAACATCGGAGGAAGCCGATCGGAGAGCGGAACGATTAGAGACGCTCGCACAAAACATGGAGCGTTTCCAGGGGCATGTACAGCAGATATTGCAGGATCCAGACCTATCCCAGCGAATGCTCTCTTTCTCATCTCAGGCCGTCGTTCAATACACCCCTTCCACTATGGCCAGCGATAGCCATGCACCCACGGTATCAGACCGTCCCATGCCCGCCGTCACACATCTTGCCACTTCTAGCAGGGGCAGTGGTTCCTCCATCTTCACCACATCGTCCCAGCTGTCCCGTCAAAGCTTTCTACGCTCCATTGACAAAACCCTCGCCAAGACCCGAGTGTACAGAAATGCAAGAAGAAATGTGTCGCTGGATTCCTTCGACACCACCGAAACCGGACTTTCCCGCTGGTCACAGCTCAGCGGATTGAGCCTCGGTGAAATCTCGAACGTGTCCATCATCTGCCTACCCGTATACATTGTCGAGCTGAACAACGGGCAAGTGTATCAGCAGGTGATGGGGAGAATGGCGGATGGAAAGGTCAGGAGCGGAATGGTATCGCTACCACTATTGCAACGACTGCGACAGGAAAGCATCAATGCAGCTGCTGAATTGCGCCTTCGCTTACTTTCAGTCACCGAACGAGAAAGCCGGCTACTGGAGGCGGCGACAGAGGGCGATTCTAACACAATCCAGCTGCTGTTGGAGAAAACGGCATCACATATACACGCCAGCGATGCGAACAGGCAGACGTGCCTTCACCACGCGGCAGCAGGAGGACATGAGGCTACGGTCCGACTGCTGCTCGATCGTGGTGCAGAGATGGGTGCAAAGAACTCGACAAAGGAAACACCCCTTCATCTCGCGGCAAACAGAGGACATGAGGCTGCGGTCCGACTGCTGCTCGATCGTGGCGCAGAGATGGGCGCACAGAATTCGACGATGAATACGCCCCTTCACGTCGCGGCAGACGGAGGATATGCGGCTACTGTCCAACTGCTACTCGATCATGGTGCAGAGATGGAGGCAAAGAATTCGACAAAGAATACGCCCCTTCACGTCGCGGCAATCGGAGGACATGATGCTATAGTCCGACTGCTACTCGATCGTGGCGCCGAGATGGGCGCGAGGAATTCGACGATGAACACGTCCCTTCACGTCGCGGCAATCGGAGGACATGATGCTATCGTCCGACTGCTGCTCGATCGTGGCGCCGAGATGGACGCAAAGAATTCGACAAAGAATACGCCCCTTCACGTCGCGGCAGGCGGAGGACATGAGGCTACGGTCCGACTGCTGCTCGATCATGGCGCAGAGATGGGCGCAAAGAATTCGACAATATATACACCCCTTCACGTCGCGGCAGGAGGAGGACATGAGGCTACGGTCCGACTGCTGCTCGATCGTGGCGCAGAGATGGGCGGAAATTATTGGAGAGAGGATACGCCCCTTCACCTCGCGGCAAACGGAGGACATGAGGCTACGGTCCGACTGCTGCTCGATCGTGGTGCAGAGATGGGCGGAAATTATTGGAGAGAGGATACGCCCCTTCACCTCGCGGCAACCAGAGGACATGAGGCTACAGTCCGACTGCTGCTCGATCGTGGCGCAGAGGTGGACGTTAAGAATTCGACAATAAATACGCCGCTTCACGTCGCGGCAGGCGGAGGACATGAGGCTACGGTCCGACTGCTGCTCGATCGTGGCGCAGAGATTGGCGCAAAGAGTTCGAAAAAGAATACGCCCCTTCACCTCGCGGCAGGCGAAGGACATGAGGCTACGGTGAAACTGCTGCTCGATCGTGGCGCACAAATGGGCGCCAGGAATCGGACGGAGAATACGCCCCTTCACCTCGCGGCAGCCGGAGGACATAAGGCTACGGTGCAACTGCTGCTCGATCGTGGCACAGAGATTGGAGCAAAGAATTCGACAAAGAATACGCCCCTTCACGTCGCGGCAGCCGGAGGACATGAGGCTGCGGTCCAACTGCTGCTCGATCGTGGTTCAGAGGTGTACGTTATGAATTCTGAGGGCAAAACCCCCTTGCATGTTGCGCGTAAGCACCGACGGCTGGCTACGGTGCGGCTATTGGAAAACCAACTCACACTGCAGGGTACGCTTCCCTTGCACATCCGTACCCCATGTTGAGAGCTTAAGTCTTCTCACTCCCCCACTTTCAGTCGCCGTTTATGCGTTCGACAATCTACAGACGCAGCTGCTGACCCTCCTCGCCGTCGCGCAGACAGGCACACCACTGGACTCTGATAATTGGGATCGGGGATACGGGTTGCTAGTCAGCTGTGACAGTCCCGTGCTCGTGTACATGTGCAAGTTCTGGGCTGAGTGGGTTCAAATGTGGTGTTGTCGACGGGGGCATCTACAGACGCGGGCTGTGGGATTCGCCCGTTGAATACGTATATCATGTGGTGGTCGCTATAATATGGTCCCGCAACGGATGTCTCCTTTTTGACTTAATTCTCTTGCCATGCCAAAGAACTCGCCGAAACGAAAAAGCGATGCGCAAAATGAATTTCCGACAGTGATTTAAGAAGTGAATAAGGCGGCCCGTACGTGCGCGGGAAATCAAGTCATCAAAACCGAATGCGGAACACCAAATACGTGGCAGCGAGCCTCGCAACACCAACATCCCCCAATTGACGGGGCGATTAAGTGAGGTGTGGAGTGCAGCGGTGAAAGAGGCAACGAACCCATCGGAATCTTGCCTCCGGGAAATCCAGGCCGTCTGAAATCCGCCGTCAACGAGAGGGGTGGAGCTGCGGAGGTTGTCCATGCGGCAGCACCTGACACGAGCAGTTCGGTCAGTGTTCACCCCTCACCTACAAACGAAACGCTCCGATTCGTCGCTCAGTGTATGCACAACCCACCACTCACCACGCCCACGGGGTCGCGGGGTCGCGGGGTCGCGGTGACCCTGAAGCTGTCTGTTTCCGATGGCGCCCTGCTTACCAGAGACCTGCGAACAGAATTGCAGGCGAGTGGGCGAAGCTGATGGTGGATGAACCGGGCACCCATAGGGTGGAGTTCCTTGGGTTTGGCGACCGGTACAGGTGAAGGCATCTCCGGTCGTCCCTAGCCCACTTGTAGCGCTCGATTACCGAGATCAAGTTGGAGCAGTCGAGCGTGGGCTGACACCAAAGTCGTCCACAATGAACACTTGTATAGCCGCAAGTCGCGCCAGGGGTCGGGCTTCATCTCGGCGAAGGCAGACAAGCGGCTCGCCTCGAGATACTGCCAGCTCAGATGTGTCACTGTCTCACTAGTCAGTTTCTCGTGTGGATCAAGAACTGGCCAATTGCCATATGCTGGTGGTACCCAAACCGTGTCCAATCCCGAGAACACTTCTTCAAGTGCTGCCCCCATTGGAAGCCGGGAGACGGTTCTGTGGGTAGAGTGTGTGTTGTCGAGAGGAAAAGAGGGACGAGTGTATATTATAATAGGAGTACTAAAGGAAAAAACTGCTAGCCAAAAGAGATACTGTTGAAAGAATATCGATTCGGTGGTGAAGATCAAGAACAAGTATATTGAACAAGTATGTAGAACCGGAAGAGAAGTACAGAAAGAACAGCAAAATATCCCTTCTCACTTCCCCGCTCTTGTGTA
>Ga0307508_10003260_pt1 | contig 16568 bp, 15 predicted proteins | sample 9_EM_MG_FD_203089 | JGI IMG/M metagenome (GOLD analysis project Ga0307508, IMG submission 203089) | Populus trichocarpa ectomycorrhiza microbial communities from riparian zone in the Pacific Northwest, United States - 9_EM | ecosystem: Host-associated > Plants > Roots > Unclassified | place...
TGGAATTGGGCCAATTTAATCTTCTCGATGTGCTTTTACTACTGCTTTGTTGATGGAATGCTATGGCTATGGGCAAAACTAAGTTTGGTGATTGCTGACGGGACACTGCTTTGTTGCTACAGGTTTAGATCAGATGGCTGAAAGCTGGGATGGAAGTTATGATCATGGTAGTCAATCGGATGAAAGTTATCAGTTTGAGAGACTCCATGTAGAGCCTATTTACGATGCATTTGTTTGCCCTTTAACAAAGCAAGTTATGAGTGATCCTGTCACCTTAGAAAATGGTCACACTTTTGAACGCGAAGCGATAGAGAAGTGGTTCAAGGAATGCAGGGAGAGTGGAAGGAAGTTGGTTTGCCCTTTGACACAAAAAGAATTGAGAAGCACAGAACTAAACCCCAGCATGGCTTTGCGGAACACCATTGAAGAGTGGACTGCTAGGAATGAAGCTGTTCAACTTGATACGGCAAGGAGATCTCTAAACCCGGGCACTCCAGAGAGTGATGTTTTGCATTCTTTGAAGTATATACAATACATGTGTCATAAGAGCCGGTCAAATAAGCATGCTGTGCGCAATGCTGATTTAATACCTATGGTTGTTGAAATGTTGAAGAGTACCAGTCGTAGAGTCCGGTGCAAAGCTTTGGAAACGCTTCAGATTGTGGTCGAGGATGATGCTGATAATAAGGTCGTGCCAGGTTTGCTTGTTATTTCTGTATAGCTTCGATGACATCACCAGAGTTATGTGTTGCGGTATAGCTTCCATGACATCACCAGAGTTATGCATTGTCTGTCTCCTGATAACCGAATCTTCCTTGTTTTGCAGGCAATACTGGCTGAGGGTGACAACGTGCGGACAATAGTTAAGTTTTTGTCTCATGAGCAATCCATAGAAAGGGAGGAAGCTGTCTCATTGTTGCTTGAGCTCTCAAAATCCGAAGCCTTGTGCGAGAAGATTGGTTCAGTCAATGGAGCAATTCTCATACTTGTTGGAATGATAAGCAGCAAATCAGAAAATCTTTCAACTGTTGAGAAAGCTGATAAAACACTGGGAAATCTGGAGAAATGTGAAAACAATGTACGGCAGATGGCTGAAAATGGCAGACTGCGACCTCTTCTGAATCAAATTCTTGAAGGTACGTCCTCGGAGCTCAATGTTTCAATGATTTTTGAATTTCATGCAAGTATTAGGGGGGTCCTTAGCTTATGCACCTGTACGATCTTTTTTAAAAATTGTAATCTGGAGGTAGTAAAAGCCATAGAAATTGCAAAATTCAACTTGGTATTTAAAAAAGTTGGTGTCAGGCGTTTGTACTCTAAATTGTGGTATCGTCGATGGTTAGACCCAGATGCATTCATCTGATCATATACAAATGCCATATTGCATTGATTAATGTAACCAGAATGGAAATGCTGCAGGCCCACCAGAAACTAAACTGTCTATGGCTTCATACCTGGGTGAGCTGGTCATGAACAATGACGTGAAAGTCCTTGTTGCAAGAACTGTTGGTTCATCTTTAATCAATATTATGAGAAGTGGTGATATGCAGTCAAGAGAAGCTGCCTTAAAAGCTTTGAATCAAATTTCTTTTCACGAGGCAAGTGCCAAGGTTTTGATTGAGGCCGGAATTCTTCCTCCTCTTGTCAAAGACCTCTTCACAGTCGGCACCAATCAGCTTCCCATGCGTCTCAAAGAGGTCGCGGCAACAATTCTCGCCAATGTTGTAAACTCAGGCGATGACTTTGATCTGATTCCTGTTGGACCTGACCATCACTCTCTTGTTTCAGAAGACATGGTGCATAACCTCCTCCATCTAATTAGCAACACTGGTCCAGCTATTGAGTGCAAACTTTTGCAGGTTCTTGTTGGGCTGACTAGTTCTTCATCTACTGTTTTAAATGTTGTTGCTGCCATTAAAAGCTCAGGAGCTATCAACAGTTTGGTTCAGTTTATTGAGGCTCCCCAGAGGGATTTGCGTGTAGCTTCCATAAAACTTCTCCAGAAAGTCTCTCCACATATGGGCCAGGAATTAGCTGATGCTCTCTGTGGCGTGGTGGGCCAGCTAGGAAGCCTTTTCAAAGTTGTAGCAGAAAACATAGGAATCACAGAAGAGCAGGCAGCTGCTATTGGCCTTTTAGCTGAGCTCCCAGAGAGGGATCTGGGCCTCACTCGGCAGATGCTAGATGAAAGCTCCTTTCCACTAATCATCTCCAGAGTGGTAAAGATCCAACAGGGTGAGATTAGGAGTGCCCGCTTTATGACACCATTTTTTGAAGGACTAGTACGGGTTCTATCAAGGGTCACATTTGTGTTGGCTGATGAACCAGATGCCATTAAGCTCGCCCGTGAGCACAATCTCGCAGCTCTTTTCATCCAACTGCTTCAGTCCAACGGACTCGACAATGTACAGATGGTCTCTGCCATGGCATTAGAGAACTTGGCTCAAGAGTCCAAAAATTTAACAAGATTGCCTGAGTTGCCGCCTCCTAATTTATGTGCCTCAATCTTTTCGTGTTTTAGCAAACAGCCTGTCATAAGTGGATCGTGCCGGCTCCACGGAGGAACATGTTCCCTAAAAGAAACATTCTGTCTTCTGGAAGGACAGGCTGTTGAGAAGCTGGTAGCTCTTTTAGATCACACAAATGAGAAAGTGGTTGAGGCAGCACTTGCAGCAATCTCTACTTTGTTGGATGATGGGGTTGACATTGAACAAGGGGTGGCGGTGCTGTGTGAGGCAGAGGGAGTTAGACCTATACTTGATGTTTTGCTGGAGAAACGGACAGAGAATCTGAGAAGGAGGGCAGTTTGGGCTGCTGAGAGACTTTTACGAACTGATGACATAGCATATGACGTTTCTGGAGATCCAAACGTGAGTACTGCACTTGTTGATGCCTTCCAGCATGCTGACTATCGGACACGGCAGATTGCTGAGCGTGCCCTGAAACATGTCGATAAGATACCCAACTTCTCTGGCATCTATCCAAATACAGGTCAGACCGCTTTCTGATCCAGGAGCTGTATGTAATCCACCCTTTGTCCAGAGCCATTTATGGTTATGGTAGCGTTAAGCTGCTGGTAGTTATTGATGTAAACCGATTTCTCGTTTGTAGAGGATTTCGAAAATTTTCACTTCTTTTCTTTCTTATTTTTCCCCCCTTCTTTTCTTCCATTTTTTAATACGGTTGCATGTATTGTACTAGCACCAAGAGTGGGATATTGGTTATTTTTCATTTCAGGCTTCCAACATCATGGTTCTTTAACGTTTTATATTTCGCAGATCAACCAGCACTCAATGTTTCTCAAGTGGATGAAAAAAACCTGAAACAATACTGTTTCCGGGAATCGGGTTAACATCGACCCTAGGTCGGGTCTTGTAGTCCTGAAAGTAATGGCTTCCCAATAAATATTGTTCTCTGTTCGTGAAATACTTAACCTTTGAGAATTGAAAGGCAGCTTAGGTAAGCAACCGTCTTACAATTTTTTAACAATATCCTCAGAGGGAGGGGGCTTGTGCAGGAGCAGAACTGTTGAGTTTATGCAAAGTATCTTAACCTTATTTTTTATGGAAAAATTCAAGCATAGACGAAGTACTGATGCAACGAACTCAACTCGTATAGATACGCAGACTTTGGTCTCGAGGCTGGATCGAAAGTCTTGAATCTTTAAAATTGTGGCTACGAATGTCATCATGCGTTTCATGTAGTAATGTAATACCAGTGGCCTGTGGATGACAACTTCCGTACTAGAACTTCTCTTACAGTCCTATTTTAACATAGAAAAACAGAGTCTGTTTCACCAAATCAATTGTCCACCCTGCTAGCACAAGGCTTTCCCTACAACTGCCAGTTTGCCGCCATAAATATTCATTGTTCAAGCATGAAATCAGCATCAGCAAAGAAGCAAAATGAAAGGTCAAAATGATATCATCAGAATAAACTCCACCTAATTGGAAACTGGATGAACAAGAAAACAAATTCATTATTAATGAACATAAACAAGCTCAGGAATACAGGATGAATCGTATAAACAGTGGTGAAGAAAATGCACAGATGAAAGCACCAGCAGGCAAATTGATTGTCCAAAGAATTAAATATGAAATTCGGGGGTCACAATCTGTGCTCAAAACCTGGTGTGGCTAAATAAATGTTTAAAATTCTCTGCACAAATCAACATTCAACAAGGACCTCAAAGATACAAGACAGCCAATGATTTAGTCATGCACGAGGAAGCGTCAAATTCATGAGTCATGTGATTCCTAGCAATGTGACTCCAGTTTGTCCCCGTGTCAGACACATCACATACGGTCAAGAAGTCCAACACTTGACCAAATATTTTGAACATTTCAACCCCAAATATTAGGTTTTTATCTGCAACAAATGCAGCATTCCAATCCATTGGAGCATCGGGATGTACTGAAACTTCAGTCCAGTTAAGATACATGAGATCTAGCTCCCACAATTTTCTAACAGCCTTGTTTCTCTGGCCGATTTGACCATCCCCTTCACACCAGGAGACTGAAAGCATAAATAGCTGGCCATTACAAGATACAAGTTTAGGGTAATACTCTTGAACACGAGGAGGGAATGGAGAGGATTGGATTGCCATCCAGAAGCCCCTTTCAATGTCATATCCCATGAGCTTGTCTGTCTCAGAGTAAACATAAAACATCCCATTGCAAATAACTCCAGAACAAACAACCCCAAAATCCATAGGCAACCTCTGGATTTCTGTCCATTTATTTGCTATGGGATCATAAATTTCTCCAGAATCTAGTGGCTCGTCCCAGGATCCAAGACCCCCTACAGCAATCAATACAAACCTCTTGCAGTCCTTCATATTTGATTGGCCACTTTTTTGTCTGGTGAACTTGTGTGACTTTCTATTGGGCAATGATGAAGGCTCATATTCATCAAAAGCATTTCTATATTGTCTTCTTAGTGAAAACCTGTGAGGGTCCTCATAAACATCTGATACCCCAGCAATACGTGACCTAGGAAAACGTCTTTCTTGTCGATGTTGATGACTGTGAACCACTGAAAAGTCTGAACGAACCTCAGAAATTCCTAAAACAGGCATTGATCTAGCATACCTCATGGAAGCAATTTTACGCCAAGATTTAGTTAAAGGGCTAAAAGCCCACACCCCTTTGTGTGTCCTGAATGAGCTCCTATCCACTCTCCCAAAGTGAGTCAAGCTAGAACAACCACCAACAACATAAATATCATCTTGAAAACTGGCAACAGAAAACATGAACCTTCCTTTTAGAATGTCAGAATCAATCCTATGCCACTGGTCCTGATATACATCCAATGCATATATATCCCCAGAACAATATCCATCTTTAACAGCGCCAAACAAAAACAACCACGGATTCAGATATGGACCTTCCCGTCTCATCTGCAGGAACCGAGGGGTGGTAGTCAAGTATCTCCACTTCTTGCATACAAGGCGGGCATTCATCAGACTGGTCAATGGGAGTCTCACCAAGCATAATTCCAGTACGTCATCTGGAAGAAACATATGCAACCTGCTATTTTGAATTAAATCTTCAAGCTCTAAATCCTTTCTACTGTTTTTCTTCCAAAACTTCTCCCTCATCCCATATGAGAAACAATCGAACCCTGTCTCCTCATTACCACATATCGGTCTATATCCCTTTCCTTCTTCACTAGCACTTGATGACCTCCTCCTACCGCTCGGATCCCCAAATTCCTCACCTGTGTCAGCACCAACTTTGCAACCCCCACCCATACCATACAAAGTAAGACATTTCAGCGAAACTCCCCTTGAATCATCCTCTTCCTCTCCTTCACCTCTATGATTCCTCTTCCTCAACTTCTGGCTAACACTTCTAACTAGCCGTTGAGACACACTCAAAGCCTCCAATTCCCGGCGAAGAGATGCCTCTCCCGTTAATCTCTCGGAAAACATTCCGTCCCCGTCCTCTACTAGTTTCCACACAACAATTTACACCCCGTAACCATCTTGAAAGCAGCATTTCTCACCTTCTATCATCTAAAAAAAAAACCCAACAAAGATCAGCCCTCAAGCATCCTCATAGAACAAAAGGAACAAAAAAAAAATCGACTTTCCTTCAATTTATCAGATCCATAACATGGTTTTTCAACAAATCATATCCTATATCAGTAAAAATCATCACCATAAATCATCGAAAAGATTATATAAACTAAAGTCCACAACTCGCAGGTAAGCCTTGTTGCAGCTTTTTAAATAAAAACGCAAAACCCACCATATTTTCAAAAACAAACCAGTAGGCAACACCAATTATAGAAAACACAAGCCTGAAAAAAAGGGAAGTGACCCATTTGAAAGACAAAAAGGGAAAGCTTAAAACATCCATTATTAGCATAAAAAAAGTAACATTTCTTTCCTCCATTTTCTCAGTAATCAAACACCCATACCAACACTATAAACGAAATTAAAAGCCAAGAAACAGAGAGAACGTTACTTACATTGCAAACAGCAGAAAAAAACAAATCCCCATAATTTGAAAATGTGAGGTGAAGGAGGAATGAAGTGAATGAAGTAACAAAGACTTGAGAGATTCGGAATTTGTATCCACCAAAAAAATTTGTTTTCTAGTTTTTATTTTTGGTGGTCGGTCTGCATTGAGTAAAGCGACCCTCCACTCCGCTTTTTTGCTTACAATACTAATTTATTTCAAAAAATAAAAAATAAAGCAACGCATCACCTCTTTTCTTTCCCATTTATCATTCTTTTTAAAATAAAAAAAATAAAAAGGATATATTTCTTTATTTTACATAAAGATTTAATCTAAAATTATTTTCAAAAACAATTTTTTTTATAATTAAACATATTTTTATTTTTACATGTTCATCAGTAGTATTTAGTTATTATCTTTAATTACCGTTTAAAAACAAGACAATAAGAATAAAAATAATAAGTTTTTCTATTCAAATCTGTTATTAAAATGGATTTATGTTATTTTTTTATTTTTATATCTAATACATATTAACTAATCACAACTGAAAATCATCTCATAAAAAAATTGTTTTATGTTTGTATCTTAATTTCTCCTACTAAATTTATTTCTGATTTATTTTATAATGCGGACACTTATCAAAAGTGATGCGTTAATTTTCGTAGCGGAGTTATGATTTGGTGGCACCTTGAACTCAAGGGTGATCGTGTATCTTTAATCCGAGCCGTTGATTATGTGACTAGGATCTCGAGGGGAGCTGTGTTTGATTGGTTTCGAATGTGGCGTGGGGCTCGGGGTTCAATGAACGAATTAATGGGAGTGTGGAATACGACGTCGTGGAGAAACTGTTGTGTGTGTGATCAGTTTTTTTGGGTGGGTTAGTGGTGCGGACCCCATGAGGTGTCTCTTAAAGTCAAGAAGCTGATTGATTATGCCATCACCTACTTCCATTTACTCTCTGCGCCATGGCTCTCGCTACTTGCTAAAGTTAGCCTGAGTTAATTATAGCTTAGTCCCTATAGTTTCATAAGAATAACTGACTAGTCCTTATAATCTTAAAAACTATATTCTTAATCCCTTTACTAAGTGGTTGGGGAGATCCGAATAAAAAGCGAAAATGCTAAATTCAGGATGGTGAGTACTAGCGAAGGGAATGTTTCATTACCACATGGTGTACAAGAATTAAAAAAACAGCACAAATTCTTTGGATACAACTACACAATTATAAAATTATTAAAAAAATATCACGAAACAAATCAATTAAAAATAATAATTATAATAACTGTACCCGGTCATTATTTTTAATCATGGTTATTTCAAAACACATGTTTTATTTAAATTAATTAAGTATACAATCGTGTTTAAAATCTTATGAATATTTAATGGTTAAAAAATAAAATTTAATACTAAGATATAAGAGAGAAAATAAACTTGTGTGAGTGAAAGAGGACGAGAAATGAACAAAATAGACAATGAGTTATAAATTAAGACTTTGTTTTTAACACCATCGGTGTTATTAAAAAGCACTAAAAAAAAATTATAATTAATTAAAAATTTTGTTTAAGGTGGATGAAGGAACTGATATTGAAGAATAATGGTGGTATACAAAATTAATATTTAAAAACACGTAGGTGTTTAACTATTCTACTTTCTAAATATTTTTTAGAATTTATTTTATTTATTTTAGAATTTTTACTGAACTTTGTTGTACCGCGAAAACCCACCTCTTCCTTTTTCAGGTTATTACATAAAGAGGGTTAGACAACCATCCATTAAACTGTACGGTCTTTAATGATGTCTTGCGGGCACCTAACTCTCTCTGACAACAAAGGGAAACACTGCTGTCTTATTAATTGATCAGCATGCATGTGCACAACTCTTCATTTCAGGCACTGGAGTGATAGTTGGATAGGCACTGGGGAAGGAGAATATCTATTTTTCGAAAGGGAATTTATAAAAAAAGGTGATAAGTATATTTTAATGCAACATCATGACTTGGAAACTTGGAGAGAAAATGACGACCCACCTTGCCTCCTGCTCTTTTGGACCACATGGATGGACTTTCCTTGTTCATGAACAATCCCCGTTTTCCCCAATGCCAGCGTCCACTTTCCTAAAACGTCGCAAAATTTAAATGCCTATAATTTGTTGCCATAACTCCCCACCACAGCCGGAAAATGGATAAACATACAATAATATCGGATCCACTGCTGTTTATAATATGAATAATAGCTTCGGATATGTAAGATGTCGTCATGGACAATATGTGAAAACTCCTCGAAAATAAATATCCATGATCTTAAGCTATAAATCTAAAAAATATATATACTGAGGGGTATAGTTTAACTGGTCAGATGCTAAGTTTATTTCCTAGAGATCACCAGTTCGAGTCCCACAAACATCAGGGCCACTAGAGGCTTACATGGTCGTTAACTTCAGGATCCGTAGGATTAGTCGAGGTGTACGCAAACTGATCCAAACACCTATATTGATAAAAAAAAAATGTAAATAAAAGAACGGCCTTATGCAATGTCCTACCTGGTCCTATAAAACCCATAATAAATCCGGTAACTTATCAACATCTAATTTGGGTAAGGTTGTATGTTGATTTTATCTATTATTGATTTGGTTAAACCTATAAAATTCAAATAGGACATGATTTAAATTTATTTTTTCTTCCCCAACGTGATATTGTTTTAACTCTTAAGAAATAAATGACATGGTTTTGGACTCGGTTAATTTAGATTAATTTTTTTAACTCATGATCTCGATCTTAAATCAAATAATGAATTAGATTGAATTTTATAACTATGGTTATATATTATTTGATGAAACTGACATGTAAGTTAATTTGATAAATTTCATTGTATTGATTCTTAATTTTTTTTTTTTTCAAGAAAAGATAAGAATAATATTTAGTTTAAAATATATGTTGAGTATCATGTCGAATCAGGTAATAGTTTATCATGTCAAACTTGATATTTTATTTCATAATTCACTTGGTTAAAATTTAAATGATATTTAATTTGATTTTTTTTCTCTAAAAAGACATGATATTTTAACTTAAAAAATTAAACAAAGTGATTTTAAATTCCTAGATTGACCTATCCGGATAGCCTGTGATTAGAAGGATTTTATAACCACAACCCTATCTGATTTTATAACCACAATTCCTTTTTTTTTTTTTTCAAGAAAAGGTGAGAAGAATACTGGGCCTTGAAGTCCAAACCAGAATCCTAGTCCATGCTGGCCTCGTCGGTAACATGGGCCTGGACTTCTAATCTTGACACTGGACTATGTTTAAGACGCGTTCCTTAAATTAGACTCACCAGTCCACAAGGAACAAGAGACCAGAGAGAGAGGTGCGATCGGTAGAGACGAAGACTAGAACGATAAAGATGGCGGAGTTGACGGCGTGGCTTCTGATGATACTCGTCGTTTTGACATTCACAGTTGTCTCAAGCATCGATGACAAATGCGCTGCTTGTAATGCCGTTGCGGTACTTTCCTTTATTTCTTTTAGATCCTCCAATTCTCTCTGTGCTTTATTCGATGATCATTAGGGTTTAATTATTAACTAAGCATCCTTCCGAGCTTAATTCATTAACTGAATGTTGTGATCATCGATTTTTCAGGAGGAGATAGAGAATGGGCTTTCCAATGTAAGGATTTTAGTCTTATTTTCTTTCAATTTTTTAAGCTCTGCTTCATTTCTCAATGGTTTGGTAATTATTGTGTAGGAAAAACCGAGGAATCATTTGGATATGAGACATAGATTGGATTCTAAAGGTCAACGTAAAGGAAAAGTAATTGATTACAGGTAAAGCTTCAATATTTCCTTTCAACTTTAAGTTATCTATTCCGTGCCGTACCGCTCCGTGCCATATAGTGTAGTGTATGTGTGGGGCGCATTGTCTTGTAAATGTTGCTAATTTTTTTATGATTGTGTTTTTATTTTTGGACAGAGTCAGTGAGCTTAGGGTCGTTGAGTTACTAGATGGGCTTTGTGATAAAATGCAAGATTACACTCTTCAGAAGGTAATTATCGGTTGAATTGAGCTCTTCATCGGTCGTGTTCTTTGCTTTGGATGCATGGTTGATGTACTACTTCTGTGTTTTTTATTCGGAGACATTTGTGCTCGACTATTTGTAGTTTCTATTAACAGTGATGTCTGGTAATCCTTAATCATGTTGCCATTAAATATTTTCTTTGCAGCTGCATGTTTATTTATTTCATGTCCTCTTGCAAGCACATTCAATATTTGTTTCATTGTTTTGGCAGGTGGATTCGAAAAGATATGAATGGGTTAGAGTGGATAGCTGGGACAATCTTGCAATTAGTAAGTATTTAATAATATTGCCTGTTCTTAACAATATTCTTGTCTCTTGTTGTGGCTTCTGTGCATTAACCAATTTGTCCCTGGTTGTCATGATGTTCCTCCATTTCTTTATTGAACTTGATGTCTGATTTGATGTCATGCTTTTTGTGCGTTCATTTAGTTTCAAATGGGCCATGTTTGATAAAGAGAATGTAAAATGATAGTAGGACTAGGACTACTATCTTACTCTTGGAATAGGATTGGTAGCTTAATTGTGAAGTGCAACTAGCGTTAGATTAATAGATGTGAGTTTAAGATTTGGTGGGAAGCTGAAAACAAAGATCTTGATCACCCCATAACAGAATGGGAATTCTATTTAAGCAGAAGAGCCATATCCTTGCTCTGGTGAGTTTGTTTTCCTTTTTAGGAGAATGGGATTGGAACACCACAAAATTTCTTATCCTTGCCTTTCTAGGAAATTGGAATCACTGCCTTTTCCCACAAATTGGCTCACGCTTATTAGTTGTGATGCCAATGGTTGGCCCTAACTCAGCATTTTTGTTATATGTTCTTTGTTTCTCTGTCTTTGAACTTTTATTTTCAACTGAAACTACTACAAATTTTTTAAGTTGTTTTTCTATTTTTATCTTTTGATAGACAAGCAAGAAGCCAAGGCATATTCAAAAGATATATCATCTTATTGTGGAAGGTGAGATGGAATGTTTTGGTCATCCCTCTATTTTCACTCATTGCAAAATACGCATATGATTGTGTAATTTGTGCTTATATTCCAAGGATGGTAAATGCCAGCTAGTGTATGGTTTACCAAAGTCTAACCTATATGTTTAAAATGGGACAGGTTATTGGAGGAAACTGAAGATGAGGTGAGTTTTCGTACCTGCTTAGCCATTTCTTAGTTAACTGGTCATTTATGTGGTTTATTATAGGGTGACAATTCAGGCTACTAAGGATGGTTAATATTGCAGTTGGCAGAACGGATAAAGAAAGGATCTGTGAAAGTAGGAGATGTGAGCAAGATTTTATGCCAGGATTTGAGCAAGCATTGTAATATGTCCAGGTAACGTGGAATCTAAAGCCAGGTTTATGTACTTTAAGCAAAATAGCTGGTTACAGGGATAGTTACTATCAATCCCTAGGAACGTGGCTTTAAAGAAGGTTGTGTTGTGACCTAACTCGGAAGTATCAATTAAACCATTCACTGACTTGAGTGGCATTCTCCATCAAAGTCATATTGGGCCCATGTACCTCCTAAACGAGAAAATACAATTTGCACCTTGTTATTGCCTCAATTTTGTTTTGTTTGTTGATTGCAAGTTACTTGATTGCAGTTTAATCATGCATGATTACTGGTTGAGAAAATAAAATTTGCACCTGGGTCTTTCCTCAATTTGCCTGTTGATTGGAAATTACCTGATTCCAGTTTAATCATGCACAGCTATTGTTTGTCAACCTAAAAGAGGCATCATGCTCTCATTTATATATTAATTCAAAACTTTATTGGTTTATGCAGTGACTCCCATCAGGCAGACGCTGATGATGATGAACCAGATGGAGAACTCTGAGTAACTCCCATGATTTTGAATCGATCGCTCGTGGGAAAGTTTTTCCAAACTTGACAGCCTTGTTTACAATGCTGAATTGTGCCCGGGATTACAACCCCGCAATTTTTCTCCCACAAATGGGCCGGCCTTGTATCAGTGTTTTGGACCTAAAACATAGCAATAACAATCGTGAAAGAGGACGAACACCTTGATTTCGATTTCTATTTCTTTGTCAGATATATGACTTGTTAACTTAACCTTGTTGCTTCCTGTTTTGAATCTCTCTTTCGACTTGTGGCTTCCAAGGAAAAGAAACCGCCACCTGGATCAAGAAAGCATCGTCACAGGTGAAGCAGGTGTACTTAAGGTTCAAGATTTTCATTATGATGGGACAGCTTTGGACCTTTGGTGTCCCATGTTCACATTAAAAACCTGAAATCATGCTATTCTTCTCGACTTTGAGGTGAGTGTACTGCTCTCCTCCTTTTCCGCTTACAAAAACTTGTATCGAGAAGTTTGAAAACTGGGAAGGTTGGTGGAAAGGGTTAAAAAAGGCACAACACCAAGCGACCCTATCAAACTCAAAAATTACAGCAGTTTTTATTTTAATACGAAATCCCATTATTTAAAATTGTGTTTGGTTAGTATCAAATTGATACACAAGTAACGAAAACGACGTAAATAAATCTATTTCCAGGACAATAATAAGGTGAATTTTTGTCAAAGATATGTTCTCTCGGTCTTCAGGTACTCTGCGAGTCTGAACTCGTTTCATGCATGTTTCCATCAGCTATTTATTTTCAGGCAATCAATATCTGAAACCTGAATCACCACTAGTAGCATAAAAGGACAGGCTGGATGATAATTGATAAGATGAGCTTATGAGAGCCGCGGCTAGTTATGATCAAGTCAGTTTTGAAGGCAACACAATCCAAAAAACATCACAGTTATCTAACAGAATGATCGACGGAAACAAGCAAGCAGGCATCCATGGAAATCCCTCATAATCAATTAATTCATTGAATGACAACACAGAGATGAACGATTTAAAAGAAGAGTGTTAGATCACAGCTCTCATTTCCCCCCCAAATTATGTACAGCGGAGAAGAAAAGAATGAGAGGGAGGTGCATGCAACTAAGAAGTTGAACAACGAACTCCAAATGGAACAACATAAATTATATCAGATGTACAGGGTTTTGAAACTCAAAAGAATCCATGCCATATTCATTCCCTGAAGAAAGCTGAATGTCAGCCATGGCCTTGTGGATATCAGGAGCAGCCCGGAGAGAAAGATGTTCTTACCTGTTCCAACCTTGAATGTATTTGTACAGACGTGATCAAACCATCAGTTTTTTCATGAGTTACTACCCAGAACACCCTTTAGTAAGTTCAAACCTTCAGCTGATATGCTCCTCCGAACTCGGGATTGTGGGATTTCTATCCTGGGGGGTGGATCCGGGGAGAAACAGATAACAATTACTGTTAGATTATCACATGCATTGCGTCTGAGTGCCTCCCTGACCAGCTCTCTTGAGCATCTTTCAGGATCATTATGGAGCATCAGTTCTTTCCTAGAAATTGTCACAGCACACTGGCTGCTCATTACATCCCACAGGCCATCACAGCCCATGATCAAGAACTCATCTTCCTCAGTCAAATTTGTCTCTCGCAATTCAGGCTCAGCACTTAAAGGGCAGGCCGAACCTTTAGGGCCCTTCATGTGCCAGTCTCCGAGGGCACGTGCAACAGATAATTGGCCATTGAGGTAGTCATCATAAATGACGCCACCAAGTTTCTCAATTCTTAGTCTCTCTGATGTGCAGTTAGGTTTGTGGTCTTTGGACATCTCAATTGCTCTACCTCGCCTCCCCAGCACAGCTCGACAATCTCCAGCATTGGCTACTATTAATGTCCTGCAAAAGAGTAGAATTATTTCAGAGAAATGAAACCTCAAAACCTAAATGAGATCCAGAACCTGGAGACCGATGTAAACTTATCAGAAAGACATGTCTGCACACAGGAGTTCCCAAGAGGATGGGACAGTAGACAAACATAACAAAAGGCCCTTGTTTCAATATCTATTTTGACGCTATGCAACACTTAATCTTCAAATTGTAAAGGTTATTTATTAGTATTGCACTGATAAACCCAGCTCAACTTGATCCAAAAGTACAGTCAGATCTACTCTACCTCACTCCAATTTCTATCGCCATCTCCAACTCTACCACTGTCCAGCTTTTTCCCTCTCCTTGTTACCTTAAAGGAGCGCTCAACAAAACAACTAAGCAATCCTCAAATAAAGTACTTTTAAAGGTGAATGAAAAACTGTTGAATAAAAGGAAGCTTGGGGGCTACACCTTAGTCCCAAATAAGAAATTTTTGGCAACAATATCCTACTAAATATTCTATATCTAAAAAGGATACATCCCCCTTACCTTCCAAATATAAGAGCAATTAGTGCGGTGGTGCCAGAAGAGATATCAAGTGCACTATCATCTGCAAATGCATAATCAGCTTTCACAAAAGCACTCTTAATAGCCTTCTCCACACAAATCGGAAAATGGGAGTCCTCGACTATAAACCTCAGAATATTATTTTTCACAAACAATGCCGCATCTGTTCCTCCATGCCCATCAAACACCTGCCCACAAGTTCCAATTAAAATCAGCCCAAAACACATTTCCAGCTAACTTATCAGCATAATGAAATTCCCAGTCACTCAGAGATCAACAGGATGTTTTGAAATACTCACCCCATAAAAAGCTCCCGGAGAAGGGCAGTTGGCGGTGGCATCTAGATGATCAACAAGATTATCTATACAAACATGTTCATCTTCCATATACTGTTTAGGCCCTCCTTCAGCACAACTTCCCGATCGAAACAACGGTAAAAAATCCGTTCTTTCATCAGCCGGTGAGTTACTAACCACGACCACAACCCCAACATCAAGCGCCTAAACAAAAAAATCAATCAATTCATGATTATTGAAAAAAAGATTTAACTTTTAATTTATTTCTTAATTTACCAGATCAGCGGCGTTGAGCAATCGGGTGGAGTCCATACTTTGACGGAGATGTCGTGGAGGTTTCCCATTGGTGGATTGTTTAAGGTTGTCTAAATTCTCAGCGTTTTGATTTTCCGATACATTAGTGCTGCTGTTGTTGTTGTCTTTGTTGTAACCGCCTTCTAGTACCGTAAATGGTGGCGGAAAATCCATGCCTGCTGCCATATCTTCTTCTCGATCATAAAAAACAATAATTCAACGGCGGTGATGATGGCTGTAAAAACACTAGAAAGGAAAGGAGAAGAATTCTTGAGAGAGGAGGAAGGGGGGAGGAGGAGGAGAAAGGTTGAAGAAAATGGATGATGATGGAGGGGAAAGTTTGAGCCTTTGAGGAGAGAGAAAGAGAGTTAAGGATGTTGGTGTTTGGTTGGATACTGGCGATTCCAGGTGATCTGGTGGATCTAACTAGCTGTCCGTGTGGAGATTGGATTTACGACACGTGGTTTGTTTTGGTTGGTGAGTTTTCTGTTTGGATGGATTGTTATTTTGGTAGTTCGTGGATTGGTGCCTCCATTGTGTCCCAGCCGTTGGTCTCGCAACTGTTTAATAGGCTGTTTGATCTCTTTTTTTTTTTTTTTGCTTTTATCAATTTTCTTTTCTATATTTTTTTTATTGGTCAAGGCTCGATTTTTTTTTGTTTAATGTTATAAATGAGTTGTTATTTAAGAGTATTTGTTTTTTTAAAAAAAAAATTGTTTTACTACAGCATCATGTTATCACTTCGAAATTTGCAAATAATTTTTTTTTTATGTTTAGATTAATTTGTATATTAATTAAATACTAGATCTTTTATTATATTAAAAAAATAAGTTTTTAATACAAATTTTAAAATTTGAATTCAAGAACTCGAGAGATGTGTATTTTGTTTTTAAGCATTGAACATATGATTATCCTGAGAAATTTCATGGTTACAAGAGATAAATACAAGTAGTAGAAAAATAATTTTAAAATAAATTCTTAATTAAAAAAATAGAATTTTTATCACTTTTTAATGGGACTGGATATGATTTTTATTTCTTTGTATCTGTCTCGTTATTAAACACTTGGTATTTTAAGGACTATATCACATATAAACAAACAAACAAGATCAATAATTGAAGGTAGTGATTAAACCTTGAGTGCGTGCTTTTGTATTTTGTTATAGTTTTTTTTAAAATA